>Ga0207646_10006250_pt1 | contig 12362 bp, 8 predicted proteins | sample KBSK5502metaG_FD_184343 | JGI IMG/M metagenome (GOLD analysis project Ga0207646, IMG submission 184343) | Corn, switchgrass and miscanthus rhizosphere microbial communities from Kellogg Biological Station, Michigan, USA - KBS K5-50-2 metaG... | ecosystem: Host-associated > Plants > Roots >...
ACGAGCGGGATTTTCCGCTTGCAGGCGAGCTCGATGAAGTGCGCCCCCTTCTGTGCCGACTGCGCGAAGAGGACACCGTTGTTCGCGAGGATCCCGACCGGAAACCCCTCGATCCGCGCGAATCCGCAGACGAGCGTCTCGCCGTAGAGCGCCTTGAACTCGTCGAAGCGGCTGCCGTCGACGATCCGGGCGATCACCTCGCGCGGATCGAACGGCTCCCGGAAGTCATCCGGGATCAAGCCGTAGAGCTCCGCGGGATCGGCAGCGGGCTCCTGTCCCGGGACCAGGTCCCAGGGCAAGTCCTTCGGAGGCAGGTTCAGGTTCCGAGCGATCTGCCGTACCAGGGCTAGGGCGTGTTCGTCCGAGGTCGCGTAGTGGTCGGCGACGCCCGAGAGCCGCGTGTGCACATCCGCGCCGCCGAGCTCCTCGGCCGACACGTCCTGCCCGGTGGCCGCCTTCACGAGCGGCGGCCCGCCGATGAAGATCGTGCCGGTGCCCTTGACGATGATCGTCTCGTCGCTCATCGCGGGCACGTAGGCGCCGCCGGCGGTGCAAGAGCCCATCACCGAGGCAATCTGCGGGATCCCCTTGGCCGAAAGCCGCGCCTGGTTGAAGAAGATCCGCCCGAAGTGGTCGCGGTCGGGGAAGACCTCGGCCTGCAGCGGGAGAAACGCACCGCCGGAGTCGACGAGGTAGACGCACGGCAGGTGGTTCTGCCCAGCGATTTCCTGGGCGCGCAGATGCTTCTTCACCGTCAGCGGGAAGTACGTCCCGCCCTTGACGGTGGCGTCGTTGGCGATCACGACGCACTCCCGCCCCTCGATCACGCCGATGCCGGTGACGATCCCCGCCGAGGGCGCCTGTCCCTCGTACACGTCCCAGGCCGCCAGGGCAGAGAGCTCGAGGAAGACGCTGCCGGGATCGACGAGCCGGTCGATCCGCTCGCGCGCCGTCAGCTTGCCGCGCGAGCGATGCCGCTCGACCGCTTTCTCGCCGCCACCCAGCGCGACGCGGGTCGTGCGCTCGCGAAGCTCCGCGACGAGCCGCTCCATCCGCGCGCGCCGGCGCTCGTGCTCTTCGCCCAGCTGGACGTGCGACTCCAGAACAGCCATAGGCTGAGCCTATCGTCGCGCCGACCGACCACGTTCGCGTTGTAAGACTTGTCGCGATCAGGACCGTGGCGGTCAAGAAGCGCTGCTTGGCGCGGCTCGTGGTCTTGGTCTCTGCGGGTTGCGGGACGGCGACAAGCGACTGCCCGCCTGCGACTACATCCGGATCGAACTCTGCCGATCCTGCGTTCGGAGATGGTGGCGGGTCGGCATGTGGTCGTCCGGATTGAGGTGAGCGACCTGAGACCGGTTGGGTTCGTGGCGGCGGCGAGCAGCGCCGAAGGCCCGGGCGGGGCGCTGCTGTCGACGAACGTCCGGCTGCGGGAAGCGATCACGCTTCCTCCCTCGGCGGCTGGGATCGTCCGGTGGGAGACCGGGAGGCGGCTTGGGCGAGCGTCGCTGCACCGAGCATTGGTCGAACGTGCGTCGCGTGGTCGTTCAATAGTGCGTACGACCCTGCCGCTTGACGGGCGTCCGCGCGGCTGTTGTAGATACGCCGTCACCCGTTGCGGTCCGCGCAGGCCTGTTGAGGTGTGGGGAGAGAGGAGGTGGTGCCTAAGGCCGAGGCGGAACCTCGTGGCAGGCGGAACCTCGTGGCACCGGTTTAGCCGTTCATCACTTCAAGCGGAAGGAGCCTGATGAAGCGCCTGCTGATAGTTGCAGCCGCCTGTTGTGCCCTCGGCGTTCTCACGTTGACGGGGGCCGGGTCAGCGTCTTCGACGAGTCATTCCACACTGAACTGCGCGAGGTCGGCGCTGTGTGCCGAGGTGCAGAATCCCGAAGAGGTCTTCGGCGAGGACAATTACGTGGGCCATGACGAGCCGTCCCTGGTGTTCTACTCCAACCGTCCCGGGGCGGGCAACCGCATGACCTACTCGCTCCGTCTTCCCCGGGATCCCTCCCCGGACAACCCGAACGCGGCCGGTAAGTCCTTCCAGTTCGAGCTCAATGGCGCCCTCTGGCTGGGCATGGCGTTGTGCGCAACGCAGTCCTACCCGGAGCAGGTGTCCACTTGCACACCGGACAGCGACTCCAACATCGTCGACCCAGCGGTCTCCCCCAACCATCCGGGCACCGGGTTTCTGGAGCTGCAGTTCTACCCGCCCGGATGGGTACCGTGGCCCACGTGGCAGGTCGCCGTGGGCGCAAGCACCTGCGACCCGACAAAGTGGTGCGCCGCGATGAACATCTTCAGCCTCGCGGAGGACCCGGTCAACGGGACAGTCCAGAACCCGACCTGCGCGGCTCGGACCGGCCTCGAGTACGTCAACTTCGCGTTCGTCACGAAGAACGGTCGTACAACCGCTCCGCCGAACCCGCTGGACTCCACCACGGCCACGTTCACGCCGGACCCGCAAAAGGATCTGTTCATGAGCTCGGGCGATCAGTTGCGCGTGTCCCTCCATGACACGCCGAACGGGTTACAGGCCGTCATTCACGACCTGACGAGCGATCAGACGGGATCCATGACCGCCAGCGCAGCCAACGGATTTGGCCAGATCCAGTACGCACCGACCGGCACCAGCTGCACGGAGATCCCGTACGACTTCCACCCGATGTACTCCACCTCGTCCGAGCAGACCCGCGTCATCTGGGCGGCACACACCTACAACATCGCGTTCTCAGATGAGATCGGGCACTTTGAGAACTGCAACGGCCCGAACCCCATCCCCGCCACACCGTTCGGGCTCGACTCCAGCGGCAACCCCATCACGTGTCCCGCCGGCAACGTCGAAGGGTTCGGCACTAACACGTCCCCGACCGACGGGGATGACGATTTCTGTTTCCCGGGCACCGAGGCGTTACGCATCAATGTCAATGGCTGCACGGACACCAACGTCGGCTTCGACGGTTTCGACTACCAGCCCGTCTGGCCGGATGGCAACCGGGCCCTGCACCCCGAGCCCGTGCTCTTCTCCAGCCCACAGATCGGGGGCTCGGACGGAGTCAACTACTCGCGCATGGCGTTCGAGGCGGACCTGCCGAGAATCGAGTCCACCTGCAACCGGAGCACCGGCGCGGGATGCACCCTGATCCCGACAACCGACAAGGGCACACCAGCCGCCTTCTACCCGTTCTTCAGCACGTTGCAGCCGGGGGGCGAGGGTAACACCTGCCTGTGGGCGTTCGGCAACGACCTCCCAGGCGCCACCACCGACTTCGACCGCAACGCGCAGTACGGGTCCCTGCTGACCACGACGTACCTAGCCTTCGGCGGCGGCGGGGCGACCGTCAACCGCATCAACAACTTCCGCCAGATCCTCAACCCGAACCCCTGCCTGACGCAAGAGGGCTAGCAGCTCGGGGCAAGCACGGCTAAGGAGAGGGCGCCAACGGCGCCCTCTCCTATGTCACGATGCCCACTCGAACCCGCCGCGGCGGCTCTACATCGAGCGTTTCGCGCGACGGGCGCGGGCGCGTCAGGTGCCGCTCGAGATCACGACGCTTCACTCGGTAAGCGTCAGTTCGAGCGGCTCGCTTCGGCCGGCCTCAATCCTCGCATCGCCGTCGTCAGGCGCGAGCATGAGGCCGAGGGCGTCGATCACGTTCGCGCGGGCTTCCTCCCGCGTCCGGCCCTGGCTGATGGCGCCGGGGACTTCCAGGACCCGCGCAACGATCCATCCTTCCTCGTCCGGCTCGTCGTACGTGATCGTCAGCCGTAGCTTGTCGCTCATCGAGCACACGGTAGCTTCGGAGCGAGGGGCCAGGCTAGTCACCCGGCCGCCTCGGCCCATCAGGTGGCCGTAGCGGTCGAGCGTGATCGTCACCGACGAGTGGCCCCATGTACGTGCTGAGCCTTCGCGTTCACGCCGGCGGCGATCATCAGCGACGCGAACGTATGCCTCTACTCGTGGAGCCCGATCGGCTCGAGGCCGGCGCGTAGCCAGGCGGCGTTGGCTCGCTTGCGGAGGTTGGAGGACCGCTCGACGTGAATCACGCCGACGTCAAGGTCGACGTCCTCCCAGCGCAGCGCGAGCAGCTCGCCTCGTCGAAGGCCTCCGTACACGGCGGTTGCCCAGAGCGCGCGGTCGTTCGGGCAGCGCAGCGAGTAGCGCCGCAGCCTCGGCAGGCGAGACGATCCGGTCTCGGCTGCCCTCGGCGGCCGGGAGCTCGAGGCCGGTCGTCGGGTTGACGGCGACCTCACCGCGGGCGAGGGCGCGGCGGAAGATCGCACGGAGCGGCATCAGCGTGTTGCGGACCGTGCTCGCGTCGAGGCCATCGGCGCAGAGCCGGTCGGCGAGGTCCTGGACGTCGATCCGACGGGTCTCCGGGTCGCTTTGAGAAGCAGGGGCGGCAGGACTCGAACCTGCAACCCCCGGTTTTGGAGACCGGTGCTCTGCCAGTTGAGCTACGCCCCTCGGGGTTGCGCGAGCGATTGTAGCCGCGCCCCTTGCGTGGGCTGACCGGTGATGTTGCCGCTTCCTGGGTCGGGCCGGGGGTCGGCGAAGGTCGCTGGCCAGGCCACTAGCATTCCGGCGTGGCTCCGTCTCCGCAGCGACGAGCGCTTGGCGCGCTCTTTCTGATTCTGGCGCTTATGTTGGCGGGCATTGCCACGGCGGCAGCTGATGCCGCAAGACACGAGGCGCGCCTTGCCGTGATTGCGTTCGCGGCGGGCGCGCTCGCGCTCTGGCTCGCCCTCCTGGCGTTTCGCGCACTGAGAAACTCGCCGTCCTAGGTCGTATCCTCTGACCGTGGCCGCCAAGCCTGACGAGACACTGCCGCTCTGGCAGGAGTACCGCCGGAGCGGCGACGACGCCCTACGAGCACTGAGAAACTCGCCGTCCTAGGTCGTATCCTCTGACCGTGCCGCCAAGCCTGACGATACACTGCCGCTCTGGCAGGAGTACCGCCGGAGCGGCGACGAAGCCCTACGAGAGCGCCTGATCCTCACCTACGCGCCGCTGGTCAAGTACGTCGCCGGGCGGGTAGGCAGCGGACTGCCCAGCCACGTCGACGAGAGCGACCTCGTCCAGTACGGGCTGCTCGGCCTGATCGGCGCGATCGAGCGCTACGACCCCGACCGCGACGTCAAGTTCGAGACCTACGCTCTCGCCCGGATCAAGGGCTCGATCATCGACGAGCTGCGGGCGATGGACTGGGTGCCGCGATCCGTGCGCTCGCGGGCGCGGGACATCGAGCGCGCGATCGCCGGCCTGGAGGCGAAGCTCGGCCGGGCGCCGACCGACGAGGAGGTCGCGAAGCAGCTCGGGATGAGCGAGGGAGAGCTTGACGACAACCTCAGCGAGATCGGCCGCTCCTCGATCGCCGCGCTTGACGAGCTCTGGACCGTTTCGTCGTCGGGCGGCGACCGGATCGCCCTGATCGACACGATCGAGGACACCCAGGGCCCCGAGCCGCAGTCGGCACTTGCCGAGAACGAGATGAGGGAAGCCCTCGGCGAGGCGATCTCACGCCTGCCCGAGCGTGAGAAGCTCGTCGTCACCCTCTACTACTACGAAGAGCTGACCCTGCGCGAGATCGGCGAGGTGCTCGGGGTGACGGAGTCTCGCGTCTCGCAGCTGCACACGAAGGCGATCCTGCGGCTCAAGGCGAGGCTAGCTGGCTCGCCGGCCCGTGAGCCGCTCGAGCGCTAACCGCGGCCTCTTCGGCACGTCTTAGTTGAGCGACTCCGTACAAACGGAGTAGTCTCGCGCGTGTGGAGAGGGGTCCACACACCGGGATTGGGTCTCAAGAAAGGATGGGGAAACAGTGAAGCATCGAGCACTGCTTATCGTGGCAGGGCTGGTCGGTGCGGTGACGCTCGCCGCGTCGCTGAGCGTCGCGGCCGCCGGGACGTCGCGTCCCACGAGTCACGCCACACCGGCCAAGTCCGCCGCGGTCGCGCCGCCAACGGTGCCGAATGCCGCGGCGATCAAAGCCAAGTATCACGGTCAGAAGATCACGTTCGTCGGCGACGCAGCTGTCGGGAACAGCCACGTACGCGACCAGAAGCTCGTGGCCCGTTTCTCGAAGGACACGGGCATCAAGGTCACTCTTGAGCCGCATCCGGCGGCCTCGGACGCCGCGTACTCGCAGCTCGCGCGGAACTTCTCGGCGAAGTCGTCGTCGATCGACGTGATGATGCTCGACGTCGTCTGGCCCGGCGCGTTTTCGCCGTACCTCGTCGACCTGAAGCCGGCGCTCGGCAAGGCGGCGAAGCTGCACGCGCAGGGAATCATCCAGAACGACACGATCGGCGGCAAGCTGATCGCGATGCCGTGGTTCGGGGATTTCGGAATCCTCTACTACCGCAAGGACCTGCTGACGAAGTACGGATACAGCGGCCCGCCGAAGACCTGGAGCCAGCTGTTCTCGATGGCGAAGAAGATCCAGGACGGAGAGCAGAAGACGAACAAGAACTTCTACGGCTTCGTCTTCCAGGGCAACTCCTACGAGGGCCTGACCTGTGACGCTCTCGAGTGGGTCGCCTCTGTGGGCGGCGGCAACTTCATCGACAACGGCAAGGTCACGATCAACAACGCGAAGGCGCGGACGATTCTCGATGCGATGCGGAGCCAGATAGGCAAGATCACGCCACAGGGCGTGACCTCGTACACCGAGGAGGGCGCCCGCCTCCCGTTCGACAACGGCGACGCTGCCTTCATGCGCAACTGGCCGTACGCCTATTCGCTCAGCCAGGCCACCGGCTCAGCTGTCAAGGGCAAGTTCGCCGTGACAGTTCTGCCTCACGGGGCAGCCGGCCACTCGGTCGGGACCGTTGGCGGCTGGCAGCTCGGTGTCTCGAAGTACTCGAAGCACAGGGGCGCCGCAATTGAGCTCGTGCGCTACCTGACGAGCCCGGCCGTCCAGAAGTTCGACGCCATCTTCAACACGAACGTGCCGACGATTCCCGCCGTGGCGAGGATCCCGGCCGTCGTCAGGACAAACCCGTACCTCACGCCTGCGATCGCGAATGTCGCCCGCGTGACGCGGCCTTCGAAGTACCTGAGGCAGAGCTACAACGAGGGCTCGAAGGACATCTACCAGGGGATCAGCCAGATCCTGACCGGCACGCCGGCAAAGAACGTGCTGCCGAGCGTCGCCTCGAAGCTACAGCGCCTCGTGAAGTAGCGCGGGCAGCGTAATTCGAGACGAGAGAGGATGGCATCTGCCATCCTCTCTCGTCTTCGATGAGTTCGGTCGCCACGCCAGCACCCACTCCGCGCCGCCGCCGCCGTAGGTCACGCCTGGAGCGGCGCAAGTCGCGCCTCGCCTGGCTGCTACTTCTGCCGGCGCTGGCCGTGGTCGCCTTCGTCGCGATCTACCCGCTCGGTAAGACGGTCTACTACAGCTTCACGAACCAGGAGTTCCTCGCCGGGATCACCCCGACCAAGTGGGTCGGCCTCCAGAACTACCGGGATCTGTACCACGACAGCATCTTCCGGAGCGCGATCTGGGAGACGATCAAGTTCACGCTGATCACGGTCAGCGTCGAGTTCGCGCTCGGGCTCGTCATCGCGCTCGTCGTCAACTCGAACTTCAAGGGACGTGGCCCGATGCGGGCCGTGATGCTCGTGCCGTGGGCGATCCCGACCGTCGTCGCCGCGCAGATGTGGAGATGGATGCTCGACGACGTCTTCGGCGTGATCAACGACGCCGGCGTCCGCCTGCACATTCTCTCGCATGCGCACGCCTGGATCTCGCAGCCGAGCACGGCGCTGGGGGCGGTATCTGCCGTCGACATCTGGAAGACGACGCCGTTCGTCGCACTGCTCTTGCTGGCCGGCTTGCAGGTGATCCCGAAGGAGCTCTACGAGGCGGCGGACGTCGACGGCGCGAGCAAGCTCCAGCAGTTCTGGCGGATCACGCTGCCGCTGCTGCGGCCGGCGATCCTCGTGACCCTGATCTTCCGAACCCTCGATGCGCTGCGCGTCTTCGACGTCTTCAACGTCTTCTTCGGCAACCGGCCCGACACTCAGACGATGGCGATCTACGACCAGAGCACGATCGTCGGCGACGGGCACGTCGGCTACGGCTCGGCGATCAGCGTCGCCATTTTCTTGATCATCGGCCTCTTCGTCGTCATCTACGTGACGTTCGTGCGGGTGACGGACGAATGAGCACGGTCGCCGAGGCGACGCGGACGGTTGAGAGGCCCGTCAGCCGAAGCCGCCGGCTGCGCCGCTCCCCTGTCGGGCGCCTCGCCGGCAAGCTGCCGTTCTGGCTCCTGATCGCGGCGATCTTCGTCTATGCCCTCTTCCCGTTCTACTGGGCGATCCGCTCCGCCTTTACGCCCGAAAGCGAGCTCTTCAGGACGCCCGTCGACTACTTCCCCAAGCATCCGACGCTGGCGAACTTCCGCGGTGCGCTGAGCACGTCGGTCTTCCAGCACGCGCTGCTCAACTCGACGATCGTCGCGGGCTCGGTGACGCTGATCTCATTGGCGATCGGCTCGCTCGCCGCCTACGCGCTCGGCCGCTTTCGCTTCCGCGGCCGCTCAGCCGTCCTCTACCTGATGCTCTCGATGACGATCTTCCCGCAGATCGCGATCCTGGGGGCGCTCTACACGATGATCACCGACTTCCACCTCTACGACAAGCTGGGAGCCCTGATCTTCACCTACATGATCTTCACGCTCCCGTTCACGGTCTGGGTGCTGACCAGCTTCATGCGGGGCCTGCCCGGAGACCTCGAGGAGGCGGCGTACGTCGACGGCGCGACGCCGCTGCAGGTCTTCTACAAGGTGCTGCTGCCGCTGATCGCGCCGGGGCTCGTGACCACCGGCCTGCTCGCGTTCATCGCCGCCTGGAACGAATACCTCTACGCGCTCTCGTTCATCCAGACACAGACGAAGTACACCGTCCCGTTAGCGATCACCAACTTCCAGGGCAAGTCGAGCTTCCAGGTGCCTTGGGGCCAGGTCATGGCGGCGACGGTCGTCGTGACGCTGCCGCTGATCACCGCGACGCTGATCCTGCAGCGGCGAATCCTCGCCGGCCTGACTGCCGGCGCGGTGAAAGGCTAGATCGCTTCCCGAGTCTCCGGGTCGAAGAAGTAGAGGCGGCTCGTGTCGACGGCGAGCTCGACCTTGCCGCCGACGGCGATCCGCGTCCGTGGGCTGACCCGGGCCACGAGCCGTGTCGTTCCCTCCGGAGTACCGTCGTCCTCGCCACCGAAGTGGACCTCCGCGTCGCCCTCGGCGGCCTCCGCCGTGACCGCGCTGGAGACGATGCCGGTTGCCTCGACCGAGAAGTGGACGAGCACCTCGGACCCCAGCGGCTCGGTCAGATCGGCGACAGCCTCGATCCGCCGGTCGGGAGGGGTGCCCGGTTCGAGCGTCGCGTCCTCGAAGTCCTCGGGGCGAATCCCGATCATGACCGTGCGGCCGACGTAGTCGGCGAGGCCCGAGCGGTTGCGCGCCAGCCGGTCGTCGACGGCGAGCTTGTAATCGCCGAACGCAACCGTGAGGCCGCCGTTGCTCCGGTCGAGCTGCGCATGGAGGAGGTTGATCGACGGTGACCCGATGAAACCGGCCACGAACTCGTTCTGGGGATTGTCGTAAAGCACTTGCGGCGTGTCCACCTGCTGCAGATGGCCCGTCTGCATGACTGCGACCCGGTCGCCCATCGTCATCGCCTCGACCTGGTCGTGCGTGACGTAGATCGTCGTGACCCCGAGGCTGCGCTGGAGCTGGTGGATCTCGGCGCGGAGCTGGACCCGAAGCTTCGCGTCAAGGTTCGAGAGCGGCTCGTCCATCAGAAACGCCTGCGGCTCGCGCACGATCGCGCGGCCCATGGCGACACGTTGCCGCTGGCCTCCGGAGAGCGCGCGGGGCTTGCGCTTGAGGAACTCCTCGATCTTCAGGATCTTCGCGGCGCGTTGGACGCGCTCGTTGATCTCCTTCTTGGGCAGCTTTCGCAGCTTCAGGCCGAATGCGAGGTTCTGCTCGACCGTCATATGCGGGTACAGCGCGTAGCTCTGGAAGACCATCGCGATGTCGCGGTCCTTCGGCGTCAGGTCGTTGACGACCCGCTCGCCGATCCGGATCTCGCCGCCGCTGATCTCCTCGAGCCCGGCGAGCATGCGCAGCGCCGTCGTCTTGCCGCACCCGGACGGGCCGACCAGCACCATCAGCTCGCCGTCGGTGATCTCGAGATCGAGGTCGTGGACGGCCTGGGTGCCGTCGTCGTAGACCTTGGAAACGGAGTCGAACTCGATCTCTGCCAGCGATTCCTCCTCTACCAGGCGCGAGCTTAACCCGATTTTGGCGCGATGGCGCCCGCGTGCGGGGCGAGCAATCCGGTGGCGAGCGGATCGGGGTGCGTCGTCAGCTCCGGTGGGTCGGTGATGGGGGCGGGCTGGGGGCCCGCGGTGACATTGATCGCGACAACGTGCTCGGGCCGTTCGAAGGCGACGATGCCTTCGAAGCCCTTCAGTAGCTCGAACCCGTCTCCCAAAACCGCCCGGGCCTCGATCAGCAGGCGGTAGAGCTGGAGCAAGGAGCCCGGGTCGTCTCGCTGCGCCTCGACGTTGCGCTCGGCGGGATCGACGGGCGGCAGCCACGGCTCGCCGGATGTGAAGCCGCCGGCCGGGCTCGCATCCCACTGCATCGGATGGCGCATCGGGTCGCGTCCGGCACGGTCGTAAGGCGGGTCGGCCCCAGGCCCGTTGCCTAGGCCGATCTCGTCGCCCTGGTAGATGAAGGCGGCGCCGCGGAGGGTCAGCAGGAGCATGGCCGCCGCACGCAGGTTCTCGGGCCCGACCCGTGTGGCGAGCCGCTCGAAATCGTGATTCGACATCACCCAGGCAACGCGGCGCAGCTCCGCCGCGGGACCGATCGCCGCGTTCAGCCGTTTCGCCTTCCACGGCGAGAACAAGAACTCGAAGGCGAAGACGAGGTCGAGCACCTCCAGGTAGCCCGGGTACTCGCTCGTCGGCTGGAAGACCTCGCCGACGAGGAGCGCGTCTCCGGCAGCCGCGCGGATTGTGCCGAGCGCCTCGATCGCCTCGGGACGGTTGCCCGAGTAAAGGCGCCGGAGCTTGGCGGCGTCCTCGCGCAGCGGCAAAGGAAACGTGCCGGTCGCGGGCGGGTCGTCGCGCAGCTGGTCGTCCTTGATCAGCCTGTCGATCGCGTCGAGCCGGAAGCCGTCGGCGCCGCGGTCGAGCCAGAAGCGGACGACGCCTTGGAACGCTTCGACGACCTCCGGGTTGCGCCAGTCGAGGTCCGGCTGCTCGGGGTAGAACGAGTGCAGGTACCAGCGGCCCGTCTGCTCGTCGCGGCTCCAGGCCGAGCCTCCGAACGACGAGGCCCAGTTGTTCGGCGGCCCGTCGACCGGCGACCAGATGTACCAGTCGGGGTGTTCCCGGAACCAGGGGTGCTCGATCGAGGTGTGGCAGGGGATCAGGTCGAGCAGGATGCGCAGGCCGCGGTCGTGCGCTGCGGCGACGAGCTCGTCGAAGTCGTCGAGTGAGCCGAGCTGTGGGTCGACCGCGGTGTAGTCGGAGACGTCGTAGCCGAAGTCGGCGAGCGGTGAGGGGTAGATCGGCGAGAGCCAGAACGCATCGACGCCGAGCCAGACCAGGTAGTCGAGCCGCTGGATGATCCCGCGAAGGTCGCCGACGCCATCGCCGTCCGAGTCCTGGAACGACCGGGGGTAGATCTGGTAGACGACCGCCTGCTTCCACCAGGGCATGGCCGTGGAGGATAGAGCCCCGGGCCAGCGATAAGATCGACCGCGCCAACGAACCGAGGAGGAGTCCCGCCAGATGCCTGTCGAGCCCGGAAAGATCCGCAACGTCGCCGTCGTCGGTCACCGCTCCACGGGCAAGACGTCGCTGGTCGAGGCGATGCTCTTCCAGGCCGGCGCGATCAACCGGCTCGGCACGATCGAGGCCGGCAGCACGACCGCCGACTGGGACGACGACGAGCACAACCGCCAGATGTCGCTGGCGGCGGCCCTTTGCCACGTCGAGTGGCAGGGCCGCAAGATCAACCTGATCGACACCCCCGGCGACCCAGGCTTCCAGGGCGACATGATCGCCGCGCTCCGGGTCGTCGAGGGCGCGCTCGTCGCCGTCAGCGCCGTCATGGGCGTCGAGGTACAGACATCCCGCGCCTGGCAGCGCGCCGAGGAGTACGACCTCTCGCGCGTCGTGGTCGTGAGCATGCTCGACCGCGAGCGAGCCGACTTCTTCCGGACGCTCGAGGCGCTACGCGACCAGCTCTCCCCGCGCTGCGTCGCCGTTCACCTGCCGATCGGCGCCGAGCACGAGCTGACCGGTGTCGTCGACCTCTTGCACATGAAGGCCTAC
>Ga0207646_10006252_pt1 | contig 12361 bp, 15 predicted proteins | sample KBSK5502metaG_FD_184343 | JGI IMG/M metagenome (GOLD analysis project Ga0207646, IMG submission 184343) | Corn, switchgrass and miscanthus rhizosphere microbial communities from Kellogg Biological Station, Michigan, USA - KBS K5-50-2 metaG... | ecosystem: Host-associated > Plants > Roots >...
CCTAGTACATCTTTCTTCAGTACGTCGACGAGTCGAAGGCGCCTCGACCGGGCTCACCAGAGCTCAATGCAGTGATCGACGCCTTCGCGAAGTACCTGGAGGACGTCAAGGCGGCCGGCGTGTATCACGATGGCGACCCCTGCCAACCTTCGGCTGCCACGTTCAGCGTCACGGTCCACGGCAGTCACGCCCACACCGCCGACGGACCCATGCACCCCGCGACTCCCTGGCTGAACGGCTTCTTTGTGCTGGACTGCAAGGACCGCGCCGACGCCGAGGCCTGGGCAGCCAAGAATCCCGCCGCGATGTTCGGGGGCACGATCGAGGTTCACCCAATCCTGACGTTGATGTAATTGGCTCTCGCGTCTCCAACGAGGCAGTAAGGGCCTAGACTCGCGCCGTTCATGGGTCCCATCTTTGGCGGGTATCCGGCGTGGGAGTGGGCGATCGCGTTGGCATTCCTCGGCGTCGGCGTCGTGCGCGCCGTTTACTACGTCGCTCGCTCGGGCAGCCGGCGCGCGCGAGACCAGGCGATCACGGCCGTGTGCACCCAACGTGGCATGGAGCGTGTAGACGATGTCCGTTCGCCGTTCTTGCCTCAGATGCTTCCCATCTCCGGGGCTGTGTGTCGCAACACGTTCGCGACCCACGACTGGTCGCTCTGGTTCTCCGAGGTCGGCGCTCGCAACGGGCCCAGCGCCTTTGCGGTGCTCATATTTGGGATCCAGGTACTGAACCTTCCCTACATCGCGGTCGCGCGCAAGGGCCAGGTCGAGGTACCGCTTGGAGCGCGCGGTCAGACCGTGCAGCTCGAGTCCATCGACTTCGCGGATCGATTCCAGATACACGCAGACGACCCCCGCGCGGCGGTCATGTTGATTGACCAGGGCATGATGCAGTGGCTGCTCGACTGCGACCGCGTGAGCTTCCAGGTCAGCGGTCCGCTGGTCAGCGCGATGGTCAAGCGGCGGGGCCAGAACTCAGCGCAGCCCACCGAGCTCGAGCTGCTCCTTCAGTTCCATGACGGTTTCGCTGCCCACGTGCCGCAGCTGGTCCGCAGCGAGTTTCCAGCCCCGGCGGGCTTTGCCGAAGCCGCCAGCCAGGCGATGCACATGTTTCCGAACCTGATGTCCACGAGGTAGAAGCCGATGAACGTCGTCGAGTGGCTGCTTGATTCCGACCCGGCGATCCGCTGGCAGGTGATGCGCGACCTTACCGATGCTCCTGCGGAAGTAGTTGCGGCCGAGCGCGCCCGCATCGCCAAAGAGGGTTGGGGCGCAAGGTTGCTTGCCCTCCAGCGGGAGGACGGCCAGTGGGACGGCGGCACCCCGACGTTCAAGACCGAGGCCGGCGAAAAGTGGTGGCGATCATTGCCGCCACAACGGCGAGGCACCCTCTTTCCGGAATGGACCTCGACGTCATGGAGCCTGATGCTGCTCAGGCACCTCGGTCTCGATCCGGCCAGCGCAGAAGCGCGTCGCGCTGTCAGCCTGGTCCGTGAGCACGTCCAGTGGGAGCACGACGGTGAGCCCTTCTTCGCGGGCGAGGTGGAGCCGTGCATCAACGGCAAGGCCACCGCGATGGGGGCCTACTTCGGCGAGGACGTCCAGCACATCGTGGACCGGCTCCTCGGTGACCAGATGAGTGATGGCGGGTGGAACTGCGAGCAGGAGAACGGTGCGACCGTGGGGTCGTTCCACTCGACGATCGACGTGCTCGATGGTCTGCTGGAGTACGAGCGCGCCGGAGGAGAGCGGCCAGACGTGACGGCGGCCCGCCTACGAGGTCACGAATACATCCTCAAGCGGCGGCTGTTTCGCAGGCTGTCGACCGGCGAAGTGGTCGACCCGGCCTTCACGCAGTTCTCTTATCCGACGTTCTGGCACTACGACGTACTCAGAGGTCTCGATTACTTTCGCGCGGCAGGCGCGGCTCCGGATGAGCGGATGGCCGCGGCGGTGGAGCTGGTCGCGTCGAAACGCGATACGGACGGCCGCTGGCCACTCGAGAATCCTCATACCGGCCGCTTGCACTTTGCGATGGACGAGGGCGAGGGCAAACCGAGCCGGTGGAACACCCTGAGGGCCATGCGCGTGCTCAGGTGGTACCACTAAACCAGCCTGGCCGCGGTGAGGCTATCGCACCTCGTGGGCGTGCCCCGTGGCTTCGGCGTACGCCCAGACCTGGAGGTCGGGCGGCTCAAGGCCGAGCGTGGTCAGGATGGAGCAGATCTGCTCCCTGTGCACGTTCCCGTGGTGCAGCGCCTGAGCGATCGGCACGAACGACTCCGCTTCGTAGGCGCCCTGGTCGAGGCTCAGCTTGTGCCTTGCGTCGAGCGGATCCGCCAGGTATTGCTCCCACAGCCGCGCGGTCTCATCGGCGCGGGCTTCCAGCTCGGTGAGATCGGCGACGTCGATTTCGTCGCCTTCCGCCCACGCGGGACGCGTGATCTTGACCCGCGGCAGGTAGCCGGCGTCCGCATAGATAAGGTGGTTGAACGTGGAAGTGATGGTTCCGTACGTCCCTGGCGCGGTCGCGCTCAGCTGACGTGGCGGAAGGGTGCGGCAGAACTCGAGCAGGCGCTTTGTCGCCCACGCGTTGTGGCGGAAGGCTTCCAGCAGCAGCTCATCCACAGCGCAGCCAAGTCTAGTCACCGCCGAGGGTGCCGCCACTGGAGCCAGAGCAGCACGGCACTTGGAACCGTGATCGCCACGCCGAGGACGAGGGTTACGCCGATCAATACCGGGCTTGGAGGCTCGACCGAGTCGATGCTCAGGGCGTAGAGCAAGGTCCCGGTCAGCAGCAGCAAGCCACCGAAAACCAGCGTGATGACAAGGCAACCTCCGCTGACCTCGCTGCGCCCGCTGCGGAACAGGCTGTAGCCGGACCTTGCCGCCACCGCCGCCGCGATGGCTCCGAACACCAGGTCGAACGCGACGCTGCCGGGATCAGGCGATGAACGCAGCTCCTGGATGAGCGCGCTGGTTGCCAGCAGGGCGCACAGGCCGCCGACGACCAGCCCGATCCATTTGTAGACGCCCTCGATCACGGCAAAAAGGGAGCTCGGTCAGAAGCCGCGCAGCTTTTTCGGCGTGATGCGCACCGCCACCGAGTACTGGCTCGCCATCTGGGCGGGCGTGCCGAGTTTCAGGCGCGCGATCTCGGCACGGTACTTAGCCATGTAGGCCCGGTTCTTGTTGACCGGTGGCGCACTCGTGTCGACGGCCGCGGTGCCCGTGAGGATCACGAGGCTGTCGCCGTGCTTCTGGCTGTCCAGGTTGAGCGCGACGTGCGGGTTGCGGGCGATGTTCGCGAGCTTGGCCTGATTGGGGATGCTGTACATAAGCAGGGTCGCGCCGTCCCAGAGAAACCACACGGCGTTGGGCTGCGGCGTTCCGTCGGCGGACACAGTGGTCAGCCAGCCGATGGGCTCGGTGCGCAGGCGCCGCTCGGCGACCTTGCCGAAGGGCGTGCTGGTATCGATGAAGGTCTTGATTGCCGCGGTCACCGAACAGGTAGGGCGGCGGTCTCAACCACGATCGCCATCATGCCCGAATCGGTCCGGTCTGGTGCATCTCGCCCTCGCTCCAGCAGACCGCGCCGCCCGCCGAGACCGGCGTCTTGACGCCGCCCGCCCCTGCGAGAATAGGTGCCTCATGAGTGCACCGCAAGGAAAGGTCGAGGCTATCTATATAGCCGCCAAACATGGCGAGCTGCCGCACGAGGTCGACGTCGCGGTCGCGCATGCGAGTCGCGGTATCGAGGGTGATCGCAACTTCGACGACACCGATCCCGACTCCTGCAACATCACGCTGATCGAGGCCGAAGCCTTCGATGACCTGAAGGCACGCCATGGTTTCGAGATCACGCCGCTCGAGTCGCGGCGCCAGGTGCTGGTGAGAGGCGTCAACCTCGGCGATTTCGTCGGACGGCGCTTCCAGGTCGGCGATGTCGAATGCGACGGCGAGGAGCGGTGCGAGCCGTGCAACCACCTGGCGAAGATGGTGGGCACCCCCGACGTGCTGCGAGGGCTCCTCCATACCGGGCTGCGTGCTGTCATCGTGAAGAGCGGAACGATTCGGGCAGGTGACGCGGTCCGCTTGTCGGCGGTGGCTGAGCGCCTCTAAAGGCGCCGGGTCGCGCCGCAGGCGGCGGGCAAAGACGCGCTCAGCACGACTGCCGCCCGCGGCATATCGATAAAACGAGGCTCCGTTCAGGCGGTTACGCGACTTCCCGGCGCCCGACGGTCGCCGTCTGGCGCGGCTTGGGTCCGATCATCCGTTCGATGACCCTCCGATATTGCAGCAGCACCTGGCGCAGAGCCTCCGTCTTGTCCCGCCGTCGCCCGTTGGCGGCCGCGGCCGCTTCGTGACGGGCTCGCTGCATCTCGCGCGGAAGCCGCGCTTGATCGAGCGGGTGACCGCGAGCGCTGAGCAGCGACAGCACCAGTGCGTCCGCCTCGCCGACGGCTCGCTGAGGCTCGTACAGGAATCGCGCAGAGATGCGGTCCCATCCCTGTTCGAATCGATTTCGAGTTTGCTCCGGCAGCGGCGCAAGTCGCGGCGGCCGGGCCCTGATCGCACGCACGATGCCGACGACGACCGCGACGACCCACATCGCGATTACGGCGTCGACGATCAGTGTCACTACATCCATAGCGGCACCTCCATCTGAAAGAAACGCCTGACGCGGGGATTACCCCTTAGGCCCACCTTGGTATTCGGAATCTCGCGCCACGCTCCGCGGTTGCAGGAATTCATGGGCACATTCGGTGACTTCAATCGCAACCTCGTCGAAGACATGCGCGCTAACAAGGGCAAGCCAACATCAGGTCCGTTCGTCGGCCGAGACGTCCTGATTCTCACGACCAAGGGCGCGAAGTCGGGCGAGACTCGCGTCACGCCGATCGTGTATTCGCGGGACGGCGACAGGTACGTCATCGTCGCGTCGAAGGGCGGCGCGCCGACCAACCCGAGCTGGTATCACAACCTGAAGGCGCACCCACACGTGACGGTCGAGGTGGACGGCGAGAAGTTCGCGGCGCATGCGCGCGTCGTCGACGAAGACGAGTACGAGCGCCTGTACCAGCACCACGCGACCCGGAACCCGACTTTCCACGACTACCGCAAGAGGACGACGCGGAAGATTCCGGTCGTGCTCCTGGAGCGGGTCTAGGCTTTAGCTCTTGTCGTCGAGGCCTGCGCGGAGCAGGCCGGTCAGGTCCAGGCGCCGGTTGCCCAGCGCGTAGTGGCCGTTCGCGTCGCGGTCCCACTCTTCCTTCGGCCGGTCCCAGCACAGCTCGAGGCCGTTCTCCTCCGGGTCGCGCAGGTAGATCGCCTCGTGCGTGCCGTGGTCGTTGAAGCCGTCGATGGGGTAGCCCGCGTCGCGCAGCCGCCGCAACGCGTCGCCAAGGCCGGATCGCGTCGGGTAGCGGATCGCTATGTGGTACAGGCCGGTCGTGCCCGGAGGTGGCGGGTTGCCGCCCTTCGACTCCCACGTGTTGAAGCCGAGGTGGTGGTGGTAGCCACCCGCCGACACGAAGAGCATCGTCGGGCCCTCGACGACGACGTCGAAGCCGAGGATGCCGACGTAGAAGTCCTTGATCTTGCCCAGGTCGGCGGCGCGCAGATGCACGTGGCCGATGTCCACGCCGGCTTCGATCGGACGAGGCGCGCGCTCGACCGGAGCCACCCCAGCTTCGACGCCCGGGTTGCCGGCGTACGAGCCGGTGCCGGCCTCGGTTTCAGCCTGTGCGTTCGTCTGCTCTTTCAGGTCCACGACCCTTCAACCTTACGGCCGTGGTTGCAATTCCGGCGGGGGTGGCCCGCTCGCGCCTGGTGAACCACATGATCCAGACGATCAGCGGCGCGAGCATCGCGAACATCGCGGCGCCTTCGATGCGCACGAGGGGCAGCGGCAGGTACTGCTCGGACCCGATCTCCGCGATGAGCCCGAAGACGCTGACCGCGATCGGCACGAGCACCAGCCGCAGCGCGCCGTCCCGCGCCCGCCACGTGCCGAACGCCCAGACGCTCCCGAGGACGTACACCTCGAGGAAGTAGTAAGGCCACACGGTCTTGGCGAGCATCGCGAATGCCGCCGCGGTGAGGGTCATACCGGCAAACAGGCGGCCATCGTCGAGGCGATTGCCGCGGGCGAGCCACAGGTTGGTCGCGAGCACCACCGCGACGATGGCGACGATGTCGTAGTGCTGCACCAGATTCTCGAGCGAAGTGTCCCTCATGAGGCTCCAGACCGAGCCGGCGCCGACCTTCAGGCTGCCCCGGTAGGTGAAGAGCGAATGGATGACGTCGTAGGGATCGGCGACGAGGAACGGCAGCAGGATCGCGGCGCCGGCGGCTGCTGCGCCGAAGAAAAATGTGAGGGCGCTCCGTAGGCTCCGCCTCCAGCCGGCGAGTCCGAGAGGCACCGTCATCAGCACGACCGAGCTGCGCGTAAGGATGCTTGCGCCGAACGCGATGCCCGCTCGCAGCGGCCGGCCTTCGCCGAGCCATCGCGCGGCGAGCAGCAGCAGCCAGATCTCGATGGGCTGCTCGATGTGCCCATAGCCCGCGACCGATTGCCACGCCAGCGGGCTCAAGGTCAGGACCGCGTACACCAGCAGCCGCACTGACGGAATGAGCGGCGTGCCGCGCAGTCGATCGATCGCCGCCACCGCTTCGCGGGACATGAGCAGGATGAAGAGGCAGAAGACCCCCAGCGCGATCCCGCGACGCGGCGCGGATGCATCCAGCCAGCCGACGGCGTTGAGGAGCACGCCCAGCGCGCTCAGCGGCAGCAGCGACACCGGTCCGTTGGCATTTGGATAGAGCGCGTGCCCGCCGGCGGCGTACACGGAGAAGAGATGGCCGTGGACCGCGATCCTGGCGGACGGCCAGAAGAAGATGTCGAGGTCGGTCGGCTGGAACGGAAGCAGGCCGACGCCGGTCCACAACGCCACGTAGGGGACGATCCAGGTGCGGGGCTTGATGAGGAGCGAGCCCATTGGGTATGGGCAATTTAACGTCCCCACCTAACCTCCCCACTGCGTGGGGAGGGACCCACATGGCCTCCCCAGTGCGTGGGGAGGGACCCGGACCCCTTAACCCGCCTCTGTATACAAACGCGCGCTAAACGCCGTTAGAAAGCCGCGTTTGTATACAAACCCTAGATTGCCGGGCCTGAGGTCAGCGTGACGTTCGCGTTGTGCGTGGCGCTGCCCGAGATCCAGGTGATCTTGACCTGGTCGCCGGGCTTGTACTGGTGGAGCGCGTTACCCAGCGCGGTCGCCGTGTCGACCACCGCGCTGTTGACCCTTGTGATCACCGAGCCGGCGGTGATGCCCGCGTGCTCGGCCGGCGAGCCCGCCACCACGGCCCTCACGTACGCGCCGGAGCTGATGCTCAATCCGAGCTGCGCCGCGGTGGTCGCGTCTAGCGTCTGCACCGAGACACCGAGGTATCCGACCGGGCCGATGTAGATGCCGTTCCCTGCCTTCCCGGCGAGGATGCGGTTGGCGATGTCGACCGCCTTGCTCGAGGGGATCGCGAATGCGATCGTGGTCGAGTTCGAGCGGAAGCCCTGCGCCTGGCCCGCGGTGATGATGCCGATCACCTGGCCGGCGCTGTTGACGAGCGCGCCGCCGCTGTCGCCGGGGCTGATCTCGGCGTCGGACTGGATCATGCCGGTGAGCTGCTCGGCCTGCGAGCCGTTGTCGCTCGCGGTGATGGTCTGGTCGAGCGCGGTGACGATCCCCTTCGTGACGCGGGGCGAGCCGCCGAGGCCGAGCGCGTTGCCGAGGGCATAGACCGTGTCGCCGATCGTGACGGTGGACGAATCGGCAATGGTGACAGTCGGAAGTCCCGACACGCCGTTGACGTGAATGACCGCGACGTCATCGGCGGGATCGACACCGATCACGGTCGCCGCGTAAGTACCTGACTTGCCCTGGATCGAGACCTTGATGCTCACCGAGCCTTCGACCACGTGGTTGTTTGTGAGCACGTCCCCGGACGACGTGATGATGAGCCCGGTTCCTGCCGCGGCCGCGGAGCCGCTGGCGGTCTGGATGACGGTGTTGATGTCGACGACGGCGGGTGACACCTTTCGCGTGATGCCGTTGATGTCGAGGTTGGTGCTGCCGCTCGAGGTGCTTTGCTTGATCGGCTGGACTGTCTGAACGTGTGCCTGCGTCGTGTTGTGGCTGCTGATGAACCGCGCCATCGCCCAGCCGGCGCCGATACCGCCGCCGGTGGCGAGGATGACGGCCGCGACGATCGCCGCGGTCAGGCGGCGAGCGTAGTTCGGCGACGGGTTGGGGGAGGCTGCAGCCGGCGCAGGGGGTGGCGCCAGCTGCAGGTCTTGGGAGGTGGGCTCAGGAGTCATCTCTGACATGTTGCCAAGATGCGACAGACGGCTGTGAGAAAAGTCAGCAGAACCTTAAGGTTTGCTCAGAATCGGTAGTCCATAGGAGGACAGACGGATGGCTTACAACGCCATGTACAGGACCGTCAGCGCGATCGGGAAGTAGAACTGCTCCTTGGTCCTTCAAGTCGACAGTGCAGAAGAACTACGACGGGGCGATGCAGAACCTGAAGGCGAAGATGGACGTCGCGGCTAGAACTGACGCCCCCTCCTAACCTCCCCACTTCGTGGGGAGGGAGCGGGCTAGACCCGGCGTCCCCTCCTAACCTCCCCACTTTGTGGGGAGGGAACTAGCGGCCCGCCTGCACGCGCGCAGCGCCGCTGCCACCGGTGAGGCGTGCGGCGACCAGTACCGGGATGATCGTGACCAGGATCACGAAGGAGACCACGACGTTAACCTCGGGCAGGCGTTGTCCGTTGCGGAGCTGGGCCAGGATCCAGATGGGAACCGTGTTCTGGGCGCCCGCCGTGAACGTGGTGACGATGACCTCGTCGAAAGAGAGCGCGAAGGCGAGCATCGCGCCGGCCACCAACGCCGTCGAGATGAGCGGCATGGTGATGTCCCTGAACGTCTGGATGCCGTTCGCGCCCAGGTCGGCGGCGGCCTCGAACAGCGATCCCTGAGTGCGCCGAAGCCGCGCGAGCACGTTGTTGTACACGACCACGATGCAGAAGGTGGTGTGGCCGATGATGATCGTCCAGATCGAAAGCTCGATGCTGGCGAAGGTAAAAGACGAGCGGAGCGCGATGCCCGTGATGATGCCCGGCAAAGCGAGCGGCAGCACCAGCAGAAGGCTGATCGCATCGCGCCCAAAAAAGGTCGTGCGGTAGATCGCAAAGGCCGCCAACGAACCGAGGACCAGCGCGACCGCCGTCGTCACGAGCGCGATTCGCACCGACAGCCCGACGGCTGACACCACCTCGGGATCGTTGATGGTGAGGTTGACCCAGTCGAGCGTGAACGAGGTCACGGGCCAGGACTGGATCTTGGAGCTGTTCAGCGCGAACAGCGGAATGATGACGATCGGGATGAAGAGAAAGAGCAGGACGAGGACGACCCAGATCCTGAGCGCGACGCGAGTCCAGAACCCTTCCACGGTCTAGAGCGCCTCGAAAGCGCCGAGACGGCGCGCCACGAGCAGGTAGGCGGCCATGATCACGATCGGCACCATCGAGAGGGCCGCCGCAAACGGCACGTTGTTGGCGATCCCGATGTTGCTGTAGACCACGTTGCCGATGAAGCTGGTGCCAGGGCCGATGAGGATTGGCGTGATGTAGTCGCCCAGCGTGAGCGAGAAGGTGAAGATCGAGCCGGCCACGACGCCCGGCAGGGCGAGCGGCAGCACCACGTCAAGCGTCGTGCGCCAGCCGCGGGCCCCCAGGTCGCGGGCGGCTTCGATGAGCGATTCGGGGACGCGCTCCATGGCCGCGTAGGTCGGGATGATCATGAACGGCAGCCAGATGTACGAGAACACGATCAGCATCGCGTTCTCCGTGTAGCCGAGGTTGGGCGCGGGCAGACCGATCGACTGCAGTGACCAATTGAGAACGCCGCTGTGGTTGAGGATCAGGATCCACGCGTACAGGCGAGCGAGGTACGACGCCCACAGCGGCAGCAGCACGGCGGCGAACAGGAGCGTCTGCGTCCGTCGCGACGCAACTCGCGCCATGAAGTACGCGAATGGAAAGGCGATCGCCGCGTCGATCAGGGTGACGCGAGCGGCCATCCAGACGGTGCGGCCGATGATCGTTCGATAAGTCGGCTCGGTGAGGATGGTCTGGAAGTTGTCCAGGTTCCACGACTGGACGATCTCCGTGGTGAAGGTGTCAATGGTCCAGAACGAGGTCACCAGCAGCAGGATCAACGAGGCGAAATAGATGGCGACAAACCAGGCCAGCGGCAGCGCCAGCAGCAGGACGGTGCGCAGCCACGGCCAGCGCCACAGGAGCGATTGCAGCCGGGCGGCCCCGCGCGATTTGCGAGGCCGTCCGGCGGTCGCGACTACGTTCAGCTGAGCCCCTCTACCCCTTGATTGCCGTCCAGGCGGCCTGCCACTTGTCGTAGGCCATGCAGTTGTCGGTCCCGTCGTCACACGTGGTGATCGGGGTCTTCCAGAACTTGATGCTGTTGAAGTAAGACTCGGGCGCGTTGGCGTGGAAGTTGGCGCAGGAACCTGGGCTCAACGACTCCATCTCGGCGCAGGCGCCCTTGTTGACGGGGGTCTCGCCGTAGTTGATGGCCTGCTCTGCTTGCACCTTGGCCGTGCTGACCCATGCCGCCCACTTGTACGCGCAGTTGGGGTGCGGCGCGTTGGTGGCCAGCATCCAGGTGTCGGCCCATCCGGTAGCCCCTTCCGAAGGGATCGTGTCGGCGGTGTGAGCGCCGGCCAGGTGGAGGTCGGTGGTCATGATCGGCCACGCGGCGCCCAGGACGACGTCACCACTCTTGAACAGTGTCTCCTCGGTGGCGATGTCGGGCCAGTACTTCTTGACCAGCGGCTTCTGGGTCTTCAGCAGGTTGACCACGGCGTCGAACTGAGTCTGCGTCAGCTCATACGGGTCGGTGATCTTCAAGCTCGGGTTCTTCACGCTGAGGTAAAGCGCCGCGTCGGCGATCTGGATCGCGTTGTCGGGGATGGTGATCAGGCCGCTGTACTGCTGGTCATAGATGACGCCCCAGGTCGTGGGTGGCGTCGGGAACTTGTCGGTGTTGTACAGGAGGGTGTTCGGGCCCCACTGCAGCGAGACGCCGTAGTGGATGCCATTGATGGTGTTGAAGGGAGGTGACTGGAACTTGGTCTGGAAGTTCTTCCAGTCCGGAATCAGATCCATGTTCATCGGTTTGACGCTGCCGTTGTAGATCAGCCGGAGGTCGGCGTCGCCGGACGCGGAGACCATGTCCCAGTTGCCGCCGCCTCCGCCCTGCATCAGGCTGACCATCTCGTCCGATGAGCCGGCGTCCTTGTACGAGATCTTGCAGCCGGTGGCGTCCTCAAACGGCTTCTGCCAGAGCGTCTGCACGTAGCCGCCCCAGTCGATCAGGTTCAACGCCCCCTCGCCGGTCGCCGCTATAGAAGTCGGCGGCTTGATGCCCGCCGTCGGCGGCTGCTTGGCGGCGACTCCGCTGGTGGACGTCGAGCCACAGCCGGTCATCGCCATCACCGCTGCCGCCGCGGCCGCGACCGCCACGAGCCGGTGCAATGGGTTCCCCTTCATTTTTCCTCTCCTGTCGGTCCTTTATCCAGGACGTAAGCGTGATCAGGCGACCAGGCCAGCCGAACGCGCCGGCCTTCGAAGCCCTGAGCGCGGCCCGGGGCGTCCATATTCTGCCGTACTGCCACGAGTAACTCCCCGTGGTCGAGCCGCACGGTGAAGCGGGTGATCATGCCCACGTAGACGACCTGCTCGACCACGCCAGGCTCGACCGACATCCCGGGCTCGCCCGGCTCGCCCTCCTCGAGGATGACCAGTTTCTCCGGCCGGATCACCAGACGCCTGCCGTCCCGGTCCAGCACGTTGGAGATGCCGATGAATCCGGCCACGAACTCGTTGACCGGCCGCTCGTAGACCTCGATCGGCGGGCCGATCTGCTGGATACGGCCGGCGGCCATGACTGCCATACGGTCGCTCATGGTCAGGGCCTCCTCCTGGTCGTGCGTCACGTACACGAACGTGATGCCGACCTCCTTCTGGATGTTCTTCAGCTCGATCTGCATCTCCTGCCGGAGCTTGAGGTCGAGCGCGCCCAGCGGCTCGTCGAGCAGGAGCACCTCGGGCTCGTTAACCACAGCCCTGGCGAGGGCGACGCGCTGGCGCTGGCCGCCGGAGAGCTGGTTGGGTCTCCGGTCCTCGAGGCCCTCGAGCCGGACCATCTTGAGCGCGCGACCGACGCGCTCGCGCCGCTGCCTGCGTGGAACGCCTTTGACCTTGAGCCCAT
>Ga0207646_10006253_pt1 | contig 12358 bp, 9 predicted proteins | sample KBSK5502metaG_FD_184343 | JGI IMG/M metagenome (GOLD analysis project Ga0207646, IMG submission 184343) | Corn, switchgrass and miscanthus rhizosphere microbial communities from Kellogg Biological Station, Michigan, USA - KBS K5-50-2 metaG... | ecosystem: Host-associated > Plants > Roots >...
AGCCCGTGGTCGGCCGGATCAACGGCCACGCGCTGGCCGGAGGCTTCGGCCTGGCCTGCAGCTGCGACCTGCTGGTGGCGGTGGAGTCGGCCTCTTTCGGCACGCCCGAGATCAACGTGGGCGTCTGGCCGGCCATGATCCAGGCGGTGCTGGCGCGCAACCTGCCGCGCAAGGTCGTGCTGGAGATGATCCTGCTCGGCGAGCGCTGGACGGCCGCGCAGCTGAAGGCCGTCGGGCTCGTCAACCGCGTGGCCGCCGACCGCGCCGAATTGGACGCCATCACCGCCGAGCTGGCCGGCGCCCTGGCGAAGAAGTCGCCGGCGGTGCTCCGGCTGGGCCGCGACTCCTTCTACCGGCAGCAGGACATGGAGTTCCGAGCCGCGCTCGAATATCTGCAGGGGCAGCTCTCGCTGGTGACGCTCAGTGAGGACGCGCGCGAGGGCGTGCGCGCCTTCTTCGAGAAGCGCGAGCCGGAGTTCAAGGGCCGCTAGCGGTGAGCGACCGGCAGCGGGAGCTGCGCGAGAAGGCGCTGCGCGGCGGCACCCGCTACCTGCCCAAGCTCCGCGAGCAGAACAAGCTCACGGCCCGCGAGCGCCTCGACCTCCTGCTCGATCCGCGCTCGTTCGTGGAGGACGGCCTCTTCGCCAACGTGCTGGCCGAGGACCTGCCCGCCGACGGCGTGGTCACCGGGCTGGGCACCATCCGGGGCCGCCGAGTGGCGGTGATGGCCAACGACCCCACCGTGAAGGCCGGGTCATGGGGCGCGCGGACGGTGGAGAAGATCGTCCGCATCCAGGAGACCGCGGGCCGCCTGCGGGTGCCGCTCTTCTACCTGGTCGACTCGGCCGGCGCCCGGATCACCGACCAGATCGAGATGTTCCCCGGCCGCCGCCATGCCGGACGCATCTTCTTCAACGAGGTCAGGCTCTCGGGACGGGTGCCGCAGATCTGCCTGCTCTTCGGGCCCAGCGCCGCCGGCGGCGCCTACATCCCGGCGTTCTGCGACGTGGTCGTGATGGTCGAGGGCAACGCCTCCATGTACCTCGGCTCCCCGCGCATGGTCGAGGTGGTGGTGGGCGAGCACGTGACGTTGGAGGAGCTGGGCGGCGCCCGCATGCACTGCACCGAGAGCGGCTGCGGTGACGCCCTGGTCAAAGACGACCGGGAGGCGGTCGAGTTCGGGCGCGCCTACTTCGAGTACATGCCCCAGAACCACGACGGACTCGTGCCCCCAGCCGAGCCCCGGCCGCCGCGCTCCGGCGCCAGGCCGATCGGCGACCTGATCCCGGCCGAGGCCAGCCGCGGCTACGACATGCGCAAGCTGATCGAGGCCCTGGTCGACGAGGGCTCCTGGCTGGAGATCAAGAAGCTCTTCGCCAAGGAGCTGCTGGTCGGCTTCGGGCGGCTGGAGGGGATGGCGGTCGGGGTGCTCGCCAACCAGCCCATGCAGAAGGGCGGCGTGCTCTTCAACGACAGCGCCGACAAGGCCGCGCGGTTCATCTGGCTCTGCGACGCCTTCGGGATCCCGCTGCTGTTCCTGGCCGACGTGCCCGGCTTCATGATCGGGACCGACGTCGAGCGCCGCGGGATCATCCGCCACGGGGCCAAGATGATCACCGCGGTCTCGGAGGCGACCGTGCCCAAGATCTCCGTGATCGTGCGCAAGGCCTACGGCGCGGGCCTGTACGCGATGGCCGGGCCGGCCTTCGACTCCGACGCCGTGCTGGCCCTGCCCTCGGCGCAGATCGCGGTGATGGGCCCGGAGCCGGCCGTCAACGCCGTCTTCTTCAACAAGCTGGCGGACCTGCCCGAGGAGCAGCGGGCGGCCCGCCGCAAAGAGCTGGAGGACGAGTACCGCGAGGACGTCGACCTCTACAAGCTGGCCGGCAACCTGATCGTCGACGACGTGGTGGAGCCGGAGCGCCTGCGCGAGCAGCTGGTGATGCGCTTCCGGGCCTACGCGTCGCGGTGGGAGCCGCGGCCCGACCGCAAGCACGGGGTGCCGCCTGTTTAGGGGCTAGCGCTTGGGGGTGGCGGAAGCCGACGGTGAGCTGCTCGGCTGAGGCGTGGGCGTCGCGGACGGGGTCGGGGGCGCCGGTGTTGCTTTCTTGATTTCGCCTGCCACGTGGCCGATCGGCGGCAGCTCGGTGGTCGGCGGCGGCGGGCCCGACTGCGCGGTGCCGACGAGGATGCCCACCAGCGCCGCCGCGCCCAGGCCCGCCGCCAGGCGCGGGACGATGGGCACGCCGCCGGCCACGGCCGGCCGGTCGCCCGTGTTCTGCGACGAGCGCTTGTAGATCCGGCGGAACTCGGTCAGGGTCACGCCTTCGGCGGCCAGCGCCGCCCAGGGCGCGGCGGCGTAAAAGGCCGCCTGGTACAGGAGCAGCACGGCCAGGACCAGGGTCGCCGGAGTCAAGACGCTGAGCGGGATCGCGACCGCTCCCACCAGGCAGAGAACGGCCACCGCCACCTCCGCGCGGCTCGAGTTCAGCGCCTGCGCGAGCGTGCCGGCGCCCTCCTCCTGCTTGGGCGTGCGCAGGAAGGCGGCCCTGGGGCGCACCAGCCCCCGGATGCAGGCCAGCGTCACCACCCAGCTCAGCGCGAACCACACGCCCAGCGCGCGCAGGGCGTCGTGCCAGGTGCAGCGGGTGGTGGCGCGCAGGCCCCAGAGCGCGCGCAGCAGGCCCACGCCCAGGAAAAGCGGGGGCACCACAACCACCGCACCCACCAGCTGGCGCACGGGCAGCCGGTGGCGGACCGCCAGGAAGGCGGCCGTGAGCAGCAGAACCAGCGTGAAGGCGAAGGTCAGCGCCTCCCCAAACCACTGCAGGCAGGCCAGCAGGTAGTGCATGCGCTGGCCGAAAGTGAGGCGCAGCCGGTGCGGGCCGGCCGGCAACAGCTCCCGCCAGTGCTGGCGCAGCATCTGGATGCCGCCCAGCGACCACCGGAAGCGCTGCTTCTTGAGCCCGTCGAAGCTGAGCGGCATCAGTCCCGCGCCTGGCGTTCCCTGGTCGTAGATGCCGCGATATCCGTGGCCCAGCATGCGCAGGCTGGCCTCGGCGTCCTCGGTCACACAGTCGGGGTTCCAGCCTCCGATCTCCTCCAGCGCGGAGCGCCGGACCAGGCCCATGGTCCCCGCGAAGATGATCGCGTCGCGCTGGGCGCGGCTGGGCATGCTGACGTCGAAGAAGTAGCGGTAGCTGTAGTAGAGGCCGCGCAGGTACGCGTCGTCCTTCCAGTCCCGGTAGTCCTGGGAGCTCTGCACGAAGGCCACCTTGGGGTCAGCGAAAAGTCCGACCAGCTCCTCCGGCCAGGTCGGCTCGACCACGTAGTCGGCGTCGACGATGCCGAGCACCTCGTATTCGGCCGGCAGGCGGCGCGTGGCCTCGTTGAGGGCTCCGGCCTTGAAGCCGGGCCAGTTCTCCAGGTGCATGAACTGGAAGCGCGGGCCCAGCTCCTGGCAGAGCTTCTCCAGGCTTCGCCAGACCTTCTCGTCGGGCGTGTTGTTGTCGACAACCTGCACCAGCAGGCGGTCGTAGTCGACCGCGGCCAGCGAGCGGAGCGTCTTCTCGACCACCTCCAGCGGCTCGTTGTAGGCCGGGACCTGGATGGCGACCGGCGGCCGGTGCCGGGCGTCGGCCCGGCGGTACGGCCGGTCCCGGCGGCCGAGCACGTCCAGCAGCTCGAAGGCGTAGGAGACGGACAGCCCGAGCGCGGTCACCTCCAGGAGCCAGACCGCGATGGACCCCAGCCAGCCCACCACGCCCAGCGGCTCGAGCACCGTGATCACCGCCGCGTAGACCAGGTAGAGCACTGAACCGGCCACCAGCGTGGTGAACAGCTGCACGGCCGGCCACGACCAGTGGCGCAGCACCAGGATGCGGGCCAGCGCCACCAGCACCAGGGCGGCGATCGGAAGCAAGATCGGGACCAGCGGATCCACGGTGATCAGGCCGGCCAGCCAGCCGGCGCCCTCCAGGGCGGCCACGCCCAGGGGCAGCCCGATCCAGATCCGGGCGCGGGCCAGCCCCGGCAGCACGACCAGCAGGGTGCTCAAGCCCGCAGCCAGGGCGGTGTAGACGACCAGCTCCTGAAGCATCAGGCGGCCGGTACTGTTTTATGACAAGGCAGGACTCATTTAATGTACCAGGCTCACGATGAGCTTGGCCTGCTGCCGAAGGTGGCGAGGGGCCAGGAAGTTATCCATGATCCGGGCCTTCGCCGCCGTGCCCAGCCGCTCGGCCACGGCCTGGTCGCGGAGCAGCTCCAGCACCGCCTGCCCGAAGGCGCGCAGGTCTCGGGGGTCATCGACCAGCAGGCCGCTCACACCGTCCTCGACCTGGTCCTCGATCCCGCCCACGCGGCTCGCGACCACCGGCCGCCCCTTCCACATGGCCTCCGCCACCGTCAGCCCGAAGCCCTCGGCCAGGCTCTTCTGCACCACCACCTGCGCCCGGCGCTGGAGGGCGTTGACCAGCGTGGCGTTTTCCACCTCGTCCGCCATCGGCAGCTGCACCAGGTGCACTCGAGCACGCAGGTCGTCGGCCAGCCCGCGCCAGCGCTCCTGCAGCTCTCGCCAGACTTCGGGCTCCTCGGGATCGTCGTCGACCGACTTGATCTCGGGTCCGGCCAGCACCAGGGCGCACTCGGCCTCCCGCGCGACGTGCTCGGCGAAGCCCTCGAGCACGCCCCCGGGATCCTTCAGCCGGTCCCACCGGGAGACCTGGAGGACCAGCGGCGGGCCGGCCTCCGGGACGCCCGTCTTCTCGAGCGCCGCTGCCTGGCTCTGGGCGTCCAGCTCCCGGTTCTTGGGCGAGAAGGCGTCGATGCAGGGCGCGATCACCTCGATGCGCGAGCCCTCGAGGCCCTCCCAGACGTAGGCGCGGCGCGAGAAGACGAGCGCATCGGCCTCGCGCACGTAGGGACGCAGAAGGTCCCAGGCCTGGCGCGCCGCCGGACTGGGCTGGTCCGCCCCGATGTGGCAGCGCCAGATGACGCGACAGCCGTGCTGCTTGAGCGACGGCACCAGGCCGGCGACCTGGGGGTCGTGGAGGACGGCTACGTCCCCCGGCTGGATCAGCTGCCGCAGCGCCTCCGCGTTGGCGGCCAGCGTGGAGTCGTACTCGCGGTGTTCGGCGCTGCTCACCTCCACTCCGTCGGGAGCGTCGCCGTGAAGCAGCCTGTGCAGGCGCTTGGTGAAGGCGAAGAACACGGGCGAGCCCTCTATGGCCAGCCAGCGGGCGTCGATCCCGACCCCCATCTCGTAGGGCAACAGGGCGCCCAGCAGCTCGGCCACCCCGCCGCCACGCGGCGTCGAGTTGAGGTTCCAGATCGCGTGGCCGGCGGTGGCCGCGCACAGCTCCTCCAGCGCGTCAGCACACTCCCGCCAGGTGGCGTCGCCGAGCAGGTCGCGGTAGCGCTCGAACGAGGCCGGCTGCAGCTCGACCTGCGTCAGCTCAACCGGCATGGACGCCCTCCAGCTTCGGGGCCTGGTAGGCGGCCAGCAGGTCGAGCTTGGCCTGGTCGAGCGTCTGCCAGTCGTCCTTCAGCAGGCCGCCGGTGTCGCCCGAGTCGGGATTCCAGGACCAGTAGGCGTAGCCGATCCGGTTGGCCTTCAGGAACTGGAGCAGGCTTCGCTGCCAGACGCCTTCGGGGTCGCTCCCCACCGAGCGGCCGCCGAACTCGCCGACCAGCACGCGGGGAAGGTAGGCCCAGTGCCGGCGCCAGACGTCCTCCAGGTTGTGCGGGAAGTCGGGCGCCGTGAACCAGGGCTGCGGGTAGACCTCGGGCCCGTAGTCGTGGGCGGAGTAGACGAGCTGCTCCGGCCGGCTGAGCCGGACCGGCGCCGTCGCAGCTCCGGCCAGGTTGCCGCCCCACCAGTAGGCGTCGCCGGCGTAGCGCTCGACGCCCTGGACCACGATCAGCCAGGCCGGGTTGGCGGCCAGGATCGCGTTGCCGGCACGTTCAGCGGCGAGTCGCCAGTCGGTCTGGGGATTGCCGTCGCCCCAGGTCGCCGGCCCGTGCGGCTCGTTATGGAGATCGGCGCCGATCACCGCCGGCTGGCTCCGGTAACGCCGGGCCAGCAGCACCCAGTCGTCGATCCAGCGCTGCTCGGAAACGCGGTCTGTGTACCAGAGCTCGCTCTGGGCGTCGGCCGTGGGGCGGTGCCGGTCGAGCAGGACGGCCAGCCCTCGCGCCGCCGCGCCCTCGATGACGCGATCCATCAGCTGCAGCCCGCCGATGCCCTCCAGGTCGGGGTTCCGGTTGTAGTCGATCGCCGTCGGCGTGCTCTGCGGGTCGAAGAGCTGGTTGCAGAAGGGCAGCCGGATGGAGTTGAAGCCGGCGTGCGCGATCTGGTCCAGCATGTCCTGCCAGCCTCGCGCCCAGAGGCCGTGGGGCGCGAAGACGGAGGTCTCGAAGCCGAACCAGTTGACGCCGGTCAGGACCCCCCTCCAACCTCCCCCCGCGGCGCGGGGGGAGGCCACGTGGGGGGAGGCCACTTGGGGGGTTCCACAGGCGGCGCCCGCGGTGGCGGCGGCCACCAGGCGCAGGAAGGTGCGGCGTGTCACCGGCCTCCGACGATACCGGGGCGGCCTCTACCTCTTTATGTAGTGCTCGATCACTGCGGCGGCCCGGGCGTCGCCGGGCAGGTCGCGCTCGCGCAGGTGGTCGGCCACCCGCCGGCGCATGTCGGGCGTGCCCAGGCCGGTCTTGAACTTGACGTGCCGGCGCAGCTCGCGCAGCCGCATGGTCGCCAGCCGCTTCAGGCGCGGGCCGTAGAAGTCTCCGAGCACCGGCGGCTCGTAGGTCTTCTCAGGCTCGTACGCCGCCAGCAGCCGGCGCAGCGCGCCCGCCACCGCCTCGGGGTCGGTGGTCACGTTCTCAGCCCGGCACTCGAAGGCCACGGCGCGGAAGTGAAGCGTGGCCTTGCCCGCGTCCACGGGGTCGACCCAGTCGTGGGGCGACCAGGCCAGGAAGTCGGACACGAAGAAGGTGACCAGGGGGTTGGCGCGCACGGCGTCGAGCGTGGGATCGCCCTGCACGCAGTGCAGCTCGATGTAGCCGCCGCCGCGCACGAAGGGCAGGATCGAGACCTGCGGGTGGCCCTCGGGCGGGTAGGCGATCAGCGTGCCGTGGCGCATCGCCGCCACGAACTCGTCGGCGGCCTGCTGGTCGGGCGGGTAGTTGGAGCTGGCGAACAAAGGGTCAGGCTTGGAGGCGCTCGGCCAGGTAGCGGAGCGCGATCGGGTAACGGTATTCGATCAACATGTGGCCGGCGTCGAAGAGCTCGAAGAAGACGTCGGTCACGCCGACGTCCGCGAGCGCGGCCCGGAAGGCCTCGGCCCCCAGGTCGAGGTAGTACTCGTCGCGGCGGCCGGCGTCGATGTAGACAGCGCGGAGCTTCTGCAGCTGCTCAGCGTGTTCGGGGACCATGCGCACCGGGTCCCAGCGCAGCCAGCGCTCCCAGACCTCGGGGATCAGCACTCCCGTGCGGGTGTCGAAGGGCAGGCGCACGGTCCCGTCCGGCTCCGCCGAGTAGCAGGCGGCCATCGCGTAGCTGTTGACGAGGACGTCGTCGTCCTTGCCGCTGAAGGCCGGCCGCGCCCGGAAGTTCTCCCAGAATTTCTCGTAGGAGCCCTGGTAGCTCTCGCGCAGCGCGCGAGCCACCGCGCCGAACTCGGGCAGGTAGCACAGCTCGAAGAGCGCGTCCCCGGCGTGGGTGGCGAGGCCGCCGAAGAGGTCTGGCCGCAGCATGGGCGTCACCATCGCGCCGTAGCCGCCGCTCGACTTGCCCATGATCCCGCGGTGCGCGGGGGCGTTGATCGTCCGGTACTCGGCGTCGACGAAGGGCACCACCTCGGAGCAGAGGTAGCTGTGGTAGCGGCCGGTGCCGGGCGAGTCAAGGAACTGCGAGCCGCCGTATGACGTCCAGCAGTCGACGAAGACGACCACCGCCGGCGGGCAGTCCTGCTCGGCGAAGAGCTGGTCCAGCAGCTCCGGGAAGTTGCGCCGGAAGGCGCTGCGGTTGCGCCACATGTCGAGCTGCCCGGTCATGCCCTGGATCACGTAGATCGACGGGTACCGACGCTCCTCGTCGCGGTCGTAGCCGGGGGGCAGGTACACCCAGAGCGGGCGCAGGTGAGGATCGCCCAGCGGGTTGCCCCGGAGCAGCGCGCTCTCGACCTGGTGCTCGGCCCAGCGGCCGGCGGGCTCGTAAGACCAGGGGGCGGGCAACCTAGTTAAGCGCCGCCACTACGGCGTCGCCGACCTCCGAGGTGGAGGCCGCTCCGCCCAGGTCGCCGGTGAGGACGCTGCCGTCTTCGCAGACGGCGTCGATGGCCCGCTCCACGCGGGCGGCGCCCCGCTCGTCGCCCAGGTGGCGCAGCATCAGCGCCGCTGACCAGATGGCGCCGATCGGGTTGGCGCGGCCGCGCCCGGCGATGTCGGGCGCCGATCCGTGCACCGGCTCGAACATGGAGGGCCAGCGCTTCTCCGGGTTCAGGTTGGCCGAGGCGCAGAGGCCGAGCGAGCCCTGGAGGGCGCCGCCCAGGTCGGTGAGGATGTCGGCGAAGAGGTTGGAGCCGACCACGACGTCGATGCTGTCCGGACGCAGGACCATGCGCGCGGCCATAGCGTCGACGTGCACCCGCTCCACGGTGACGCTGGGGTAGCCGCGCGCGACGTCGGCGACCACCTCGTCCCAAAGCACATAGGTGTAGCGGGAGGCGTTGGACTTGGTGACGCTGACCAGCCTGCTCGACCGCTCCAGCGCACGCTGGAAGGCATAGCCGGCGCAGCGGGCGATGGCGTGGCGCGTGAAGACGGGCGTCTCCACCGCGATCTCCTGGGGATGGCCGACGTGCACGCGGCCGCCCGTGCCCGAGTACTCACCCTCGGTGTTCTCGCGGATGAAGAGCATGTCGATGTCCCGCGCGGTGCGCCCGGCGAGTGGTGAGCGCAGCCCCGGCGGCAGCCGCACCGGCCGCAGGTTGACGTACTGCTCGAAGGCCTTGCGGATCGGCAGCAGGCAGCCCCAGAGGCTGACGTGGTCGGGCACCGTCGGCCAGCCGATGGCGCCCAGATAGATGGCGTCGAAGCCGGCCAGCGTCTGCAGCGCGTCGGACGGCATCATCTCGCCGGTCCTGCCGTAGCGGTCGGAGCCCCAGTCGAGCTCGCGGAACTCCAGGCTGCCGTCCACGGCGGCCAGGACCTTGAGGCCCTCGGGGACGACCTCCTTGCCCACGCCGTCGCCGGGGATGACGGCGATCCGCGCACCCACGGCAGATGAGCCTACGGTTTTAGGAAGTCGACCTGCTCCTCGACCCCGTCCCAGACCACGGTGGTGCGCGCGGGCTCGGTCCGCGCCACCACCTTGCCGTTCTTCAGCACCAGCTTGCGCGGGGCCACCAGCCGGATGGCGTCCATCTCGGTGGGCGCCGCGTAGGCGACCAGGCCGGCGGGCCGGCCGGTCTCGAGCCCGTAGTCCTCGAGGCCGAGCGCGCGGGCGGGGTTGCCGGTGATCATGTCGACCAGCGAGAGCAGCTCGCCGTGGCCGGACATCTGGCCGTAGTGCGCGAGCACGAAGGCGGCCTGGAGGGGATCGCCGTAGCCCAGCGGGTACCACGGGTCCATGACCGAGTCGTGGCCGACGGAGACATTGACGCCCGCCGCCAGCAGCTCTTTGACGCGGGTGTGGCCGCGCCGGATCGGGTAGGCGTCAAACCGGCCCTGGAGCACCGAGTTGTCGAGCGGGTTGGTGACCATGTGCATGCGCGCGCGGCGGAGGTTGTTGATCAGCCGGTAGGCATACGCCGCGTTGTAGGAGTGCATGGCCGTGGTGTGGCTGGCGGTGACGCGGCCTTCGAGGCCGAGGCGGATGGTCTCCGCCGCCATCACCTCGCTGAACCGCGAGTGGTCGTCATCGGTCTCGTCGCAGTGGATGTCGACCCGCAGCCCGTGCTCGGCGGCCAGGGCCATGGCGAACTTGACCGAGCGCTCGCCGTACTCGCGCGTGATCTCGAAGTGCGGGATGCCGCCCACCACGTCGGCGCCGGCCTTGACCGCCGCCCGCATCAGCTCCTGGCCGCCATCGAAGCTGAAGATGCCCTGCTGCGGAAATGCGACCAGCTGGAGCTCGACCTGGCCGCGCACCTCCTCCCGCAGCTCGATCAGGGCGCGCAGCGCGGTCAGCCGCGGGTCGCACACGTCGACGTGGCTGCGCACGTGCTGCACGCCGTTGGCGAGCTGCCAGCGCAGCACGGTGCGCACGCGGCGCTTGACATCGTCGGCGGTCAGGTCTTTGACGCGCTCGGCCCAGATCGCGATCCCTTCGAACAGCGAACCGGTCTGGTTGTGACGCGGCTCGCCCACCGTGAGCACGGCATCGAGGTGGATGTGGGGCTCGACCAGGGGCGGCGTGACGAGGGCGCCTTGCAGGTCGATCTCCTCTTTGGCCTCGGGCTCGGGCTCGGCCCAGCGGCCGTCGCGCACCCCCAGGGTGGAGAGCCGATCGCTGCCGGCCACCCGCGCGTTTCGAAGCAGCAAGTCGAGCACCGCAGCAGCCTAATAAACTTCCTTCCGCAACCGCTTAACCGGCAGCCACATTGGGGGGTATGCGTATGGCAACGCTGGAGCAGGTGGACGTCCACGTCCCGGTACGGGAGGGCGAGTACGGCGAGAAGGTCGCCGCGATCGAGCCGGGGGGCGTCGAGTACATCCCTCTCTCCGAGCGGCATGGGCGGCCGCTCGACCTCTTCTGGACCTGGATGTCCCCGAACCTGGAGTTCGCGACCGTCTTCGTGGGAGTGCTCGGAATCGCCGTCTTCGGCGGCAGCTTCTGGAGCGTGACCCTCGGCATCATCGTCGGTACCGCGGTGGGCTCACTCACCCACGGCGTGCTGTCCTCCTGGGGGCCCAAGTTCGGCGTTCCCCAGATGGTCCAGAGTCGCGGCGGCTTCGGGTTCTGGGGCAACATCCTGCCCGCCGGGCTCAACGCCCTGACCGCCAACGTGGGCTGGTTCATCGTGAACTCGGTCAGCGGCGCCTTCGCCTTGACCGCGCTCACCAACGGCGCGCTGCCCTTCGTGGTGACCTTCACCGTCATCGTGCTGGCCCAGGTGCTGGTCGCCTTCTTCGGCCACAACCTGGTCCACGTCTTCGAGCGCTACGCCTTCTTCCCGCTGGTCGTCATCTTCGGGCTGGCGACGATCTTCACGTTCACCCACCTCCAGGTCGTGGGCTTCAACGGCAAGGCGCCCCTGGCCTTCGGTGGTGACTTCGGCGCCTTCATGCTCACTGCCGGCACCGCCCTCGGCTACGCAGTGGGTTGGAACCCTTACGCGTCCGACTACACCCGGTATCAGCGCCCCAGCGCCAACCGGACGATGGTCGGCTTCTGGGCCGGGTTCGGCGTCTTCCTCTCCTGTGTGGTGTTGGAGATGATGGGCGCGGCCCTGGCCACCGCCGCCGGCACCAAGTGGGGACCCACCGACATCCCGACGGCGCAGATGGTGAACACCATGCCCTCGGCCATCTACTACGCGACCCTGGTGGCGATCGCGCTGGGCGCCGTGGCCGCCAACGTGATCAACATCTACAGCGGCTCCATGTCGGTGCTGACGCTGGGCGTCAACATCCCCTCCCACATCCGGCGCGCCATCGTGGCCGTGGGCGCCGGCGTGCTCGGCCTGGTCATCGGCTTCGCCGCCCAGGCCAACGTGGGACCGGGCAGCAAGTACGAGAGCTTCCTGCTCGTGATCACCTACTGGATCGGCGCCTGGCTCGGTGTTGTCCTGACCGACTACTGGATGCGGCGGGGCGGCTTCGGCGACGAGTCGATCTTCTACGAACGCGCCTACTCCAACTGGGCCGGACCGATCGCCATGTTCGCGGGGGGCGCGATCGCGATCTGGCTCTTCGCCGACCAGGCGGTCTACGTGGGCTACTTCGCGTTCCACATCCCCCAGCTCGGGGACATGACCTTCGTGGTCGGCTTCATCCTGACCGCCGCCATCTACTGGCTGCTCCGGCAGTTCGTGTTCAAGCCTTCGGCGGCACGAACGTAGTTCTCGCCTCGGGCTCACCCCGGCGGGCGGAGCTGCTCCGCGCCGCCGGGGTCGAGTTCCGGGTGATCCCGAGCGCGGCCTCGGAGCCGCGCTACGAGTCCGGTCCGCCCGCCGACTACGCGCGCTCGGTGGCGCTGCTGAAAGCGCGCTCGGTGGCCGCTGGGCTCGACTCCGAGGTCGTGGTCGGCGCCGACACCATCGTCGTGCTGGACGGCGTCGTCTTCGGCAAGCCGTCGTCTCAGGCGGAGGCCCGCGGGATGCTGGAGCGGCTCTCCGGCCGCACCCACACGGTG
>Ga0207646_10006255_pt1 | contig 12356 bp, 11 predicted proteins | sample KBSK5502metaG_FD_184343 | JGI IMG/M metagenome (GOLD analysis project Ga0207646, IMG submission 184343) | Corn, switchgrass and miscanthus rhizosphere microbial communities from Kellogg Biological Station, Michigan, USA - KBS K5-50-2 metaG... | ecosystem: Host-associated > Plants > Roots >...
TCAATAAGTGGATAAAAAATCAATGTGAATTTTCTGGCATGTTTATCATAAAGTATTATCCTCTTTAATAGACAAAGCAGCATTATTCCAGAGCAAAAAAATGCGTAGGCTAGAGGAACATTTCCTAGAACATTCAAAGCCACCAATGGTAATCAATAATGTCCAATCACACACGCCTGATTCGGAATATTCATTTGATGTCCTCGACGTATCTTGACGTGTGTCTTTGGATAAATTGATCTTCAATTAGCACATAAAAGATATATCTAAATCCATTTTTTGCTGTTATGATGTTTGGTAGTATAAACAAAAATGGTACATATACTTTTTTGTTAACGGCCGCATTTGCAACAATGATTATTCTACCTCTGCAGTATGCAAAGGCAGCAACATATACTGACCCTCTAACAGGTAAAACAATCCATTATCCTGACATGTGAACACCTGTGCCTTCTCAGGAATTTCAATTTGTACAGCCAATGACCCATGGGAATCTTGTATTCTTCGAGAATAGCAACGGTTTTCAACTGGCAACCTACGGATCCATTCCGGCTTCAGATTCAAATTCTATATCAAATAGCATGATGTTGGTCACAGGCACCCAACTACTCAATCCAAAAGACATAACTCTAGCATCTGGAAAACCTGCACTCCAGTTTGATTATTATTATCAACCCGTGTTATTTCAACCAAATGGAGATATAGGCGGGACGTTTACTCCAGCTGGAAACCATTTATATATCGGAGGAATCGCTATAAATGAGAACGGTATACTATATATTCTCCCGAGATAGCACAAAACAATGCCGACTATATGAGGCAAATAATAGACATGGCTAACTCACTTTAAGCAGGACAGGTCATTGTTACAATTCCACAACCCTCATAAGGAATGGTTCATGTCTTCCCCAAATTCCTCTTGCGGCAGTTTTGTTTCGGGGTAGGAAGATCTGGGGGTACAAGTATGATTCTCATGCGTCTCCACTTCTATGGGTATCAGCTTTCCTGATGGAGACGTATTTTTAGGGTCAAAATAAATCTCTGCGCCACAGCCTTTATTGCATTTTAGTACACCTGTCTTGTTACATTTGTGTCTCCATTGAGCTACTTCATTCATGTCTACATCTTCAGGTGTTTCGTATTCTAGGTCACAGTTGAATTCTAAAGGAATCCATTTATCGTTTTCAGTATCCTTAAACCATCTAATGGCCTTACCACAATTCTTGCATATAGTCATAGATGTAGTTCTACTTCCACCACTCACATCATCCGTTAAGTTACTAGTTCCATTGTCCGATAAAATACTTTCTCTTACTATGTCTGTTCAATATCATAATTGTAGTACCTCCAAAACATGATCATTTTATACTGGGTTTTCGGACAGCCAGGACATCAGCTGATGGTCAGGTCAAGGGTATAAGTTAGTTTTTGTTTTTTTATCGCATAGCAGCTTCAATCTTGTGTAACACTGTATTAATGTAATAATTTGTAAGTAATGATGATATAGTTAGTATCTGTAGTTGGTCTGGCTTTAGGAGAATTGAATTTATGTGATACAGCAGCTGAATCTTCTTATCCATATTTGGTTCATTCTTGCAATCTTCAATAAGTTGCAATACATTAGTACGATAATCTACAATTATTTTGTTCCTATTTTGTATTAGCATTATTACTCTAAATCAATAATATGACAAGCAGTCGATATAAAGCCTAATACAACTTGATTATGATTTCTCATAATATCTGTTGAGCTTTTTATACTTGGGTCGATCTATCCTTACTCATATTGGATGATGGTCACAAAAAGTAATCCCTATGTTGGTAGTAGTAGTCGCAGCGATCGTTGTCTAGAGAACTGCGGTTCAGGGCTATGCTCTTGCCCTTGCTCGTCTTCGTTGCTGTCCCAGCCAGGCGTGTGTATCTGTCAATAGCAACGGCGCAACCATAGTAATAGGCGATACTATTGCTTCAGCCTGGCATGGTGGGTCTTTCGTTAGTACTCATTGAGCAACGATACCGGTTGGAGGAGCACCTGGACTTCCACATGCACAACCACCACAACTATTCGCACGCTGAAACGAGTTGTGACCTCAAACTTTTTTGTTCAGAACTTGAGAAATGTGCATTTAGGATTATATTATAACCTTTTGAAAATCAAGATTTCTTTATAATGTCTTGTGCAAATATTTCCAGTGCCTCGAGGTCGACTATGAGATATTGAATACCAGCATCATCAAGTAATTCTATCTGTCCTAATACATCTTCTCGTGTTCCATATATTGCAAATTCTGTAATTTGTTCTTCAGGTATATCCTTGCTAATCTGTTGCTTCTTTTCTTTGCCATCTCTTTGTCCTTGTCAATTAATACAAGACCAAGTTTGGTTTTCAGAATAGAATCATAATCTCTGCCTACACTTTTACAATGTTCTTTTAAAACACCCAGTTTTCTTTTTACTGTTTCAACAGATCCAAATAGGTTGCATGCATCAGCATACTTTGCTACTATTTTCAAAGTCTGCCGTTCTCCACTACCGCCTACCATGATAGGAGGAGAAGGTTTCTGTATTGGTTTGGGATTACAGTATGCATTTTTAATTTGATAATATCTACCATTAAAATTGGCAACTGGTTCTTCAGTCCACATTTTACGTATGATTTGAATTGCTTCTTCCAATATCAGGAATCTCTCTTTAACTGAAGGAAAAGGGATACCTTATGCTATTGATTCTTCTTTGTGCCAAGCCGCTCCTATTCCCAAGAACAATCTTCCCTTACTGAGGATATCTAATGTTGCACCGATTTTTGCTAAAACTGAAGGATGTCTATATACGACTCCTGTTATGAGGGTTCCTAGCTTTATTTTAGAGGTTATTCCAGCCAAAACTGACAGTGTTGTCCAACTTTCGAGCATGGGTTCTTCTGGTTTTCCTAGAAATGGAATCTGATGGAAGTGATCCATCACCCAGAATGAATCAACACCTAATATTTCTGCCCTTGTAACTAGATTCTTTAAGGAATCCACGATCTGGGAAGCATCGTCGTTGGTGTAATCGAAACTAAAACTAGGGTGCTGTAAACCAAATTTCACGTCATAATTTAGGTGAGCGATGATAGTTAAACATAGCAGCCATTACTTGATGTGTGAGTAGTGTTGCTGTTCTTGAAGCAGAATTGACTTCTAGAATTGACTTCTAGAATTGCCAGCCTTGCAGCTACTTCCACCATTAAACTTGCCCTTACTCTTTTGACAAAAGGTTAGATTAGTATTTTGATAGTATTTTTATTTCTGTTTGTTATCCTGGGGTCGATTTTGTGATTTAGGCTAGCGGATAATTCTAGCATTTGATTAAGTGTAACGGATAATTCTAGTACGTGAGACCCATTTCCGGTAATTTTATAGGTGTTCATAACCACATCATACTCCAACAATCCATTTCTCAATAGGAGTGGAAAATACTCCTTCAGTTGTGGAAGAGACAAAAAAGCCTCGTGCATAATTCTTGTTTTACAGGCACCATTCACTTTACTTGCCGATCTTAACATGTCTGTAATTATTTCCGTTCTGTCTCTGTATTTCATATATCTGAGGTAAGTGGAAGCTGTTCTGTGTTTGGAGATGCAATATTGGACATGGTCTTCGCCTGGCCACCAGCAAAAAAGACACTACGTGAAGCCGTTGGAAAACCATTCAAAGCATCTGCAATAATTACCGAAACCGCAATCCACGTTGTGCCCATAGCACCTAGAAAGGATGTATCTTTGGGAGCATATAACAAGACAGACGAATTCCATTTGTGGTATTTGTCTCTCTCTTTATAATAATGATAAAGGGAGATCTGTGGCTACTTCTGCAAAAACATATGTAATAAATATTAACCGTACCAGTATTATTTCCGTATCGTTTGGCCCGTATGAAGACGTGTGTTGGCACTAGTAACCTACAAACTATGGCAAATGATTGAATTATAGTATAATACAGTATTCTTCAAATTATTACTGAGTGATTGCAGCAGTTTAATCAAACCTTGAATGCGCACTGATCTTTGAACGACAAAAAATAGGGGGTTTGTGAGCTGTCATGTTTTTGGTGTTACTTCGGTACTTCACCCAGAAGGCCGCCCAATTGCGAAATCAGATTCGTGGACGCGGATGAAAAGGTGTCTAATAATGATTTAGTACAGCCGTAGTAGCTCTTATAGCCATAAAGTAACGGACAGGTAAGGCAACCAGGTAGCAAATAAAGCTGCCGCAGCGATCGTATCATTTACTGATCCCTCTGATGTTGCAAGGCATTTGAATTCGCACCTATGAGTAAGGAAATGTACACAATCCGAACACATTTTCGATGATGTTTTTAGAAAGACTGCAGAAAAAGGGCTTCATGAAATAGCCCAGCCATCGTATGATCAAGTTACGGTAGAAGGGCTGTTAGATGAGGCTTACAACATCTGTAACAGCTGTTCTGATCTATGAGCCCAAATTAAAGCTAAGTCACACGAGTGTATGTCGTCTGTTTAAAGAAGGAAAAGAAGCAATCTCCATTATTTTTTTGCGCCCAACATTAGAAATAGTGACAAGATTCATGATAATATTGATTATAAAGGATGAACTCATGTTTCCATCTTTCATGCTACCTACCGTAAGGTTGAAATCTATAACTGTCAAAATGATACTAACATGCATATTTTCTATATTCCTTGTTTGCATTCCCAAACCAGCAGATCTTTTGGCAACCTTACTATCTTCTTTTGTATCGATAGTCGTTAACAAACGAATACCTTCATGCGCACCTTATAGTATTTGTCTAGGACTTTCTTAATAAAATCAAACATAAGACTTTGGTCCATTTGTAGCCCACTAGATATTGAGCAAATTCAGTAATTCTTTAAAAGCCTCGACTTCTGACATATCAGTGAGAGCTACTATTAGTTGTTGGTTTGAATGCACGTTTGATTACAAGATCGTGGTACTGGAAAAATCGATCTTCAAGGTCTTCTGGAATTGATTTATACAAACAAAAGATTGTAGTAGGAGATTTTAATTCCTTTGTTGCGTCTGTGAGCTCCTTTTCTAATTTTACAGCATCATCGTATTTCCCTTGCTCGATTAATTGCCCGGGAAGAGTACCTAGAATGTTTAGGCCTGTTTTTGATTTTTCTTTGACTGACTCTGTGAGTCGATGAAGCCTTTTAACAACAGGCTCGACTGAGAAGCTTCCGTCATTATTATGTCCTCCGACTCGAGTAAGGAATTTATATTTGGAATCTTGTCAAGCGTGGCTCGGAATTTCTGCTCTTCTCTCCTAAAAATATTTAACACATTGATTTGATTATAATTTATTCCACGCTTTATGAAGGCATTAACAATCTCTTCAAATTGAGATTCATCGTTAAAAGTAAGAACTAGGTGATCACGGTCCTTTGTTTTCAAGACAAGGTCTCCAACAGTCTCCGTCTTGTTCTAAAATGCCTCTTGTTCGTCAAGGAATCGGTTTATGACATGTCTCAATAGCTCGGGCTTATTAGAAATACCCATACTCTTAGCTCTAGGAGTTTGCAAAAATTCATCGAGCCTTTTAATCAATAGCTTTGGAAGATGGACATAATACCAATCCTTACGTCCCATAATACTACGATTACGGGGTAGTAGTTATGTATTTTAGCATTAGCAGAAGGAGTAAATTTATTACCATTTACACCCTAGAAGGAGTAGGAGTAAGTCAAGTTAAGTTAACATAAATCCTCTTAGATTATACTGTTTAGATTTCTATTGAAAAGGTAGATGAAACGGTATCTTGATTGTTGGAATGCGAATGTGTGGGATCGGAATTATCGTCGATGGAGAATTCTTATGGCTGGTACTATTATTAGCATTAGGAGATAGGTGGATAAGACTATTGTTACCGGTGGTAATAGTTGTAACGGGGATTACTTGAAACGTTTTTGATGCTGTGTTATTCTTATATCCATTTGCAGATACTTCTATTATTGTTTTGTACTTGCCAGGTGTATCCCCTTGACTAACTGTCCAAGAATATGAGGACTTGCCTGTATCATCTGTTGTTCCCCCTAACTTCTTGAACGATCCTCCTGAAGGGTATGTAACCTTTCCCAATACCGAAGCGCCTACTACTGGAGAAGTCGAATTTAAGTCTGTAACTTTGATTATTACGGTCTGTTTGTCGCCTGGTTGAACAGACTTCTTGGCTAGATGAATAGAGACTGACATCGTGCTACTGCTATTAGTAGTATTTTTAGGATTAGCGACTTTCGGTTGGGAAGAGGATGAAGAAGTAACTGGAGAAATTACATTACCAGTAGAAGTAGTGTTTACAGTTGTGGTCGTTGAATTCTTCCCTGTAGATTGTTGTTTTTGTTGAGTTGCGATTGGAGTAAGAGAAGTACCTACGCCTGTGACATTAACACTACTGTGTGATATTAAATTAGGATCGTTGGTGCAAGAGAATTTAGCAGTTATTTTATTTTGTCCTTGTTTAATACTAGTATATGCAGGGGTGAGGGTAAAGTTCCATTTTGAATAATCTTCGGGTCCTGCTCCACCATTGGCAGAAGCGAGACGGTAGGGTTTAACACCATTCACAATAACAGAAACCCCACAGTCAGAAGTTGTGTTATCGACGGAAGTTCCAGAAACTATGAGGTTCTTGCCAGCAACAACTTGTTGTCCTTTTGCCGGTGAGGTGATTTTTACTATATGTATCTTCTGACTTGGTTGCTGCTGATGTTGTTGTGGCTGAGCTATCGAACTGTTAGAGACGGCAGAATGTTGAGTATTCGGGGAAATTTGGGCATATAGGTCATTCGTCACGAGCGTGGAGCTAAGTAGATTTAGAATCACTGCTCCAACAGAAAAGTACAATAATTTCGGTAGATACGATTTTATGTTTAGTAGAGGAATTATCATTCTCGTATTTTAAGAGAACGTCAGGCAATAATAAAAATAAGATGAATCCATGATATAGAAAAGACTCACTGCATTATGTATACTGTTCGCCCGTACAAGGAAATGAAATTACAAAAGGCATGCGTTCGACATCACGGAACTTGCGCACAGCTATAATCGGCCAGTACGTCTCCAAAAGTACATTTTATTTTGACATTCTTTCCAGCCGGATTAGACGCGAATGTATTCATAATAGCCTTCTGAGTCTCATTTGTAATTTTTTGATTTATCGTATCCGTACTTACAAATGGATTCGGAAGTGTTATCGGTTGAGAACCTGTAGTCGAAGATGTTGTTGCTGTGTTGTTGCTTTTTACGTATCCAATATTTGGGTTGCTGTCAAAGTCATTTATTATTGTTGATGCTATCAGAACTTTGGACTCGTTTATAGAAGAGATTTCGCCGACTATCGTATAATTTGTCAGGAATTTTTCGACTAGGACAGAAGTTGATGGAATCGAATATACATTGATCGAGTTACTGGTTAATGTTATGTTCTTATTTGGAGTTGGCGGATTCGGAGTACCTTGATATTCATTGGTAATAGTACATTGTACACGGCCGCCGGTAGCGGTGCCAGAACAGCCTGAAGAATAGCGAGCACTATAACCAGAGGTGCCCGATTCAATAACCTTATAGCTGCCGGCGAACAATGTAACAGAGGTACCGCTTGATGATCCGGAAAATGATTTTGGCGATGGACCGTTGCCAGATACAGATACAGTAAAGTCTGAAGGTTTCTTGGTGCCTCCATTAACCTTTGTTGTAACTGTCAAGAATGTCTGTGAGCCTGGAAGAGGTTTAGGGGGTTTAAGGGGTTTAGTGGAATTTATACTTGAAGGAAAGATAATGTTATTACTTGCAGCCTGCACACTACCAACGCTAATTAGGGATATTGCCAAAGTGAAGACCAAGATAACGTTTACTGTACCAACTCCAGTTGACCTAGAACTAAAAAATAGTCCTCTTTTCATGTTTGCTAACAAATACAACACCCAGCCCAGTATTTATGCTAGTCATATCTCAAATTCGGAATAATTTTAGGAATTATGTTTCAAAATTTTTTACATTATCAGAAGCTAGCTACAATACTAACTCATTGGCTTTGGTTCGTACTTTGTTTTTCTTATGCCTCATATTATTATTCGTATTATTCACTTTGACTCATTATAACGCTATGACAAGTCCTCATTTTGAAGGAGAAAATTCTTCTATAGTGCAGGGAATCCTTTTTCTTGTATAAACCTCTCATAATACATCTAGCTAGCCGTTAAAACACACACCCTAACCTTGTGTCACAACAAAAACTAATGATATATTTAAGGACAGATGATGTATTAATTGCTCTCTTCTTGTTTCTATGCTAAACTCAAATTAGTACCAATATTGATTTTTCCCGACTGGTTGTCATAATTTGAGCGTAGAATCAGAAGTTGTGTTTACAATTTCCGAAGTGATGAAAATACCCAACGAGACAATGTAAACCAGCTTTTCACAGGGCATTAATTATTTTTTGAAATAGGTTAGAAGAAGCAACGTCTCTTTATTGGTTAAGTGAGTGGCTCGGATACAAGAAGTTATACCACAGCTGGCTTTAGCGTACAGACCCCAAAGCCACAATAATAACAGCAATAGCTCTTTAGAAAGTGAATTTGTTGATTGCCTATCACTTGTTCTATTATACGGCTACATTCTTCTTTAGGCGTGATATCATCGTTTGCTTTAAGCAAATAATGACGTTAATATCATGAAAATTAAAATTATCGTACCTAGAATCTAGTATGACAATTATGAAAATTCTGATTGCAGAAGACGATTACAATATTGCTATGCAATATAGAATTGCATTGGAAAAAAGAAATCATGAAGTTTTGCTTACTTATGATGGCGAAGACTGTCTGAAGAGTTATCGTGATGCATCTAACAAACTAGCATCTGAACAACAACAGCTGCAAGAACTACAAACCATAGGTCCGAAAACATTGAAAGATGCTAGTAATGATCTTCCTTTTGATGCCGTCGTTTTAGATTATAGAATGCCAAAAAAAGATGGCATGGAAGTAGCTAAGGAAATTCTTGCAGAATACCCTCACCAGAGAATAATATTTGCTTCTGCATACGTTCGGGAGTCTCTTGAGGATATGGTAAAACAATTGAATCAAGTTGTGGAATTGTTGCAAAAACCATTTGAACCCCGTTCCTTGGTGGATACCATAGAAGATAAGGAGATTTATGATGGCCTGGAAAAACTAAATGCAGATATAGAACTGATAAAGGATCTAAAGGCCACGCACGAACAATTGAGTGACTTACTTGAGGGATTAAGGAAACTTCAAAAAGGCAGAACTTTTTAGAGGGTCTACGTCACCGCCTCGGTTACGTGCAGCATAGACAGATGGTAATACTATAGTAAATGTAGCGCCTACGCCCTGCTTGTTGTTATATGCAAAAATTTTTCCCTTATGTGCAGATATGATAGCTTTAGCTATATACAGTCCTAGACCCGTACCGCGTTTATTTTCATTTCCTAGCGTTTTTGTTACAAATTTGTCAAATAGATTTGGAAGAATATCTTCTGCAATACCCCTTCCATTATCACTAACTTTGACTTCTACTCTTTCCTTATCGTCAGATACACTGCTTTCCACTTGTATGGTGCCACTATCTGTGAACTTGACAGCATTGACTACAATATTGGATAATGCTTGAGTAATACGACTTTTATCCGCATAGATTTCGATGTCATTATTATTTTTGTTACCCTCGGTATCTCTAGCACCATTACCGCCAATTTTCGTCTCAATAGACACACCCTCTTTGAGACTAACCCTCACTCCATTTACTACATCCAAAATTATCTCATTGATTCTAACCGTTTCCATTGCGTAGGTTAGACTGATACCACTTTCAATCCTGCTAACATCTAGTAAGTCGTCTGTTAATTGTTGAAGCCTGTACGCTTCTAAAAGTACACCTTTGTACGCTTCTTTTGGTTCGATCTGTCCATTATTTGCCAGACTAGCAAATCCAAGAATTGAATGAACTGGGGTTCTCAATTCATGGGAGGCTATGCCGACAAATTCATCTTTCAATTTATCTTTTTTGTTGAGTTCCTTATTCGCAGTTTGAAGCTTAGCTGTCAATTCTTCCTGTTTTTCAATATGTGTCTTAATGGAAGATGCCATGGAATTAAAGGATTCAGCAAGCATTGCTAATTCATCGTTTCCTTTGTGATCAACCGAGACGTCAAGATTTCCTTTTTTTATTTCGGAAGCTGCCTTTGTTAGAGCAAAGATTGGTGTAAGTATTTTCCTTACAAGATAGAAAATTAGTATGAGGATAGCAATATTCAGAGCCCCTAAAAGCATTTCTAATAGAATGAGATTCTGGGAATTATTTTTTACATCATTTCCTAAATCCGTAGTCAGTGAATTTGATAAATTAATTATCTCGGAGGCCATAAACTGTGATTCTTTTTTGGCTCCAGGGGTGTTTCCCGTAGATAATGATCCTGTAGGTGATAATGATAATAATGATGCAACTGGAGTTGGTTTGATTATGGTATTAGTTATGAATTCTTTGTACGCCTGCCAACGATTATTGATGGTGTCCCATAAGTGCAGATACTTTGATGGAAGAGGCGCTAATTCTACTGGGACAGATGCATGGCCACCTTCCTTTAGTATTAACAAATTTGATTGCAAATTATCCATAGCGGCATTTACTGCAGAGACATTTGAGAAGCCTGAAAGATATTCCTCAGTTTGAAGTAAAACAGTAGACGTCAAAAATCGATTTTTACCAGCGATGTTGACTGAATTTCCCAAGAGCGTCCCCTGCGATTCGAAGTAAGAGAGTATGATAACACTTCCAATAATAAAAATTGCTTGGATACTTACAAGCAATCCTATTTTTGTTGTAATTTTGGAATTAATTATCATTTAACATACGGCACGAAACTGTTAGCATGTGTTCTTTAGAGGTAAATATATACATAAACATAATATGAAGGCGTACTATATCAAAATATGTTTATCTCAAAACCTACAATACAATTGTAGTTCTTTGCTTTTTATTACCCCAGATGCTCTAATAACTTTCCTGTTTGTTCATGGCTTAATTCAGCGTTTTTGTTATTTCCTAAACATCGTCTCTCCTAATTCCTAACTGCTACACACATAATTTCACATGCAAAGATTATGCAGCAAGCAACCAAGCAAGCAGCCAGTCGAGTAAGCCTAATATTGCTTCGAGCTTTACAAGGTCATACAATAACTGATTTCAGTGTCTGTTGTATCATGGATTTTTATAATGCCAACTTATATTATAAATTATATGTGTGTTAAGATGTAACGACAACCAGTATGCATCCAAAAACACCCTCTTTTGAAATTGCTAGTGTTTGTGGCTGTGTTATATTTTTGTTATTTATAAGTTTGTTCTTATCTGGTGAAGATAATTGTAACAAGCTTTCACTAAGCTCGATTTCCTACGCACACCTATCCCATTTACCACACTACAACGGATTTGGAGCAGCGATTGGAAAATATTATGTCGATGAAGCACTAGATCCTGAATTCACACCCCCGTTACAGCCTACACAAATGACATTTAGTATACAGGATTATGGTAGCAACGACGTTTACAATGTTTATACAATGGTGGAAATTTATCAAGATAGTACAGGCCAACGACTAAAGGCCTTTCCATGGACAAAGCAGGATATTGGGGATTTTTCGCTTTACTATACGTTCCCCAGTATAGGCAATTATAACATTGTTCTGAGCATAGCAAATGATAATAACAGCAGTAATCATAATGGTATTGACCCTCCCAGAGATATCTTAACTGGTAATTTGAATTGCGATTGCGATAGAGGCGTGTTCAGTGTATCAATAACAAAGAACTTTGGAAATATCTTTTTCACAGCCATATTTGCCGGAATAATAAGTGCTATAGCAGTTTTTGGAGCTGTCGCCGCATTCGCCTATAAAAGTCGAAAAAAACATGCTAAGCTAGTGAGCCACGCAAACCTCGCCAATAGCCGCACAGTAGCCGATAGGGAAATATTGATAAAATATTCTGTAATGATGTTTGCAATAGGGGCCGGTATTGTACATCTTGCTGTCTATTCTGAACACGGATCCTTACGAATTCAATATAGTATTTTCTTACTAGCAGCGGCAGCAGCACAATTTGCATACGGTATTGTATATGTACTTATGACCCTTACGACTGAATTAGACTCAATCAGGAGCGCGCGAACTGCAAAGGAGTATTACAAAAAGAGCGTGATTCTCAATCTGTTTGGACTGATAGGTAGCTCAGTCTTACTAGGATTGTATATTTATTCTGTGGTGTTACCACCTCCACTCTCTCCAATAAACAGGCC
>Ga0207646_10006256_pt1 | contig 12355 bp, 11 predicted proteins | sample KBSK5502metaG_FD_184343 | JGI IMG/M metagenome (GOLD analysis project Ga0207646, IMG submission 184343) | Corn, switchgrass and miscanthus rhizosphere microbial communities from Kellogg Biological Station, Michigan, USA - KBS K5-50-2 metaG... | ecosystem: Host-associated > Plants > Roots >...
TTCATCGCCAGCGCATAAGCAGCCCCTCACCCTGTCCCTCTCCCCGTGAACGGGGAGAGGGAGCGCGTCCGTGCCGGCTCAACAAGCTTTTGGCGTGAAGCTCTGCATCGGCGGTGCCTCTCCCCCTCCCCGCCCGCGGGGAGAGGGCCGGGCTGAGGGGGAGCGGGTGCTTGACGCCGAATTGGCTCAGCCCTAATGTTAAGCATACTAACATTGCAGATCGCCGTCGATGAACCTTGCACCGCTGCTGGCGGCGCCGGCCGTCATCCAGATCCACGCCTTTGCCGCGCTCGGCGCCTTCGCGCTCGGCGCGCTGCAATTGGCGGCGCCGAAGGGCACGATCCCGCACCGGACGATCGGCTGGGTCTGGGCCGGGCTGATGCTGGCGGTCGTCGTCAGCTCGTTTTTCATCCATACGATCCGGCTGTGGGGGCCGTTCAGCCCTATCCATTTGCTGTCGATCCTGACGCTCGCATTGCTGCCGCTCGCCGTGTGGCGGGCGCGGCAGCACGATGTCCGCAAGCATCGCCGCGCGATGCTGGGCCTGTTTGTCGGTGCGCTGGTGATCGCCGGCGTGTTTACCTTCCTGCCCGGCCGCATCATGCACGCGGTAGTGTTCGGCTGATCGCCTCCACGGAACCGACCATGGTTGCCGTGCCGCTCCGGCTTCGGCTCAATAGCGGGGAGGGGACATGGCGAACGGAGGCGCGGCGATGAACCGGCTGCTCGCGGATCTGCGTATCGTCGAGCTCAGCGCCTTTGTCGCCGCGCCGCTCGGCGGCATGACGATGGCGCAGTTCGGCGCCGAGGTGATCCGCATCGACCCGATCGGCGGCGGCATCGATTTCAACCGCTGGCCGGTCGCCCCGAATGGCGCCAGCCTCTATTGGGCGGGAATGAACAAGGCGAAGCGCTCGGTCGCGCTGGCGCTCGACAAGCCGGAGGGACGCGCGCTCGCGCAGGCAATCGCCACCGCGCCGGGTGCCGGCGGCGGCATCGTTCTGACCAACCTGCCGCCCCTGCCGGGGCTCGACTATGCCAGCCTCAAGGCGAAACGCGAGGATGTGATCCTGCTGCGTCTGATCGGCAACCGCGACGGCACCGCCGCGGTCGATTACACGGTCAACGCGGCGAGCGGGTTTCCGCTGGTCACTGGCCAGAGCGGGGCGACTGGCGGGATGCCGGTCAACAACGTGCTCCCGGCCTGGGACATCGCCGCCGGGCTCTATCTCGCGACCGCGCTCTTGGCCGCCGAGCGTCACCGTGTCCGCACCGAAGAGGGGCAGGAAGTCGTCGCCGCGCTCGCCGATGTCATGCTCGCGACGGTCGGCCACCTCGGCTATGTCGGCGATATCCACATCAACGGCCGGGCGCGGCCGGCGATCGGCAACGACCTCTACGGCAGTTTCGGGCGCGATTTCGCGACGGCCGACGGCAAACGGGTCATGATCATCGCACTGACGCCGCGGCAATGGCGGGCGCTTGGCCGCGCCACCGGTCTCGCCGACAAGCTGGCGATGGTGGGCGCGATGATGGAGGTCGATCTCGGAACCGAGACCGGCCGCTACGAGGCGCGCGATGCGATCGCGGCACTCCTCGCCCAATGGTGCGCCGGCAAGACCGTCGCCGAGATCACGCAGGCGTTTTCCGGCACCGGTGTGTTGTGGGGCCCGTTCCAGGATTTCTTCGAGCTGGTGCGCGACGATCCCCGCTGCTCGCCCGCCAACCCGCTGTTCGCCGAGATCGAGCAGCCCGGGATCGGCCGCTATCCGATGCCGGGCCTGCCGCTGGATTTCGGCGTCGCGCCGCGCGAGCCGACCCGTCCGGCGCCGCGCCTCGGCGAACACACCGATGTCGTTCTGTCCGAGGTGCTCGGCCTTCCGGATGGTGAAATCGCCCGCTTGCGCGATGCCGGCATCATCGCCGGCCCCGACGGAAGCTGAATGAACAACGTTTGCTCGCCACCTCAGCTGCGCATCACCCTAAATCGTCGTCCCGGCGAAGGCCGGGACCCACTGATCCGCGCCCGAGACAGTTGAACGGTGGATCTCGGCCTTCGCCGGGATGACACTTTCTTTTAGCTTAAGTGTTTGATGGCCCTTTTTCGGCTTCGCGGATCTGGCGCAAGACTTCGCGCACGTTGCGGGCGGTGCGCAATTTGCGGCCGATATCGGGGGCGAGGCGCAGATCGCCCTCGGCATCGAGAAAGCCGGCTTCGGTATCCGGCGGCAATTCGCGCAGCACTTCGGCGAAGGCGCGGAAGATCGCCTCGACGTCGCGCGCTTCGAGCCGCCTTTCCCTCGCCACGCCGCCGCCTCCGCACCATTGCGGGCTCTTCGGCCCAACCGCGGGAGCTTATCAGAACAGCGCAAGCTGATCGCCCTTTTGCGGCGGCGGCTGGAAACGGCTCGTGTCGAGCGTGTGGGTTGAACGCGGCGAATAGCCGAGCCGGCGGCAGGCGCGGTCGAAGCGTGCCGCCAGCATCTCGGCATAGGGGCCGCCTCCGACCATGCGCTTCGACCAGGCCGAATCGTAGAGCTTGCCGCCATGGCATTGCGCGACCAGCGACAGCACATGCGACGATTTTTGCGGCTCGTGGGTTTCGAGCCATTCCTTGAACAGCCCTTTCAATTCGAGCGGCAGGCGCAACAGCGTATAGCCGGCGACGCTCGCCCCGGCCTCGCGGGCGCTCGCCAGGATCGCTTCCATCTCGCGGTCGTTGAGCGCCGGGATCATCGGCGCCGACAACACCCCGGTCGGGATTCCGGCCTTGGCGAGCGCGGCGATCGTTTCGATCCGGCGCTCGGGGGTGGCGGCGCGCGGCTCCATCTTGCGGGCGAGATCGCGGTCGAGCGTCGTCACCGAAATCGTCACGACCGCCAATTTCTCCCGCGCCATTTCCGACAGAATGTCGATGTCGCGCTGAACCAGCGCGCCCTTGCTGACGATCGTCACGGGGTGATGAAACTCGCGCAGCACTTCGAGGATGGAGCGGGTGATGCCGAGTTTGCGCTCGGCCGGCTGGTAGGGATCGGTGTTGCTGCCGAGCGCGATCGGCCGGCAGACATAGCCTTTCTTTCGCAATTCATCGCGCAGCAACGCGGCAGCGTTCGGCTTGTAGAAGATGCGGGTCTCGAAATCGAGGCCGGGCGACAGGCCGAGATAGGCGTGGCTCGGCCGGGCATAGCAGTAGATGCAGCCGTGCTCACAGCCGCGATACGGGTTGATCGAACGGTCGAAGCCGATATCCGACGAATCGTTGCGGGCGATAATCGTGCGCGTCGCATCGACCGACAGCGTGGTCGGCAGCCGCACCGGCTCGTCCTCCGACGACCCCCAGCCATCGTCAAACGGCACCCGCTTCTCGATCTCGAAGCGGCCGGTTTCATTGCTTCCGGCGCCGCGTCCCTTGCGCGGCTGGGGGGTGGCCGGCATATCCATGCGCCAATTATGGGATCTCGATGCGAACATTTCAAGAACATAAATTGATTTCGGTGGTCATCCCCACCCTGAATGCCGCTGGCGAGCTGCCGGGCTGCTTGGCGGCGCTCGAGGGGTCCGAGCTGATCGCGGAGATCATCGTCAGCGACGGCGGCTCGCGTGACGAGACGGTCGAGATCGCCAAAGCCGCCGGCGCGCGGGTGGTCATCGGCCCCCGCGGACGCGGCGTCCAACTGATCGCCGGCGCCGCCGCCACCACCGGAGACTGGCTCTTGTTCCTGCACGCCGATTGCCGGCTGCGGCCGGGCTGGAAAGATGCAGCCGCAAAATTTGTTAAGGAGCCGAGCACCGCCGGGCGCGCCGGGTATTTCGGTTTCGCGCTCGACGACCCCGATCCCGCGGCGCGGCGGCTCGAACGGATCGTCGCGTGGCGCTGCCGGGCATGGGGGCTGCCTTACGGTGACCAGGGGCTGCTGATCGCCCGCAGCCTGTACGATGCGGTCGGCGGCTTTGCACCGATCCCGCTGATGGAGGATGTCGATCTCGCTCGTCGCCTGGGCCGCCATCGTCTCGCGCCGATCGCGGCACAGGCCGTTTCCTCGGCGCGGCGGTATCGTCGCGACGGGTACCTGCGCCGGTCATTGCGCAATCTGTTCTGTCTGTCGCTGTACTTCGCCGGAGTATCGCCGGCGCGGATTGCCCGCCTCTACGGCTGATGCGCCGCCATCTGGTCATATTCGCGCGCGCACCGGCGCTCGGCACCGGCAAGCGCCGCCTGGCGCGCGACATCGGCGATGTCGCGGCCCTGCGTTTCGAGCGGCTGATGCTGGCGCGGTTGCTGCGCCGGCTCGACAGAGACAAGCGATGGAGTCTGCGCGTCGCCGTCACGCCGGACCGCGCCCGTCATCGCCGGCGTCTTTGGCCACCGGGAATTCTGGTCACGGGTCAGGGACGAGGCGATCTCGGCGAGCGCATGCGCCGCGCGCTTGCCGATTGCCTGCTGGGACCGGCTGTGCTGGTCGGCACCGATATCCCGGCGCTCGGCCCGCAGCACATCGCCGAAGCGTTCCGCCTGCTCGGCAGTCACGATCTCGTCTTCGGGCCGGCGGCGGATGGCGGGTTCTGGCTGATCGGGACGCGCCGCTCGCCCCGCTTGCCGCCATCGTTCGGCGAAGTGCGCTGGTCCAGCCCGCATGCCCTCGCAGACGTGCTCGGCAACCTGCCGCGCCAAGTCTCGGTCGGCTTTGCCGCTCGCCTCGAGGACGTCGATGACGGCGCGTCGTTCCGCCGCCTCGGGCCGCGCCGCGGGTTCTGATCAGGGATTTCTCCCCCGCTCTGCGGGGGAGGTGGCGAGCGGGGCGAGCCGGAGGGGGTGGCCGCCACGCCCCCTCCACCATGCTTCGCGTGGTCCCCCTCCCCGCTGCGCAGGGGAGGAGCATCGAGCGTCTGTGTCTCAGCCCTTCAAATGCTCCTGCAGGCGCGGCATCAGCTCGACGAAATTGCATGGCCGGAAGCGGTTGTCGAGCTGGTGGACCAGGATGCCCTCCCAGGCATCGCGGCAAGCGCTCGGCGATCCCGGCAAGGCGAACAGATAGGTGCCGCCGGCCACCCCGGCCGTCGCCCGGCTCTGGATCGTCGAGGTGCCGATCTTCTCGTAGCTGAGCCACCGGAACAGTTCGCCAAACCCGGCGATCTCCTTCTCGTAGACGCTGTGAAACGCTTCGGGCGTGACGTCCCGGCCGGTGACGCCGGTGCCGCCGGTTGCAATCACGACATCGATCTCCGGATCGGCCATCCAAGCCTTCAGCTGAGTCGTGATCTCGGTGAACTCGTCACGGATGATGCGCCGGTCCGCGATGCGGTGCCCGGCCGCGCCGGCGAGTTCGGCCAGCGTGTTGCCGGAGCGGTCATCGGCGGCGCTGCGGGTATCCGACACCGTCAGCAGCGCGATGTTGACCGGCAGAAACGGGCGGGTCTGGTCGAGGCGGCCGGGCATTTGTCACTCCATTGGGCAAGCTATCACTACAGGTAGGTAGGGCGGGTGCAGCGAAGCGTAACCCGCCGCCTCGCCTTTGCGAAAAAATGGCGGGTTGTGCCGCTCTCCACCCGCCCTACGAGTTCGAAGAGTCGAGCCGCGCTTTCAGCGCCAACAGATCGCGCCACGCTTCCCTTTTGCGCTCCGGCGTGCGCAGCAGAAAGGCCGGGTGAAACATCGGCAGAGTCGGCACCGGCGCGTCGAGCCCCGGTACGGCAAGGTCGAACCAGCGGCCGCGCAGCCGGGTGATGCCCTCGCTGACCGGCAGCAGCGCGCTGGCGGCAGTCCCCCCACACAGCACCAGCACCTGCGGTTTCGCCAGCGCGATATGGCGCAGCACAAAGGGCAGGCAGGCGGCGATCTCGGCCGTCGTCGGCTTGCGGTTGCCGGGGGGCCGCCAGTAGATGACGTTGGTGATCTGCACCGCGGCGCGGTCAAGGCCGATCGCCGCCAGCATCCGGTCGAGCAGCTGGCCGGCGCGCCCGACAAACGGCCGCCCGATGCGGTCCTCGTCGGCGCCCGGCGCCTCGCCGATGAACATGATCGGGGCCGCCGGGTTGCCGTCGATGAACACGGTCTTTGTCGCGGTGCGCTTGAGCGGGCAATCCTCGAAGCCGGCGACCAGCGCGGCGAGCGCTTCGATGCTGTCGGCGGATGCAGCCAGCCGGCGTGCCGATTGCGCCGCTTCGGCCAGCGACTCGGCGAAAGTGCCGGGCGGCGCGACAAGGGCTGCCCGAGCCGGCGGTCGAGCAGTCATCGAAGCGGATGCCGTCGGAGGCGCGGGCGGTTGGATCGCAGCCGGCTTTGGCGGCAACAGCCGGTTCGGCGCGATCTCGCCGATCGCCTCGTCGGCGCCCATCTCGACATACCAGCGCAGCAAGCCGAGAGCTGCGGCAGCATCGTGCGGGAGGCCTGCTCCTGAATCCTGCACACTCATGCACCGATCCTACCACAGCGGTCACCGGCAATCCGCGCACCGCGATTGGCCGCGCTGCCGTTTTCGCCGCGATCCTTTATAGTCACCCGCCGCGCTCGGTCGAGCCTGGCGCGCAATAGAGGTCGGTCGGTGTCGGACGCACAGCGCGAGCAGATGGAATACGACGTCGTCGTGGTCGGGGCGGGACCCTCCGGCCTCGCCGCCGCAATCCGTCTGAAGCAGCTCGCCGCGGCTGCCGGCAGCGAGCTTGGGGTCTGCATCGTCGAGAAGGGCTCGGAGGTTGGCGCCCACATTCTGTCGGGCGCGGTGTTCGAGGCGCGCGCGCTTAACGAGCTGATCCCGGACTGGCGCGAACGCGGCGCACCGCTCAACACGCCGGCAATTGACGACCGCTTTTTGTACCTGACGAAGAACCGCGCCCTGCGGCTGCCGACCCCGCCGCCGATGCACAATCACGGCAATTACATCATCAGCCTCGGCAATCTGTGCCGCTGGCTGGCCCAGCAGGCCGAAGAGCTCGGCGTCGAGATCTACCCCGGCTTCGCCGCCGCCGAGGTTCTGTACGACGACAATGGCCGGGTGCGGGGTGTCGCGACCGGCGATATGGGGATCGGCAAGGACGGCAAGCGGACCGAGCGCTATACGCCGGGGGTTGAGCTGATCGCCCGCGAGACCCTGTTTGCCGAAGGCTGCCGCGGCTCCCTGACCAAGACCCTGATCCGGCGCTTTTACCTGCGCGACGGGCATGACCCGCAGACTTACGGCCTCGGCCTAAAGGAGTTGTGGGAGGTCGCGCCGGAGCGGCACCAACCGGGGCTGGTTGTCCACACCATCGGCTGGCCGCTCGACGGCAGCACCTATGGCGGCTCGTTCCTCTACCACTTCGAAGACCGCCAGGTGGCGGTCGGCTTCGTCATCGGGCTCGACTACCACAACCCGTTCCTGAATCCGTTCGAGGAGTTTCAGCGCTTCAAGACGCATCCCGCGATCCGCCCTACTTTCGAGGGCGGCAGGCGCATCGCCTATGGCGCGCGCGCCTTGAACGAGGGCGGGTTCCAGTCGATCCCGCGCCTCGATTTCCCCGGCGGAGCCCTGATCGGCGACACCGCCGGCTTCCTGAACGTCCCGAAGATCAAGGGCAGCCACACCGCGATGAAATCCGGCATGGTCGCCGCCGAGGCGGTGTTCGCACGGCTCGGCGGCAACGCGGCGGCGCAGGTGCGGCAGGCGCTCGAACAGAGCTGGGTGTGGGATGAGCTTTACCGGGTGCGCAACATCCGGCCGAGTTTCCGCCTCGGCCTGTGGGGCGGGCTCGCCTATTCGGCATTCGACACGTTTGTGCTGCGCGGCCGGGCGCCCTGGACCTTTCACCACCATCCCGACCACAGCCAGCTGATCCGGGCCAGCCAGGCGCCGCACATCGACTATCCGCGGCCGGACGGCAAGGTCAGCTTCGACCGCTTATCGTCGGTGTTTATCTCGAATACCAACCACGAAGAGGACCAGCCCGCGCATCTCAAGCTGCGCGATCCCGCCAAGGCGATTACAATCAATTATCGCCTCTACGAGTCGCCGGAACAGCGCTATTGTCCGGCGGGCGTCTATGAGATCGTTCAGGACACCGGAACCGGCGAGCCGCGCTTGCAGATCAACGCCCCCAATTGCGTGCACTGCAAGACCTGCGACATCAAGGATCCGGAACAGAACATCGACTGGGTCGTGCCGGAAGGCGGCGGCGGCCCGAATTATCCGAATATGTAAGTTGTGTGAATGACCGGGGTGTTGCGGGTGCCAATCGTAAAAATCGTAAGTGTCGTCGCCGCGGGATCGCGCGGCCGCGTGATGCCGGCATTGTCGGCCATGCTGGTGGCCGCCGTGTTCGGCGTGGCGCCGGCTGCCATGGCCGCACCGCAGGACAAGCCGGCGGCCCCGGACAAGGCGGCGGCCGGGCCGGAGCATCTGTTCGGCGAGTACCTCGCCGGACGGCACGCCCAGCAGCGGCGCGATTTCTCCAGCGCGGCGAAGTGGTTCGAAAAGGCGATCGCGGCCGATCCCGACGCCCCCGAGGTGATCAGCCGCAGCTTCATGATGGAGGTCAGCGTCGGTCATTTCGACCGGGCCTTGGCGCTCGCTCCCAAGGAACTGAAGCTCGACCCGGGCGACGCCATCGCCCAGATGGTGTTGCTGATCGACCGCCTGAAAGCCGGCGATACAGCCGGCGCATTGAAATACGCCGCCGCCTTACCGTCGGATGGGGTCCACCGCTTCATCGGGCCGTTCGCGCTCGCCTGGACCCGGATGGCGGCGGGCGATCTCGCCGGCGCCGATACGGCGCTGCAAGGGCTCGATAAGTTCAACGGCTTCAAGGCGCTGAAGGTATTTCAGCTGGCGCTGCTTTACGATTTCGCGAAACAGACCGACAAGGCGCAGCAGTTCTACGAGAAGGCGCTCGCCGGCAGCGAGCAGCTCAATTGGCGCCTCACCGATGCGGTGGCTAATTTCGATCAGCGCCATGGCCGCGCCGACAAGGCCAAGGCGCTCTACCAGAAATTCATCCAGCAGAACGCCGGCAGCGAGCTGGCGATTGCCGCGCTGGCCCGTCCGACCGGTACGCCGCAGCCGCTGATCCGCTCCGCCGCGGATGGTGTCGCCGAAGCGATGTTCGATCTGGCGAGCGTATTGAACCAGGCCGAAACCATCGACCTCTCGCTGCTTTACGACCGCTTTGCGCTGGCGCTGCGGCCGCAATTCGGCCTGGCCCAGCTGCTGCTCTCCGATGTGCTGAGCGCGCAGAACAAGCCCGAGGAGAGCCTGCAGGTATTGTCCGAGATCCGGCAGTCCTCGCAGTATTACCCGTCGGCCCGGCTGCGCAGCGCGGTCAATCTCGACACGCTCGAGCGCACCGATGAGGCGATCGCCCAACTGAAGGCGATCGCGGCCGAACAGCCCGACGCGGTCGCCGCCGAGGTGCAGCTCGGCGACATCCTGCGCAACAAGAAGCGCTATTCCGAAGCGGTCACCGCCTATGACGAGGCGATCCGCCGCGCCGCCGCCGCCGGGCTGCCCGAGCGGTGGTCATTGTTTTACGACCGCGGCGTGGCGCTCGAACGCTCCGGGCAATGGCAGCGTGCCGAGCAGGATCTAAAGCATGCGCTGGAGCTGAAACCCGACCAGCCGCTGGTGCTGAACTATCTCGGCTATTCCTGGATCGACCGCGGCGAAAACCTCGACGAAGGGCTCAAGATGATCGAGAAGGCGGTCGAGTTGCGCCCGGAGGACGGCTATATCGTCGACAGCCTCGGCTGGGCGCATTACCGGATGGGCGATTATGCCGGCGCGGTCGAGCAGCTCGAAAAGGCGATCGAGCTGGTGCCGTCGGACCCGACGATCAACGACCATTTGGGCGACGCCTATTGGCAGAGCGGCCGGATGAACGAGGCCCGCTATCAATGGCGGCGGGCGCTTCAGTTCGGGCCGCAGGAAAACGAGATCAAACCGATCGAGGAGAAGCTCGAAAGCGGTCTCAAACCGCCGGCCCCCTCCACGCCCCGCGGCGGCTGAACCGCGGACGGCTTGCGCCGTGAAGATGAGGGCATTCGCGCCGGCCAAGGTCAATCTTTACCTGCATGTCCTCGGCCGGCGGGCCGATGGGTATCACCGGCTCGACAGCCTGATCGCCTTCACCGATATCGGCGATGAGGTCACCGCGACGCCGGCCGATACGCTGACCCTGACCGTCGGAGGACCCGAGGCGGAAGCGATCGCCGGGCTCGGCAACGACAATCTGGTATTGCGTTCCGCCCGCCTGCTGGCGGCCCGCGCCGGCATCAGGGCGAGCGCTTCGTTGCACCTCGACAAGCGCCTGCCGGCTGCCGCAGGGATCGGCGGCGGGTCGAGCGATGCGGCGGCGACGCTGCGCGCGCTGTCACGGCTCTGGGCTCACCGGCTCGACGAAGCGGCCCTCATGGCATTGGCGCTGGAATTGGGCGCCGATGTGCCGGCCTGCCTCGCCGGCCGCCCCGTCTGGGTCGGCGGGGTCGGCGAGGAACTCGAACCCGCGGCCGCGTTACCCCCGACCGGCATCGTGCTGGCCAACCCGCGCCGGCCCCTCCCGACAGCGGCCGTGTTCGGCCGCCGCGCCGGCCCGTTCTCGGCAGCCGGCCGGTTCAATCCGGTGCTGTCCGATGTGGCGGGTTTGGCGGCGGCGCTGTCAGTACGGCGTAACGATCTGACCGAAGCGGCACTGGCGTTGGTGCCGGAAATCGGTGCCGTGCTCGAGCGCCTGGCCGCGCTGCCGGGGGTGCTGATCGCGCGGATGAGCGGCAGCGGCGCCACCTGCTTCGCGCTGTTCGCCGACCGCGCTGCGGCCCTCGCCGCCGGGGAGGTGCTCGCAACGGCCGAGCCCGGCTGGTGGACGGCCGCCGGTGCTCTTGTCGCTGAGCCGCCGGCGATCGCAGTAGTCGGCGTGCCGTCAGTTCCGCGCTGAACCCGGCGCGGCATTCCCATATATCCGCTTGACCGGGCGGATCGTTGTTCCGGATAAGACCCGACCAGCACTGGGGCGTAGCCAAGTGGTAAGGCACCGGATTTTGATTCCGGCATTCCCTGGTTCGAATCCAGGCGCCCCAGCCAGCTAGCTTTTCTTGGCGAGCGCAGCGAGCCTAGAAAAGCTGCTGCCCCGGCGCAGGCCGGGACCCATATCCACTTGCGAGACGATTGAAGGCCGGGTCCCCGGCCTCCGCCGGGATGACGAATTTCACTAAACATGCAGCCCGTGCCCCAGACCGAGGAGCGCCGCTTCACCGAAGGCTTCGCCGAGCGTCGGATGCACATGGATCGTGTGCGCCACATCCTCCAGCGCCGCCCCCATTGCCAGCGCATGGGCGAACTCGCCGGCCAGCTCGGCGACATGGCGCCCGACCGCCTGGATGCCGACGACGCGCTGGTCATTCTTCTGCGCGACAATGCGGACAAACCCGCCGTCACTGCCAGCTTCGAGCGTCAATGCCCGGCCACTGGCGGCAAACGGGAATTGTGCGGTCGTGACCTCGATCCCCGCGGTGGTCGCCTCGTCCGGCGACAGGCCGGCGGTGACGATCTCGGGTTCGGTGAAGCAGATCGCCGCCACCGAGTTGGGGTCGAACCGGCGGCGCGCGCCGGCGATGATCTCGGCCACCATCGCGCCCTGCGCCGCGGCCTTGTGCGCCAGCATAGGTTCGCCGACTAGGTCGCCGACCGCCCAGACATTGCGCATCGCGGTGCGGCACTGGTCGTCGACCTTGACGAATGGCCCCGCCATGTCGAGGCCCATCTCTTCGAGGCCCCAGCCCGTCGTCAGCGGCCGCCGGCCGACCGTCACCAGGATCTTGTCGGCCTCGATCGCCGTCGGTTTTCCAGCCGCGGTCTCGACGGCGAGCTTGCCGGCATCGTCGAGCCCGGTAACGCGGGCGCCGAGGTGCAGTTCGACGCCGTTGCGCTGCAGCCAGCGCCGCACCGGCCGGGTCAGCGCCTCGTCATAGCGCGGCAGGATGCGCTCGGCCGTCTCGATGACGGTCGCCGCCGCGCCGAGCTTGCGAAAGGCGATGCCGAGTTCGAGCCCGATATAGCCGCCGCCGACCACCGCGAGCTTTTGCGGCAGCTCCGGCAGCGACAATGCCTCGGTCGAGGAAATCACCTTGCCGCCGAACGGCAATCCGGGCAGCGGCACCGGCTCGGAGCCTGTCGCGAGCACGACGTGCTCGGCGGTGATGTCGATTGCGCCTTCGGTGGTTTCGACGCGGCAGGTCTTCGCGTCGGAAAACACCGCCCAGCCCTGCACGACGCGCACCTTGGCGCGGTCGAGCAGACCGATGACCCCCTTGTTGAGGCGGTCGACGATGCCGTCCTTCCACTTGATCATGCGGCCGAGATCGAGCTTGGGCGGTTGCTCAAGCGCAATGCCG
>Ga0207646_10006258_pt1 | contig 12353 bp, 11 predicted proteins | sample KBSK5502metaG_FD_184343 | JGI IMG/M metagenome (GOLD analysis project Ga0207646, IMG submission 184343) | Corn, switchgrass and miscanthus rhizosphere microbial communities from Kellogg Biological Station, Michigan, USA - KBS K5-50-2 metaG... | ecosystem: Host-associated > Plants > Roots >...
TCGATGTATTTTCCGATGACCCGGTGGCATCGACCCAGTTGCGCCCACGCCGGGGCGAAATTCGGATCCAGGTCCAGGGAGCGTCGATACAGATCGCGCGCGCCGACCAGCCCGTTGTAGGTCCGTGCCAGCTCGTTCGCACGCAGGTAGAGTTCGTACGCGCGCGCGTCGGGCCTGGGCGTCTTCCGCGTCGATATCGCCACGCCGCGAAGCGTTGCAGTCTTTACGCAACTCGTCCCCGCCCCTCCGCCGGCGATTCCGCCCGCCGCCGTCAACGGCATTGCGACACTGCGGGGCGGCTCGCTCCGCTACACGCGCATCCGGATGGACCCGTTCGACAAAGATCGCTTTTGGGCGGCATCGCAATCGGGATTGTGGCGATGGGAAGGTCATCCGGCCGCGGGAGCGCCCGGGTTCACGCTCGAGTTCCCGCCGGGCGCGATCGCTTCCGGCGACGCCGTTCCGCCGTTGCAGGCCGCGGTACCGGCGGCGCCCGGCGAGTTGTCGTCGTACGCAACCGACGTGCTCGTGGCGCGCGACCCGCGCGACCGTACGCCGATCAGCGCGGGGAGTCTCATCCCACGGTACCTCGTGCTCTATGTCGCGATCGAAGGAGTGGGTGTCTTCCGCGGCCGCTTCGATCGGCAGACCTCGACGACCCAGTGGGAGAAGAAACTCGCCTTGCCGGCTCCTGTCGCAGGCATCAGGCGGATTCGCATTGCGCTGTGCGACCGTGTTCCCGAGCGCCTCTACGCCGTGATGTCCGACGGGGGCGACGCTCCGTCGGATGTGTACCGCAGCGACGACAACGGCGAACAGTGGAATCCGACCGCGCACGTCTTCGATAACCAGTCGCAGCCGAGCTTTCACCTGGTGCTGGAGGTGAGTCCCGTCGATCCGGACTTCGTTTATACGGGAGTGGTCGACGGCTTCATCAGCCGCACCGGAGGGGTCGACTGGAACAAGATCCTCGACTGGCACGACTTCGACAAGCTGGGCGATTACGCGCAGCACGCCGACCAACACGCGGCGGTCTTCGATTCCTTCGAGCGGCGGCGGTTGTGGGTCGCTCATGACGGCGGTGTGGGGTTAGCGCCAGATGTCCAGCGCCCGGCACGCTCGCGCGGATTCTGGCGGATGCGCAGCCACAGCATCTGCTCCGGCCAGTTCCAGGACATAGCCATCGATCCCACGCCGAACCGCGCGTTCATGATGGGTGGCGGTCTGCAAGACGTCGGCAGTTGGCTCAGCTTCGGCGGGCCAACGTGGATGCATGTCGGCTGGGCGGACGGTGCGTACTTCGCTTTCGACCCGGGGAATCCGCGTCGCTACCTCGTCAGCCAGGACCGCGCGCACAACATCTGGGTCGTTGTAGCAGGGGTCCCCCGGCCGACGCTTTTCAATCCCCTCCTCAACGATCTTCCGGAGAGCGTCGCGCCGCTGCACGCGAGCGGGCTCAATCGCACCAACATTCTGTCGGGGACGCCTTCGCCATTTCTTCCCGTCATCGCGCAGAACCCCGCGACACCGGCGCATCTCATCTTCGGCTGGCAGGCCACGCCTGCGAGTCCTGCCGCGGCGCAGTCCTCGACCAACGCCGGCGTTACGCTCAATGCGCTCGCCGGCATCGCAGCCATCGCTCCCGCGGGCACGCGATGCAGCGCGGCCTGTTTCGGGCCGCGTCTCGCTGCCGCCGGCGGAAACGTCGATGGATGGGTCGGCTTCAGCAACGGCAACCTGGCCCGCACGAACAACGCCCCGGTCGGTGCGTGGGCGGCGCCCGCCGCGCCACTTCCATGGGGCGGCGCACCGACGCAGACGATCTCGAGCATCGCCGTCCATCCGACCGACGACCGCATCGTCGCCGTCTGCACGTCGGGCTCTCCCGGACGCGTTTTCATCACCTACGACCGCGGCGCGCGCTGGCACGATCTGACGCTGCGCATCCCTTCGGCCGTGGCGGTGACGCCTGCCGCGCCGGCGATCCCCGCGGGCCAGCGACGGCAGTTCACGGCGACGGCGAACTTCGCCGGCGGCACGAGCTACGACGCGACGACCGCCGTCACGTGGGCTTCCTCCGCTCCGGCGAACGCGAACTTCAGCGCGGTGCCGGGGGAAGAAGGGCAATTGATCACCACCGCCGCCGGACCGACGACGGTCACGGCGACGCTGAACGTTTTCGGCGTAGCCACGAGCGGATCGACGCTCGTCACGGTCACGGCCGGTGTCGCCGGCGCCCCTGCGCCGCTCCCTCCGGCGCCGCGCAAGTTCGACCTGCTGTCGTTGCCGCCGTCGCCGATGGCCAGTCTCGCCTTTACTCCGGCCGCCCCCTTCCGGCTGTTCGTCGGCACGATCGCCGGCGTCTATGTGCTCGACGTGCCGCCGGCTCCTGCCGCGGCGGCGACGATCGTGTTCAGTTGGCGTCCCTTCAACCAGGGAATGCCGCTCACGCTCGTCAACGACATCGTGAACGTCCCCGGCACGAGCATGCTGCGCGCCGCCACCTTCGGCCGTGGCATTTGGGATTGCGATCTCGCCGCCACGACGCGCGCGCAGCACAGGCTGCTCATTCGCCAGACGGTGATCGAAGACGGATTCACCAACCTGCAGGTCGCGGGCGGCGTGCAGACGTACCGCAGGCCTGAGCCGGTGCCGTTTACCCACGACCCGAGGCTGCCGGCGGGAATCGCGGCGCTCGACAACGTCCATTCCTTCGACATCCGCGTCGATGCTCCGCCGTTCGGCTTCTTCGAAGGGCGCGTCGACGGCGTCGAATTCGACGAGCGCCTCGCAGCCGACACGCTGGCGCCGCTGGTCAGGAACTCGATCTACGTCCAGGTGCACAACATCGGGCGTGAGGAAGTTCCGAACGTCAAAGTGCATCTCTACTTTCGCCTCTCGCCGATCGCCGCCCCGATTACCGGCGCGCCGGTGGCCCTCCCTGCCGCGGCCGGTCTGGGGCAGGTGGCGGAGTTCTACCTACCGCCTTCCTTCGATCCGCCGGGAGGAGGGAGCCCGCTGAACGGCGCGACCTGGACACGCGTTGCTGCCGCGCAGACGTTACGCGCCGTTGGGCCCGGGGCACCGGTCGTCGCGCGCTTCGACTGGATACCGCCGGCCGCACTCGCCGGACAGAACGTGGCGTTGCTCGCCCTCTGCCACGGACCCGACAACCTTCACGATCCGTTGCCGGCGGCCCCGGTCGCCGGCCCCGGAGTCTCGGCCTTCATCCTGCGGGAACGGCGGGCCGCGCTGCGCATCGTGCCGGTGGCGCCGCTGCCTCGTGCCGACATCTTCATCCGCGGCGGCGTCGACGATGACGGACGAAAAAACTCCCTCGCCGCCGTAACGCGCAGCCCGCACATCATCGTCGTGCAGTCGGAGCCGGCGCCGCCGGCAACACCTTCCGTCGCATTTCGCGATCTCCTCGATCTCCGTCCGCAGGACCGGTTGCGCGGCGGCGTCGCCAATCACATCTACGTCCGCGTCCACAACCGCGGGAACGCTGTCGTTCACGCGGAGGTCGAGCTGTGGGCGGTGAAGGTGAACGCGGATCTGACCCCCGACTTCCTACCGGCAAACTGGCAGCTGCTCACGCCGGCGGCACCGGCGAGGCTCGACTTCGACATTCAGCCGAACGACTGGGCGCTCGGGCACGTCAGCTGGACGCCTCCCGATCCCGCGCCGGCCGAGGCGCAGAAGTCCTACATCCTCATCGCGCTGGCGAAGAGCGCCGACAACAACGACCCGCTGCCCGTCACGGCGGCGATCAATTCCGCGGATACGTTCCGGCAGTTCCTCTCCCGGCAGGCAGGCTCGGACAACGTCGCTGCACGGGCGATCCGGTGGGTGTCGTCATGAAGCGCGCCGATCTGCTCAAAGGCATCGATCGCTGGCGCTTCGTGCCCGCCGGAGTCGCCGATCCGGCGAAAAAGCGTCTGTTCGTCTCCGACAACGCGGGCGGCATCGTCGCGCTGAACCCCACCACAGGCGAGCCGGTCTGGAGAAGCCGGGAGGCCGCCATCCCGCTGCTCGGCCTCAACGGCGCACTGCTCGCGGCGGCATCCGATCGCGTTCCTCGCCTGCTCGATGCCGAGAGCGGAGAAACGGTCGATTCGAGCCTCGCGGATCCGCTTCCGATTGCGCGGAACCTGGAGTGGTGGCCTGTCGCGGTGTGGCGCGACGGCCAGGCGGTCGTCTTCGCCTGGAAGAGCTCGTGGGCGGAGGGCGTGGCGTCGATCGACATCGACGGCGGCCGCGTCGCGGATGCTGCCGGAGCGACCGAGCCGGGAGTGCCGCCGGAGCGAGCCGGCGTCACCGCTGATCTTCAACTGTTTCGTGCCGCCGACGGCAGTGCTGAACCGTGGCGGGCCGGCGATCGGGTCGCAGCGCTGGTCATCGATCAAAGTAAGGGCAAAGAACGCCTGCGCCTCATGACGTGGAGCGTCGAGAGCGGCGAGTCATTGAAAAGCGTCGAGCTGCAGCCGTCGATTCCGCGCCTCGGCCATCTGGAGCATCACCGCTCGCCCGATGTCGATTTCATATTTCTGCTCTCGTCCAATGACACCGAGCAGGACGGCGCGCCGATCGGCACCATTTGCAACTGGTTGGTCTTTCGCGTCACCGACGGAAGAAAAGTGACGGAGTTTCCCCATCCGGCTGGCTTGCATCCGCCTCTTGCGGTCATCGGCAACCGGCTCCTTTATATCGAGGTAGGCGGCTCGGATTCCAAGAAAGAAATGCCATTACGCCGTCTCTGCGCGATCGATACGGCGTCGGCTCAACTGGCGTGGGCGTGTGACATCGCGCGAATGCCTGGACGAATGCGATGAGTGCCATGGCGGAAACGGAATTCCTCGACGCGATCGCCTCGTATCTCCGCGCTGCGGGGGCGTCGAAGACGGACATCGCCGAGCCGTTGCAGGCCGGCGACCTACCGGCGGTGGTGTTGTCGCTCGATTCCGTGCATCGCGTCGGCAGCGGTCTTGGGGAGCGAACAGCGATGGTCACGGACGGCGTCCTGCAATGGACCGCCACCATCGATCTCGCCAATCCCGTATTGCCCGAGGAGCCGAGCTTCAAACTCGTCCCGGACGATCACCCTGAAACATTGATCCTGCCACAGGGCGATTTACGCCGTGCCGACGGCAGCGAAGGCGCGCTCGGACCGGCCGATCTCTCCGTCTCGCTCAATGGAACGGCGCTCACCGTGGTGAACGCACCTCCCGCGGCCGGCCAGGTGCGGGCCGATGCCCCACTCGGCGTTCTTACATTCAGCAGCCCCTTACCGAAAACGGGGAAAGTCGTCGCCACCTATTTCATCTCGCAATGGGAGCGCCGCGTAACGGAGATCGCCGGCGTCCTGCGCGTCGACGTCCGCGCCGCCGACGTCGCCGGAGTGACGACCCTGAGCGCCACGGTCGTCGATGCTTTATTGCAGGCCGCACACCCAACGGTGAAAGGGCTGCGCAAGATCGCCGTCACCTCGCTGGCAAGCATCGGCGTCCCCGACCCGCTGCGCGCCGATTCGCGCGGGCGCGCCGCGCTTTTCAGTTTCGATTACGAGAACGAAGTCGATCGCCCGTACTCGTCGGGCGGAATCATTGAGCGCATTGAGATCACGTCAACCCTGAACGGCAGCAAGAAATAAGGAGTCAGCGTCATGAGCGAAGCCATTGGAGAAATGATCCTTCCCGGTACATACATCGAGGTCCGCGCCGAGGGCCTCATCGGCGTCGGCGGGATCTCCACCGGCAACATCGGCGTCGTGGGGACGGCCAACCGCGGGCCGGTGGACACGGTGGTGATCCTCGGCAGCTATTCGGAGGCGCTCGACACGTTCGGCAGCTACGACAAATGGTCCGATGCCGCCGGAGCGACGCCGTTGACACTGACCCGAACGCTGGAGCAGATCTTCAAGGGAGGCGGATCGACCGTCTATGCCGTGCGTGTAGCCGACGGCACGCCGAAAGCGGCCACGTGGAAGGTCCAGGACTCCGCCAATCCCGCAGTAACGATCGTGTTGCTCACGGCCACGTCGGCCGGAACTTGGGCGAATGCCATTACGGCAACATTCGACTCCGCCGCCACTCCCCCGACGCTGACGCTCGCCCTCGGGAAAAGCAAAGAGCAATACACGATCGACGCCGGCAGCGACGCCGACGATCTGGCGGCCGCGATCAATGACGGCAGTCGCCTCGTCACGGCGTCCGTGACAGCGGGCTCGGGAGCGAAAGTGCCCGCGGCCGTAGTCACCGGCGACGCCGGCGCGCAAGACGGTGCCGCCGCAACCAAGACGCAGCTCGCGTCGGGGCTGGCGCTGCTGGCCACCGAGGAAGTCAACATCGTCGTGGCCGGCGGCTTCAGTGCGAAAGATGCCGGGGCAACGATGCTCGCGCACCTGGAGGCAACTGAAAACGACGGCCGCGAGCGGATCGGAGTTATCGGGGCATCGGCGGACGCACTGGCGACAATCGCCGGCGAAGTGTCGTCGAACGCCAGGATGGTCCTCGTGGCGCCCGGCATTCTCGCCGACGACGCCGCACAGAGCGGGAGCAACAAACAGGTCAAATTGCCGGCAGCCTATGCCGCGGCGCTCGTAGCCGGGCGTATGTCGACGCTGGCCCCGCACATCAGCCTCACCAACAAAGACGTCGCCGCGGACGGCCTCCGAACGTATTACACGCGCGCTCAACAGAAGCAGCTGCTCAACAACCACGTCCTGGTGCTCTTCAAGAACCTCGGTCTCCGCGTACTGAAGGGCATTACGACGGACGACGCGGCATTCAAGCAGATCTCCGTGCGGCGCATCGTCGATTATGCGAAAAAAGGGGTGCGCATCGGCAGCAATCCTTATATCGGCCGCCTGAACAATGCCCGCGTCCGCGCCGCGCTCAAAGCGACGCTCGACGGTTTCCTCTCCAGCATGATCCTCGACGAGATGTTGATCGCCTATCAGCTCGACGTCAGCGCCACGCGCTCACAGGAGATCAACGGCATCGCCCTCGTCACCATGACGCTGCAACCCACCTTCTCGATCGATTTCGTGAAGGTGATCATGACTCTTTCCTGACCGGCACACATAAAGGAGAACGAACATGGCCAACACTGTTTATCGCGGATCGGACGGCACGATCTCTCTCGCCGTGGAGCCCGGTCTCGAAGGCGACAAGGCGAAAACCGTCAATGACACCTATTCGCTCACTCCCATCGGACGCGTCACCGGCGTGACCATCCGGATGACCAATGACGTCCAGCCGTTCCATGAATTGGGACAGCGCTTCGCGACGGAATTGCGGCCCGGCAACGTCAATGTGTACGGCTCGATCGATCGCGCGTACATCAATGGCGCGCTATTGAGGCTGATGCTCGGCGACGCGGCCGACAGCCGTCCGGCAGGGACGTTCGTCAGCCCGTCGTTCAATCTGAGCGTTCGTTTGGAAAACCCCTCTTTGCCCGGCACGACGTCGACCGTCAGCGTCATGGGCGTGAAGCTCGAGGAGTGGCTCTACAACCTCCCCGAGGACGATTTCGCCATGGAGAAAGTCAACTTCCGCGCATTGTGGGTGAAAGTGGAAGACGCGTCGGCATAAGACGGAGCAATGGTCATGGACGGACTCGTTTTGACGAAAACGCTTACCTCGGAGGAACTGCTCGCCGGCGCCGCGGCGACGTACACCGTCACCGTGCCGGCCGGCATGCTCGGGCCGAACGGCGGCGATGGCGCCGGCGGGCAGGTGACGCTGCGGCCATTGACCGTGCGCGACGTGCAGCGCGTCGCGCACGCGGCCAAAGAGCAGCGCCTCCTCACCAGCGTGCTGATGGTGCAGCAGGCGCTGGTCAGTCCGAAGCTCACGGTCGAAGAAACCGGATCGCTGGCCGCCGGTCTGGTGGAGTTTCTGCTGGCGCGCGTCAATGAGATCAGCGGACTCAAGGTCGACGATGACGACATCGAAAAAGCGGTGCGCGCACCGCTGACACGCGCCTGTTTCATCCTGTCGCGCGAATTCGGCTGGACGCCCGCGGAAACGGCGGCGCTGACCCTCGGCCAGATTCTTCTCTATCTCGAGATGCTGGCGCGCCAGGAGCCGGCGGAGGAAGCCGACTGATGCGCCCGCCTCATCCCGCGCTGCACGAGCTCTATCGCCAGGCGGCGGTTCCGTCGCAGGTGATGGCGCGCCTGCAGCGCGTCGACGAGGCGCTGGCACGGTTCGACCCCGAGGTGATCGCCGGAGGGGAAGGCGGCGACGACCTGCTCATCCGGCTGATCCGCGGCTTGCAGTTCGGCGAATTACTGAGCGACTCGCTGGCGCGATTGGAATCGCCCGCCGCTCCGAGCGCGGAAGGCTCACTGCGGTTCGAGCGCCCGTTGCCCGAAGAGCCTTCGCGTCGTGGGGAGACACCGAAGCCGCGCGACGCGAGAACGGTGTCGAAGAGTGTCTTCAGTGAGGCCGTTTCCGCTCCGCGCAGGCCGCCGCTACGCGAGGAGCGTCGACCGCAGCACGACCAGTCCGATGAGGTTTCGCGGGGAGCGACGGTGGCACCGGCGCCGGCACCAAAGCCATCACTCGCACCGGCGACATCCGTGTCGCACGCACGGCCGGCGGCATCACACGACGTCGCGCCGTCGTCGTCTTCCGTAGCGCCGGCGCCTGCCCTGAGCGGAGCCGAAGGGTCCCGCCGCCTCGGACGCGAGACGCGTCCGGGCCAGCCGCCGAGACGGCAGCGCTACGTGAGGGTCGAGGCATCTTCCCGCCCGAGGTCGTTCTCGCCTGACGATCCCCGCCACGACGCGAAGCGCGTCAAAGAAGCGCTGCCGGATTCGCGGCGAGAAGATTCGGCAGTAACGCACGAGGTTCCCGCGATCCCGGGGCATGAGCCGAGGCGACCCATCAGCCAACCGGTTCGCCTCGATCGCAAGCGCGACTCCGTCACAGCGCCGACAACACAGCATGACGCAACGGCCGCGCACGAAATCCTCGTGGCGCGCGCCGAAAGCGCAGGCGTGACCGAGGCTCTCCATCAGCTCGTCGGCCGCGAAGTTCCGGAGCGCATCGTTTTCGAGCTGCGCAACCACCAGCCGGCCAGGAACCGCTCCGAGTCTGAGCCAAGCGCAGAGGAGCCACTGCAACGTCTCGCCGCGGCCGTCGCGCGCGTTGAGCGGGTCACGCGAGGTCTCGAGCTTCCGTCCGCCGAGCGTGTCGCGCGCGATGGCGTTGCCGCTCTGCCGCCGCTCGAGATGCATCGAGCGCAGCGCCTGTCGTCACCTGTCGGCGGATTGCGCGGTCTGGTCGCACTTGCGCAACTGCAGCCGGCACCGACCACGCGATTGGCGGCGGTACCGGCGCACCTCGCATCGCCGCCATTACCGGCATTCGACGAGGCTGAGCTCGCGGCGCGCATCTGCGAGCTCCTGCGCCGCGACGCGGAGCGGAACGGCATCGACATGACGGGGGTGGAGCCGTGACGCTCGCTCGCCCGAACGCGATGGTGACAGTCGACGGCCGCACGCTCAGCGCCGCCGAAGCCGCGCTCGTCCGCGCGGAGCTCGACCTCTCCGTCACCGGCGCGCACGACGCCGCGCGCCTAGCAGTGAGTCGCGATTCGAAATTCGCCTCCGCCGCTTCCGGCGCGAGCGTGTCGATCGCCCTCGGCGACAAGGACGACGAGACGGACGTCTTCAGCGGCGAGCTCACCGCGCCGCTCGCCGCGCCGGACGGTCGCCTGCTCGAGGCGTACTCGTCGACCGTGGCGCTCTCGCGCACGTTCAAATCGCAGAGCTATGTCGGCCAGTCCGTCGCCGACATCGTCAATGACCTCGCCGGCTCGGTGTCGATCGATAAAGTCGATTCGTCGATCCACCTCGGCGTCTACTACGCCGACAACAACCGCTCCGTCTGGACGCACCTGCAAACCCTCGCCGATCTCGCGCGTGCCGATCTGGGGAGCTCCGCGTCCGGCGCGCTGCGGTTCCTCGCACCCGGCGCCGGGCTGTCGCCGGCCCGCCTCCGTTACGGCGCGGACCTGCTCGACTGGTCCGTCGGCGCGGCGCCGAAGCCGGAAGCTTCTGCCGTCGCCGCACACGGCGCGGGCAGCGAAGCGGGATCGAACAAGTGGCACTGGCCGCTCCACGATCCGGTCGGCGCCGGCGGCGATCGGACGCGAATCGCCGGCAGCATCGCCACGCGCGACGCGGCCTCGGCGGTCGAGCGCGCGGCGAAGAATCGCGCCAAGCGCGCTGCAGTCCGCGGCACCGTCGTCATCGCCGGCGATGCCTCGATCCGCCCCGGCGACATGGTCGAGCTGGTCGACGCCCCCGGTGCCGGCGACCTCGGCACGTTGCACGTTCTTCGCGTACAGCACCGCTTCGATTCGCGCAACGGCTTCGTCACGCGACTCACCGTCGAAGGCGCGGGTGGCGGCGGAGGGCTGTCGTTGTGAGCGACATGGTGCAGGTGCTGCGCGCGATCATCCGCGACGAGCTGGCCCGGCGCCGCGGCCCCGAGCTCGGCATCGTCACTGCCGTCTATCCGCACGACTCCGACAGCAGCGAGAACAACCACCAGGTCAGCGTCCGGATGCGCCAGAGCGGCGTCGAGCTGCAGCACGTTCCGGTGGTGGTGTCGCGTCTCGGCATTTCCGTGCTGCCGAAGGTCGACGATCTGGTGCTGGTGGTGTTCATCAACGACGACCTGAACGCGCCGATCGTCGTCGGCTCCGTCTACGACGAAACCGTTTCGCCGCCGGTCGGGAAAGCCGCGGAGGTCGTCTACATGCCGACCGATCCCGACGACTCGTCGATCCGCCGCCTGCACGTCGAGCTGGCGAACGGCAGCCTCATGACCGTCGACGACGAGAAGCTCACGCTGCAGCTCGGCGACACCGAGGTGGTCATCAAGAAAGACGGCGACGTCACTGTGAAGGGAGCGGCGAAGCTCGAAGTGAAGACGCAGTCCGACATCACCTTCGAGGCGTCGGGGAATCTCGAGTTGAAAGCGCAGGGCAACGTGAAGATCAACGGCGTCTCCGTGACCGTGGAAGGGTCGGGGAGCGCCAAGCTCAAGGGCCCGGCGATCACTCTCGCCGGAACCACGCAATTCAGTCCGAGTTGAACGATATGTCCGGTCCGCCTGTCACCGTCGGTTGTGCCGTGATCCTGAGTCCGGGAGCGGCAGGTCCGCCCGACTCGGGATTCATCACCACCATCACCCAGTCGTGCGCCGTCGCCAGCGGGATGCCGTTGGCGACGATCGGCAGCATGTGCCAGATGATCAACTCCGTCAGCGGCGCGCCCTATCCGTTGCCGATCGGTCCTGGCGGCGGCTCCGGCAGCGTGTTGATCGGCGGCCAGGGGCTCGTGCGGATGGGCGATCAAATCCCTTCCGGTCCCGGGATCATGACGATCCTCGGGCCGCCGGCCGCGCCGTTCATCATCGATACAGGAGCGCCGTGATGGAAAAGAAACGCACCGCGGAAACTCTGGCGCCCTACCTCGGCCGCGATCTGCGGCTCGATTACGCCTTGCGCATGGGGTTCTTCGAAGATGCCGACCTCTCGCCGGCGAAGAAGAGCGTGACGGCGCGCGATCTCACGCTGAACGACGGCATCGACAACCTCACGCAAGCGCTCGCCAACCGTCTGAAGACGCGGCAGGGCGAGCTCGCCGCGCTCGGCCATCCCGACTATGGATCGCGGCACCACGAGCTGCTCGGCGAGCCGAACGTGGCCCGCACGCGGAACCTGATCAAGCTCTACGTCCTGCGCGCGCTACGCGACGAAGCGCGCATCGAGCATGTGCTCTCGGTCGACGTGCGGGCGGAGCACGATCCGCCGCGGGAGACGGTCCGGATCGAGTTGAGCCTTCGCGTGAAGGGCGAGGCCGATCCGCTCAACCTCGTCGTGCCGTTCTCGCTGGAGGTGTCGTTGTGACCTACGCCGCCGAACCGTACGCACAATTCGTCGACGACCTCCTGACCGCGCTCACCGGCGGCGCGATTCGCGACGAATTCCGTTTCCTTCCCGAAGAGGCGCCGTTCCAGTTGTCCGTCTCGGCCCCGGTCCTGCCGAAGACGGTGCGCGTCTTCGGACTGGCCGGCGGGACCTACAAGCGCTTCCGGCTGGGAGACGATTTCGACGTCAAGCAACAAGGCTCGCGAGCGGAGATCGCCTGGAAGGAGTCGGGACCCGGCAAGACCGCCGTCAGCCCCGAGCTCGGAAGCACGTTCTTCGTCAATTACGAATACCAGGGATCGAGCCCGTCGCTCACCGACCGCAACACCGGCAGCGTGACGCGCCTCCTCGCGGAGAGCTTCGCGCGCGAGTACGCCACGGTCTCGAAGCAGCTCGAAGGCGTC
>Ga0207646_10006260_pt1 | contig 12351 bp, 13 predicted proteins | sample KBSK5502metaG_FD_184343 | JGI IMG/M metagenome (GOLD analysis project Ga0207646, IMG submission 184343) | Corn, switchgrass and miscanthus rhizosphere microbial communities from Kellogg Biological Station, Michigan, USA - KBS K5-50-2 metaG... | ecosystem: Host-associated > Plants > Roots >...
ACAAACTTGCACTTGTGGAGGCTGTTATGGTGAAAAGAATAGGGAAAGGGTATGTTTTAACGTTGGTTGGTAGGCCGCTGTACGAAGGGGAGAGCGGAGTTTTACCATCTAAAGGCGTGATCTTTGATTGCGAATTCGGCGGTAAAAAGGGCCGAATTGTCGTCAAGTGTGAACCTGAGAACCCGGCTAAGGTTACAAAAGAGGAACTAGATGAAGCCATAAAACAAGCAGCGGATTATCTGGAAAACGAACTGAAAGCCAGTAGGAAACCACGCCGACGATATCGCTTGAACAATGGCCAGATGTTTCGTCAGTAAAAAACCCGTCTCAAAGCGAGCGTGGTTTGATGTCAGCCGAGATACAGTCTGAACTCTTAGATCCGAAAGAAGCCCATGGAAAAACTTCGAGCATGAGTGTCAGCTTGCCCCCCTTCCTTCAGCGTGGAGCGGCCGACCGGCGGGTTGGGAGCCAGTAGCCCATCGAAACTCTCGATCGTGGAGAGCCCGTGGAAATCGACGCACGACAACGGGCGTCCGCTTACCGTTGGATAACACATGATCGCTCGTTGGCGTCTCGCTCGACGGGAAACGCTGCTCTATACAGCCCCGTGTGAGTTACTGTTTTGGCTGTGCAGAGAAAGATCAATCGGTGTAACTGACCTACACAGGATAAATCTGTTCTTAAATAGTAGAGGAGCCGTTGTGGAGAAAACCTTCCGCCTGGATTTGAACCAATCGTGGGAGGCCATCGACATCAAAACAGGCCACCCGGTCGTCATCCCCAAAGGTTCCCACCAGGCCATCCGGATGCTTCTTAAAGACCCGCGCGATCAGACAGAAGAAAACTACTTGGTGGTCACAGTCCAACACGAAGGCAACCCGGTATTGGCGGGCCTGCGCGAAGTCTACTGGCGCCAGTGGGTAGGCCACTATATCCCAGAACTTCGGGTGACGATCCGGGAAATGAACGAGAAACAACATCATCCCCGAAAACAACGCCCATGACCTGTGTCTGGCAAAAACTCTGTCCACGTTGAAATCGTGAAGTTGCGCGGTCTGACATCGAAGGGTTGACCAGAAGCTCAACCGAACGCGTCGTTCATCTCAAGTGGATGTTTTTGGTTGTATGAGCTTCTTAACTTGCTGTTTCACGTTCTCCCCTTTGGGACGGTGCTTGAATTGTTGGGCCTTACCATCAGTCGGTGAGTTATAGTTTCTGCCCCGGAAGGAATCCCAATGTTCTTGAGTTGCGCAAATTGTCGATTAGAGAATGTCCGTCGGTCCTATTTTCGTTTTTATGATTGGCCCTTACTTCTATTCTTTATTCCCCATCCGGTGTCGCGATTGCCACGTCCGCTTCTACATGTTCCGGTTCGGAAAAGCTTCCCTCATCTTTCACGCCTGACCTGCACTGTACCGCGAGACTCAGGCGGCAGCAGGATTCACACGGGATAATTGTTCTGACACGGGGATTGTGGGAAGTTTGAAGTGGACGGACGGGCACTTGGACGTAACGCGCTATCCGTAGGTGTGCTTCTTGAGACGAGGATCGTTGGTGAAGAACATGTCCGCGACGATTACCCGCGAAAAACGTTGCAGTGCTGAGCTCGGGCCATTGTTTGACGGCGACGGTCTGAGGAGGTCGTCGCCAATGTCGAAATCGCGAAAGAAAACTCAAAGCGGGTTCTCTCTTTTTGAACGTACGATCACGCCATAAACGACTTCATCGAGTGGTATTGCTCGGAACCACGGCTGGCCTTCAACAGGAACCGTCGTGCTCCGGTTACCGAATCACCTCGAACAGAAAGAGTACGCGTCGGCAACAATCAACTTGCGCCTTGCCGCGGTCCCCGGCGAGTCGCTTACGAAGCCGCCGAGTCTGGCTCTGCTCAGCTTGCAGCTCGCGTCTCATCCGCAAGTCATTGAAAAACAATAATTTGATTGTTGACAATAGACCACTAAGATTTTATTATAAACTTAGACTCAATAGTTACCCCACTGATTGACGCTCTAACCTATTTCCAAGATTTTCTGGAGTGAAGGAGTCGAGTTATGACAATTTTGACACATCGAGAATTTTCCACCCTGCAAGACCGCGTGAACCGTATTTTTCGTGAGTCGTACAGCCCCGAAGGCCAGGGCGAAGTGTTGACAACCGCCAATTTCGCACCGCCCGTGGATGTCTACGAAGACGAACACAACATTACCCTGAAGATTGATGTGCCGGGTATCGACGAAAAGGACATTGATGTCAGCATCGAGAACAACACGCTCACCGTCCGCGGCGAGCGCACGATCGAGAAGGAAGAGAAAGAGGAGAATTTCCAGCGAGTCGAGCGGCAATACGGAAGCTTCACCCGTTCGTTCACGCTGCCCAACTCGGTGGATCCGGAGCAAGTAAGCGCCGACTATAACAAAGGCGTGCTGAAGGTCCGCATCGCGAAGAAGGCGGAAGCCAAACCCAAGCAGATCAAGGTGAATGTCGACGGCGAGAAAACCCTGGATCTTTTTGACAAAGGCGCCAGCAAGTTGGCGGTTGCTTGTAGCCAGTGAAAGACAAATAGGAGGCGCGGCTGCAATCGGCACCGTCTCCCCTTCTGCAAGCCGGTGACAATCGTTTCGTCCGCTTTAAACCCCATGGATGTGCCACGGACGAGAGATGCACCGGCCGGCGAGGATTTGAGCAATGGAACCCGCGCCCTGACCATCGGAGAAGTGCCGCGGAAGCAATATGGGGAGGGCGGGGATTGTGGCGAAGAATGCAGAGTAATTACCTGTTCACACAAATGGATGTACTGGCCTATCGCGCGCAGACCTGACAGCTTTTTCACTGATGGGGTGTTTGATTAACCAGAAACGCTGGTTCACCGGGCGACCATCGTCATCCTGCTTTCCTTTCCAGAACAAATAGTGTCGCGGCACAGTTCTCCAGTGCCTCAGAAACGCCGTTCGAGAAAATCAGGACTCGTCGAGCGTCGCGGTTGTAACGGAGAGGGTTTTGAAACGGTCCATCCGTCCGCGACCCTTCGTATGCCAGGAAAGCATCCGCCTTTTCGAGTACGGGGCTATAGCCAAAGAAGGTTCGATAACTGCCAAACGAACCACCCTGCACTCGGATCGTCGCTTCATCGGGAAGGCTTTCCTTTAAACGAATGTGCACGACACCGAGACCGGAAAAATCTCGCGTAATAGCAAAGTGGACTCGCATTTATGTCGATACCGCCCCGCACACGGTGGCGAATGCCGGTCTCACTCTTTCGGGCTGGTGGGGTCTTTACTCATCATTGCGCTATCGGCACATCGGAAACTATCGACTCGACGGACAGGACGCCACGATTCGCGCCTCGGGCTTAGACGTTGCCGATCTCACGATCACGAAGTCAGTTCGTCATTGGATCGATGTCAATGTGATGTCGATAACCTAACGAACAAACGCTATTACGAGACGCAAAATTTCTTTGAATCGCGGGTTAGTTCGATGGCTGAATCGACGGAGCGTATCCATGGCACGCCCGGTTACCCTATCGGGTCTGACAGTTGGGTAACACTCCATATTTCGGGCAAACGATAGAACGCGTGCAAAGACAGCGAAGCAGTTTTCGAATTGCAGCACGGTTCGCGCCCAAGGTTTTTGGGGGAGGTACTGTAGCGAGTCAAACGAGCTAAAATCGTCGTTTCGAGCCAATTTTGCAAATTGTGCAAATCGTAAATTCAATAACTTACGTGGATTCACGTCGATACGGACGACCGAATCCCTCTTCTTCTGTTTTTACAAGCGACAGATGGAGTATGTCGAGAGAACGGTAGAAAAAGCACTGCGAACTGTTCGGCAAGGAACGCAGGGGCCGATGATTAGTGACCCGTGCGTCATCGCATAGCACGCACACGACGAAAAGAAAGCAGTGCAACCGGACCACCCTGCATGATCTCAGCCTGGGGGCTTCATATCACTTCATATCCCACGCTTACGATTGTTCAGATCCGGTTTTCTCGGTCTTCGGCAGGAGGCGAAGCGGTTCGTCTGGATCATAGTGAAACAGTTTGGGAACCGCTTCCATCGGGATCGGCCGCTGCTTGAGAGCCACTATCCGCTGTCGGACCTCTTCCGGTGCCGGCGTTTGCTGTTTCGCAAGATTCGGCCATCTCGCCGCGGCCGTGGTGGCAGGCGGCGGGCCGGTTGGGTCCACAACCGCCGGCTTGGCGCTTTTGGAGGGATTTTGTTTTGTGCGAGAACTGCGCCGCATGAAATCATTTACGGTGCTGACAGCAGTGTGCAGTTGGCACTTCTCTTCGAGTATTTGCACGATCTCTTGATAGGTTCTCCCGCGGCGCCGCAACTCTTCAATTAACGGCCGGTATGGTTCCAGTCGCGAACGCGCTGGCTTTTCGGGGAGACCATCGAGAATATCCTGAAAGTCCTGATTCATAGGTACCTCGATCGGACGAATCTGTTCGCGAATAGGCCGGAAAAACGCCAGAAAGATACCGAATGAAAGCCGGAAATATACCGAACACACACCGGATCAGCACCGGATGAATACCGGAAAGACTCCGGATAAGAACCGGATGCCACGCCTCACGCCACCGCGCGAAAACCTAAGCCGCAGGCTTAGGGATGGTGTCTTCATCATCACTTCCTCCCGCCAAAGGCGATTAGTACCGGAGGAGGGGCTCCCTCGATCGATTTTTGAAGACGATCGCCGACCGGTCCTCTTCCAGCCTCTACCATTAATTCTGAACTGAGAGTATGTATCGATACAAGTAAATACATTTTTCTTGTTGCAATCTACTCGCCCTCAGGCCAGGATTTGAACTTATGGAGCGCAAGCCTCAGCAGCAAACCCTGTCGATTCGCATTTCCGATGCGCTCCGCGAATTCCTCGAACGGTCCAAGCAGGTGATTTCCAGCGGGCGGGGAGAGTCGGTCTCCACTTCCGATGTCGCCAAGATCCTTCTGGAATCGGCCAAGGATGACCGTTTGGACTTTCGACTTGAGGTGGCGGATCTCCAGGAATCCCCCACCGAATCCCTTTGGGCAATTCGCCGGAAGTGGGATCAGAAGCAGGATCTCTCGCGAGCCGAATGGATCTTTCTCGCGCAATACATCCAGGTTGCATGCGAAGGCGTTTCAGAAGACCCGGCAATGCCGGGCCCGGATTCGTTTGCATCCTTATTAGAAGCGCTGGTCGCGGTCCGCAATCTGCGCGTCGAGCGAGGCGTCGAATTGGACCGTTATTATTTGGGAAATCTTGGAGCTGAAGACGGAGCCGCATTCAACGACCGGCAACTTGACCCCGGCATCGTTCCCCAAGTTGTCCGAACGGTCATTCAGCGGTTACGCGAATCCACGACTTCAGGAAAGCCGGTCTTTGCCGGACGCAACTTCTACGTTGCCGTCCGCGACGAAGAGTTGCCGGATTTGGTCGCACTGAACCGGGCTCTCTTCCCGCACATGACCGCGCTCTTCCGGCTAGCGGCCCGAGGCCACTGGCTGCGCGAGCGTCGGGCCCTTCGATCGCAGCGCGAAAAACCGATCGTGACCGATACCATTCCTGCGGTGAGCGCAGCAGGGTTTCGGCTGACGTTTACCGTGAGTGGGGATGGCGAGGTTTCCATTCTCGTCTCGATGGATGCTAAAGACGTGGCCTATCCACTGTCGCCATATCCCGAAATTCGAGAGTTCGTGGCGATGCTCGATCGCTTGAAGCCCGACCAGAGTTGGAATGGTATCCACTTTCGCGCGTGGATGACCGATGAGAGACCCGAGAAAACAGCACGATTCTGCTTCTTCCGCCATCGCGACGGTATCACCTTGGGATTCTCTTCCAAAGAGTGGCGTTCATTGAAGGACGTGTTTGCGAAAGCCTTCTCGACGCCCAAGCTGGAAAAGTTATTGGCAGAGCTTTCTCTCGTCTACGGCGAACTCTAGCTGTAGGCCGGGAGTGTTTGAAATCCAACCTCAGGAGTTTCGACTATGAACAATCCAACAATAGCAACCACCGTCGGTGTCGCTGCGATCCGTCCCGAGAAGAGAGTGATTCTCTCGATGGGCGGCAAAGGCGGCGTCGGAAAAACCAGCGTGATCGCAGGACTAGCGGAATGGTTTGACATGAAGCAGATTCCCGTGAAACTGCTGGATCTCGATACCGAGAACAAAGCTCGGGGATCGTTGACGCACTTCTTTGGCGGTGGTTTGCCGAAGCTGAACATTCACACGCCCGCTGGCCTCGATGCGTTCGTCGATCATCTTTCGGATGGCATGCCGGTCATTCTTGCCGACATGGGAGCGGGTTCCGGCCAAGTCACGCACGACTGGTTCGACAAAATGTATCCGGATGTTGCCGAAGCAGGAATTGGCTTCACCGCAATCGGCGTGGTGACTGCCGATCCCGCCAGTGTGGAGAGTGTTCTCGCTTGGGCAGACCGGCTCCAGCGCCGGGTCGCCTACCTGATCGTCGAGAACAGTGTCACGGAACACCGAGACTTCACCTATTGGCAGGAGAGCGAACAGGCGCAGCAATTCCGGAGAGTGTTTAAACCCGCTGTGATCCAGATGGATTACCGTTTGCCCGATCTTGAAAATGCCACGCGCAACTACGGGGTCACGCTAGGCGAGGTGGCCTCAAGAACAACCCATGCACGGGAGTTGCAGAAAGCATCGCTCGTGATGCGGGCGCAAAGCTACCGCCGACATATGTTCGCGGAGTTCGACAAAGTCCAGGAGTTGCTCCTGCCATGAATGCGACAAACATACCTCCCAAAACGGCAGAACCCAGCGGGCTTTCGACGGATGATCTCATCGATCGCGTCGCAAAACGGCTCCCCGACGACGTGCGTGCGGATTACTATCGCCTGCTGCGACATTGCCGTTCGCTTCCCCAAAATGATGAGCTGCTTCTCGTGCTCAACGCGATGCAGTTCCTGATGTTGCTGACGGTCGAAGCGCCAGATCGCATGGTTGTCGAACGTGAAAAACTAGAGCGGCTTTTCGAGGCGATGGTGCAGATTCTTGAGAAGGCGCTTCGATCGCTCGATGCACATCAAAAACAAATCGATCAGCACTTGGCCCAGCTTCCCGAAACAATTGCAAAACAAATCAATCCGGACGCCATCGCTGCAAAAATCCTTGAAAGCTTGCGGCAGCAATTCGAACGATCGACGATTCCTGAAACGGCAAGATGCTCGCGGCCACCGCAGTGAACATGAAGGCGGTCGAAAGCAACTTTGAGAGTACGGCCAAAAAGATCGGAGACTCGTGCTACGGTGCCGTGGCTGACGCCCGGCGGGCAGTTGGCGAACTCCGGTCTGAAACCGCAGGCTGGTCAGGCTTCCATTGGTCATGGGCTTACGGACTGGCGGGCCTCGCGTTGTTAATTGGTGTGCTGCTCGGCGGTCTGATTTTTTGGTGGGCTATCTCTCCTGTGGAGCCGCACGCGACTGCCGTGGGGCCGCAGGCCGTATCCCCTCCGTCGGTTGCCGCACCCAAGGCTCGGCAGAATTCACGGCGTTAGGAAAATCTCGATGTTGACGATCCGCGCCATGTCGGAAGGAACAGGATATGCATCCCGGCACCTGGAACACCGCGACTACTACGCGGAAGGCGAACGTGTCGCCGGGCGCTGGAAAGGTCGAGGCGCGGAGCGGATCGGCCTCCATGGAGAAGTCCAGTCCGAAGACTTTGAAGCCTTGCGCGAAGGTCGTGATCCCAAAACGGGCGAATTCCTCCGTCAACGGCAGAGCGCGGACCGCATCGCCGCGAACGGAACGACTCAGTCTCGCGGACGCAACCTGTACGACTTCACGATCTCCGCCCCCAAATCCGTTTCGATCATGGCGATCTTAAGTGGAGACGAACGCCTAATCGACGCTCACGAGAGGGCAGTATCGGAAGCGCTCCAGGAATTAGAGGCCTGTGCCGGCGTGCGTGTGCGGAAGGACGCTGCGAATGAGAACCGGACGACCGGCAATCTCGTGCTTGCGGTTTATCAACATGACACGAGTCGGGAACTTGATCCGCAGCTCCACACGCACGCGGTCGCTGCCAATCTCAGTTACGACGAAATCGAGGCTCGTTGGAAAGCGTTGCAGGCATCGGGCGTTTATGAGCGACGAGCGTACCTGACCGAGGTCTACCGCAATGCTCTCGCCCGCCAAGTTCTGGCGCTGGGATACGAGATTGAGAACCGACGCGATAGAAAGGGTCGCGATACTGGGTTCGAGATCCGCGGCCTACCGGATGAACTATTGACCAAGTTCAGCCAACGCAGCCAGCAGCGAGATGGCGCCATCCAGGAATTTGTTCGAGCGAACGGACGTCAGCCCACGGACAACGAAGTCGCGGTTCTGATCCGCGAAACCCGAGCGGAAAAGCTGATTGAAATCTCAACCGCAGAGGTACGAAAACGCCAATGGGAACGCCTAACGCCGATAGAGAGGCGAACGATCGACGGATTGCGTTCACAGAGTCGTGATCGAACGCCGAAATTAGATTCTGTCGCGGCCTCCCTCGGGTACGCGAAGGAGCACGTTTTTGAGCGCGTTTCCGTCGCAGGTGACCACGACTTGTTGACCGAAGCTCTCCGGCACGGTCGGGGTCGGATCGACCATCAAGAGCTGAAACGGAGTATGAGGTCGGATGAATCCTCCGGCGCGATCCTGCGCGATGGGAATCAAGTCGCAACAACTGACAGCCTGATCCGAGAGCGGGAAATGATTGAGGGGATCAATCGCGGCAGCGGCAGTTTTCCTCGATTGGGCGGTACAAAGACATTTTTAGCCTCCCGAACTCTCCGGTCCGAGCAAAGAGATGCGATTCAATTTGTCTTGGATTCACAGGATCAGTCCGTGAATGTTCAAGGTGCGGCAGGTACCGGCAAGACGGCAACCCTACGAGAGCTTGAGCGGGCACTGCGGCAGGCTGGCCACGAAGTCGTGGCTCTCGCACCGACGATGAGCGCGGTTGAAGAGCTGCAAAAGGTCGGTTTTCCAAACGCCCTCACCCTTGAGCGCCTGCTCCAGGACAAACGCAACCATACAACGCTCGGCGGGAAGGTTTTGATCTTGGATGAGGCAGGAATGGTTTCCGGCCGGCAGATGTGGGAATTGCTCCGACTCGCGGAACAGCAGTCGGCCCGCATCATCTTCTGTGGGGACACGAAGCAGATCCAGAGCGTTGAGGCATGTGATGCGCTGCGTGTCCTCGAACAAGAATCACAACTCCGGAGCATCCGACTAACGAAGGTCGAGCGGCAGAAAGTGAACTCTTATCGAGAAGCCGTTCAGGAATTGCGCGACGATCCGCAGCGTGGTTTCGAGAGACTCGACTCGATGGGCGTGGTCCGCGAAGTCGCATGGACCGATCGTGCACAAGCCGTGGCCGCAGCATATACGGAATTGAAATCTCAGAAGACGCTCGTGGTCTGCGCAACCCACGATGAAATCGATCATGTGACGGAGGCGATACGCTCGGACCGGAAGCTGAAGGGCGAACTCGGGGCAGGCGTTGTCGTCACAAGGCACGTTTCATTGAATTGGACCACCGCACAAAAAAAGAACATGCGCAATTTCCATCCGGGTCAACTGTTGGGATTCCATCGAGAAGTGAAAGGAATCAAGAAAAACGAAACGGTGGAGGTTGTTGAGGTCGGGTCGGACCGTCTGATGGTTCGCAATGAGCGCGGCGAACAGCGCGCGCTTACCGGGAAGCAAGCGAAAGCCTTCGATGTCCTCGAAAAGGTCCCTGTTGAAGTCGCTGCAGGTGACCAACTTTTGCTGGCAGCCAATCGGCGTGAACCGGGATTCCGTGCAACGAACGGCGAAATTGTAACCGTCTCAGACGTGGACGCGCGCGGACGGATCGAGCTAGAAGACGGTCGTCTGTTGCCTTCCAATTTCAAACAATTCACTCATGGTTATGCGGTTACCGCCCACCGCAGTCAGGGCAAGTCTGTCGATTCGGTGATCATCTCGGGTGACGGCATGCAGAAGGAATTGTTTTACGTCGCCGCTTCCCGTGGGAGAGAACACGTCGTGGTCATCACAAGCGATAAGGAGCGCCTGCGCGACTCCGTTGCGCAATCGACAGCGAGGAAGTCTGCTTCGGAACTGGCGCGAAAGCAGCGATTAGCGAGGAACCCAACGGCAAGCCGAACGCGCTTTGTTCAATCCGTTAACCGGCAGAACCAGGAACCACGGTGGATTCCCGCTGACCACGATGTGGCAACCTCGGATTCTTTGGCAGAGCCGAAACGGCCGGAGGAAAGGGCGGACGATGATAGCCGCGGGCGCCATCAGCCCACCTCGAACAATCTCGACGAGTCGTTCATTGCCGCTGAAGCGATGACTAAGAAAGCGTTAGGCGACCAGGCAAAGACGTTCATTGCTCAGACCGACAGCGGCATCTATCGCGGAGAAATCATCGGCGAAACAGACAGGCACGTCCTGCAACGATTAAGCGCCCGAATGGTGGTCGCGCATGTGAAACATCTGCTGGCCTCTGTTCCGGACTTCGGCTCGGAGGTGTCGATCGTTTACTCGCGCCGTGTCGCCACAGTACGCGAGATTCCGTCAAGGGAACGTGAGAAGGAACTGAGCCTGTGAAGAGACAATACGGCCCGGTCCTGACCGCAAACCATCCGAGAAAAGGGAATACATCTATCCGCTTGAGTAAGATCCCATATGAACCACGAAACGATGGAAAATGCATCGCTAAGAAGCGACCTGTCATTGCCTGAAGAGGAAATTCTCCTCACGCCGCAGGACGTTGCCCGACGGTTTCAGGTCCCGGTGACCTGGGTCTATGGATGCTGCCGGCCGCGCGCCAAAAGTCCCATGCCCCACCTGAAAATTGGGCGCTATTTGCGGTTTGAAGAACAAGCTGTTCGGCAATTTATCGAGCGCTACAAAAGAGGTTATTCGCGCATGCGGGCGGCGGCGTAAAATGGGCCTAAGGCCAGAACACGAAGAGCCAGTGAGAGGAAAGGAAAATTCCTCTATGGCTCGAAAGAAGAAAAGGCAGTACGGAAGCGGCGAGATCGTTGCAAAGGCTACTGGCTTGGCAATTCGTTGGCGAGAACCGATATTAATGGCCGATGGGACCGTCAAATATCGACGACGCTTTGAGATGCTGGGTCCGATTCCTCAGAAACAAGCCGCGCGCCGACTGGCCGAGAAGCTGGTCGAATGTGGATCACCTCAACAGCAAAAACCGAATGTCACATTTCGGGATCATGCGACCAGGTGGTTACGGGACATTCTGCCGGCGTACAAGTTCTCGGTTCGCAACAACTATCGAATGACTATTCAAAAACATTTAATACCTCGATTCGGAAATACACTCGTTTCGGCGGGCACGCCTGAAGTTGCTCGACATTTGATTAATGTGCCAATGGTGCAGTCGTTCATTACAGACGCGCGAGAGCATCCCTATGCTCCCCACACCATCCATTTCTTTCACGAAGTTCTCAGAGTGGTTCTGAAGTCTGCGATCCAGTGGTACCGTTCGCTCGAATCCAATCCTGCAGAAGGCGTCGTTCTTCCCAAGCTCGTCAATAAGCGAAAACCTTGGGCGCTCTCGCCTCTGCAGGGTGGACAGCTCCTGGCGAAATTGAAAGACAAACCACGGGCTAGGGCAGCGGTATGGCTATTGATCGTGACCGGAATTCGACGCGGTGAATACCTTGCGGTTCGATGGAAGAACATCGATGAGCAAGACGCTGTGTTGAAGATTACCGAAGCTTTTTATCGAGGACATCTGGATACGCCAAAGACGGAGGCGAGCCTTCGCGAAGTGGCGCTCGATTCCACGGCGTTGCGCTTGCTGCGCGAATGGAAAGCAATCAGCCCGCGAAAAGCACCAGATGATTTGGTGTTCGGAACCCGAAGCGGTCAGCCCGATCGTCCGGAGAATCTTTTGTATCGTCATGTCTTTCCGGCATGCGATGCCCTGAAGATTCCACGGGCGACATTCCTGACGTTTCGGCGGACATTCTCAACGTTGTCCCATTACAACGGCACTCCGGCGAAAGATATTGCGGAGTCGATGGGACACGCGGAAGTCGATACGCAGTTCATCTACATTCAAACGGTCGGTGAAGTGAAACGGGCGTCCGCGGAAAAAATTGGAAAGCAATTGGCCACTATTGGCCACTTTTCTGACGAAAAGGTCGGTTACGTGAACTGAAAAGTTGTAGAATCGATTGGGTTAAGCGGGAGTAATTCAGCGGTAGAATGCCAGCTTCCCAAGCTGGCATTCAGGGCTTTCAGCCCGCGAAAATCGATGAAAGTCGGCCAGCAGTTGACAGAATTGGTCGCGGCTCGGAATCAGTTCTAAAAATCCTAAATACCCTCGGAG
>Ga0207646_10006262_pt1 | contig 12349 bp, 12 predicted proteins | sample KBSK5502metaG_FD_184343 | JGI IMG/M metagenome (GOLD analysis project Ga0207646, IMG submission 184343) | Corn, switchgrass and miscanthus rhizosphere microbial communities from Kellogg Biological Station, Michigan, USA - KBS K5-50-2 metaG... | ecosystem: Host-associated > Plants > Roots >...
CGGCAGCGGCGCCGCCGACCATCACATAGAAGTTCTGCCAGGCCGCCGTATCATAGGCGCCCATCCGGCGATCCTAGCTCTGAGCGCCCGATCGGTCCGGGCCCCATGTTCCGGCGAGGGCAAATCCCCGCACCGCGACGGCCCAGACCAGCCCCAGCACAACCACCAGGAGAAGTGCGAGCAGCCACGGCACCGGTCGGGTCCAGCCGATGATCAGGCTCGCCACTGCCCCTGCGACCGTCGCCATCCAAAGCGGTCGGTAGATGGATACGAGCCGGCTCGCATCCGCGAGTGCCCTCCATGTCGGGATCAGGAAAACCAAACCCACAGCCACCGCGCCTGAGAGGAGCCATGAAGTCGATGCGGGAGCGCTGCCGTCATGCGCATGTTCGATCAGGCTCACCATCCCGGCGCCGGCTGCCGCAATCGAAAGAGTGATTGGGTAGTGGCTCAGCATCCAGTTGGCGAGGGCGCGACCATCAGGCTTCGGCAATTTGCCTCCGACAACGTCGAAGTAGATCCACCAGAACCCGAAGCCGACCGCCAGCGCGATCATGCCGGTCGCGATTGTGGTGACATCGTGTGTCGATTGAGATAGTCCGTCGACGACGCCGAACACCACCTCGCCCAGGACGATGATCGTGATCGTTGCGAAACGCTCGACCAGCGAGTCGGTGGGAGCCATGCCTCGGCCCAGGCCGACGCGAGAGCGCCCGAAAAGCACGAGCAGGATTACCCAGGCCACGGTGAAAATCGCCCAAGCGACAAGTCGCAGCTCTGCCGGCAAGAACGCGCTGACGAGGATCACGAGGACCGAAGCCGCCATCGCCACGACGTAACGCCCGGTGTCAGCCAGGAACTCGGGGTGCACGCGGGCGTCCTGCAGCCGAACCTCGTACCAAAGCCAGGTCATTACCACGAGGAACGCTGTGTATGCGATCGCGAAACCCCCGCCTCCGCTGCCCGCGTCGCCCGCGTACACGGCGAGGATGGCGAGGATCCCGATCTGGAGGAAGAAATATGTGCGCGTCCTCCCGTCAGGCTGGCCGTGCAACTCCAGATACACCGTGCCGTTGGCCCAGGCGATCCAGGTCAGCGAGAAGACGGCCGCGAACTCGAAGAGTCCGTTCGCTGAAAGGTGTGCGGCAAGGTGATTTCCCGCCTGCGCGATGACGGTGGCGTAGACAAGGTCGTAGAGAAGCTCGAGGGGAGTGACACGTCGGTCGACGATCGTTTCGCCGTGCGGACGCGGCGGGCGCCAGAACCAGTCCTTGAAAAGTTGCAGCGCCCGACCAGTCGCTGGATCTGAAGGCTCGACAGGCACGAGATATTCTCAGCTCAACTTGCGGACGATCGTCTTGGTTGAAGGGGTGACCGACGAGCTCGCTTTGACGCTGGCCGCCCGGCGATCAGGACGCGACCTGGAGACCGAAGGCGTGACCGTCGTTCCGATCAACGGCGCCCACGCCATCAGCCGGTTCTTGCGGCAGCTGGGTGCCGAGGAACCTGGAGCCAGGGTTGCCGGTCTTTATGACGAGGGCGAAGAGGAAGTCATTCGAGCGGCGCTAGAGCGGGCGGGCTACGGTCCAAACCTCGATCGCAGCCGGCTGGAAGGGGTTGGGTTCTTCGCTTGCGTCGCGGACCTGGAGGACGAGCTGATCCGGGCCGCCAGCGAAACCGATCTATCCAGGCTCATCGTGCTCGAGGGCGACGCGCAGCCATGGCGTAAGTTCCGGAACCAGCACGTGTGGCAGGGCCGCCCGTTCGATGAGCAATTTCGCCGATTCATCCGGAGCGTATCGGAGCGCAACAGCCGATACATCCGGGCTATCGTCGAGACGATCGATCTATCCCGGCTGCCTCGGCCCTTACGACTGCTCCTGGATTACGTTGAACCGCGATGAGTTCAACTCGAGCCCAACTTGGACTCGTCAGAAATGAAGAAGCAATTGCCGGCCGGCGCGCCTAGGCTGAAAACCATTGACGCGGCCAACGCTGCGAATGCCACTGGAGGAAACCAATGAAGATCAAGCTGACAAACATTTACGTGGACGATCTCGACAAGGCCTTGCGCTTCTATACGCAGGTGGTCGGCTTCGTGAAGAAAACGGACGTATCGCAAGGGGGATATCGCTGGCTAACGGTGGCGTCGGCTTAAGAGCCGGATGGCACCGAGCTGCATCTCGAGCGCAACGACAACCCCGCGGCCAAGGCCTACCAAGAGGCGCTCTTCCAGCAGGGCCAGCCCGCGGTGATGTTCTACACGGATGACGTCAAGCGCGACTACGAAAGAATGAAAGACGCCGCCGAATTCAAGATGCCGCCCACAAAGGTGACAGGCTCGACCATCGCCCAGGTTAGTGACACCTGCGGCAATCTGATCCAGATCACTCAGTTGGACCGCGTACGCAGCGAAGCGGGACGCAAGTAAGCCGGTCGAAGTCAGACAAGATCAGCGCCGAACTGAGGTCAGCGGGTCGCGCCTCGGATGGCGCGATCCCGCGCGGCAAGTTGCTTAGCCAAGGACCTCGCGCAGTTTGCGCGCGAAGGCTTCGGGTTGGCCGGGGTATCCGGACTCGCCGCCAGCGAAGCCTCCGTGATGGCTGGGGAACACCGTCGCCTGCTGACCAAGTAGTTCGGCGGTGGCCACAGACGTTCGTCCAGTGAATATGCCCATGGACTCCTCGCCGACGGCGATCACGATCCGCGTCGGCGACGCGGCCAGAGCGTCGAAGTCGGGGAGATAGCTGCTGACCGCCCAGGATCGGTCGGAGAGCAGCGGGTTGTCCCGCGAGCCGTCGTCCTCGGTCGTCATCCCGTACTGGGCGGGATCCGGCGCGGGCCGGGCGAAGTAATCGTCAGTGAACTCCCCCCGCCACGACGTCATTGCGATGAAGGCCGCCATTCCGGCACCCGACCCTTTGGCCTCATACGCGTCACGAACGCCGGCGCGCGCGCGCTCGGCTGCCGCCGCGTCCGGAAGCACCGGGATGAGGGGCGGCTCATGTGCCACCAGGGTGGTCACATCTTTCGGGTATGCCGCCACGAGCGCGAGCGCGGTGACCGCGCCGCCGCTGCTCGCGAACATTTCGACGGGGCCGACCCCAAGCGCCGTGATGATGGCATGCACGTCGTCTGCCTGGACAGTCGGTGAGTTGTCGGTCCGGCCGTCTTTGCGGATGCTGCGGCCAAGGCCCCGCGGATCGTACGTGATCACTGTGCGGTCCGGGAAGTACGACGCCAGCGTGGAGAAGCCGCTGGCGTCCATGGGCTGGGCGATCATGAACAGGGGCGGGCGTCCGCCGGCTGTAGGCAGCGGGCCGTGGACGTCGTAGACGATTTCGGCGCCGCTCGTTTCAAGCTTGTGTGTCGTCATCGGAGTACTGACGTCTCCCACGTTAGCCTAGCGTTGGGATCTGATGTCTGAAGCGCACGAACCGGGCGCGTATCTAAAGGCAACCCTCGAGGGACAGCCCGCTGAGTTGGCGAGGCTGTTGGCCGACGATTCTGCCACACGGGCTGCGACGCGTCTTCGTGACTGCACGCGCATCTTGTTGGCCGGCACTGGCACGAGCTTTCACGGCGCGCTCGCAGGCCAGTTCATCCTGCGCAGCGCCGGTTTCGAGGCCTGGGCGATGCGGGCATTCGAACTGGCGAACTACCCGCCTGCGTTACGTCCGGACGACGGGCTGATCCTGCTCAGTCATCGCGGCAGTAAGCGCTTCAGCCGCGACTCGCTCGAAAGCTTTGCGGAACACTCGGATCGCTGGGTAGCAATAACCGGCGAAGGATCTCCGATTGAGGGCGGGGGGGTGGTGCGCACTGTGGCACAGGAGAAATCGCCGGTGCACACGGCGAGCCACACATCGGCGATGTTGCGCATCGCTCAAATTGCTGCAGCACTCGGGCGGCCGGCTTGGCAAAACCGGCTGGGAGACCTCCCTCGCTTGGTTCAAGAGGCGGGCGACCGAGGCAATGCCGTCGCCGCGGATGTCGACCGCACTGAGTTTCGACCGGTGACCCATTTCGTCGGCGGTGGACCGGCGCGCGCGACAGCGTACGAAGGGGCATTGAAGTTGCGCGAGGCCAGCCATCTCGTAAGTGCGGAAGGGCACGATGTCGAAGGCATCCTGCACGGTCCTCTCGTCAGCATCCAACCGGCGACAGCGGTCGTGCTCGTCGTTCAGCCGGGACCCTCCTACGGGCGGATGTTGGAGCTCGAGAGCGCGCTTCGTGAGATCGAGGCGACAGTGATCTCGTACGGACCGGACTCAGACGTGGATGAGGTGCTCGCACCTATCGTCAACGTCGTTCCGTTGCAATGGCTCGCCTACCATGTCTCGCGCAAGCTTGGAGTTGACGCGGACAGCTTCCGCCGCGACGAGCCGCGATACGCCGCGGCTCAGTCGAAGTTCACGTTATAGGGGACGTGAGGCCGCCTTGTGCGCTTCGCTCACGCGCCAGGGGCCTGAGCCATGCCCTTCGAGATGCCGATGACATGACCCTCGGGATTGGCGAGGTACGCGAACTTGAGGTTCATGCCGGGGCTCCGCAGTGGCATCACCATCCAGACCTATCGGCCTGTCGGGCGTCCGGCGTACGCAACGTCCATGGTCGAGCCCGAGCGCGTCAACGCTCCCTTTTGGTCGGTAGCGCGTACATGAAGCGGATCAGCATCTCGATCCCGCGGTGGTAGTGGTCGAGGCTGTAGTGCTCGTTCGGCGAGTGCGGAGCGCTGTCCGCCTCGGGCAACCCGCTCGCGACCATCGGCGCGTGCAGCGCCTCCTGGAGGTCGATCGCCACCGGTATCGAGCCGCCTGAACGCACGAGTCGCGGCTTGCGTCCGAATGCCGCCTCGAATGCCTCTGCAGCAGCTTTCGCGGCGGCGTGGTCGCCGCCCATCAGGACTGGTCTGGTTCCGCCCAGCTTTCGCACCTCGATCTTCACGCCCGGCGTGGTCAGCTCGTCGACGTATTCCTTGAGAGTGTCGAGGATCTCGTCAGGGTCCTGGTCGGGAACGAGGCGCATGCTCACCTTCGCCATACCGTGTGACGGGATGACCGTCTTCACGCCTTCGCCCGTGAACCCGCCGATGAAGCCGTGGACGTCGAGCGTGGGCCGCGCCCACTGCCGTTCGAGCGGCGGGTAGTCCGCCTCTCCCTCGAGCGCGCGCGAGTGGCTTAGGCGCATGACCGTCTCGGAGTAGTCGGCGGGCCGCTCCCACTCCCTGAGCTCGTCGGCCGTCGGCTTGCGGACCTTGTCGTAGAAGCCGGGGATCGAGATGCGGCCGTCGCGCCCCTTCAACGCCGAGAGGACGTGCGCCAGCGTGTTGAGGGGATTCGGCGCGACGCCGCCGAACACGCCCGAGTGCAGGTCGATGTCCGGCCCCACCGCCTCGAGCTGCACGTACAGGATGCCTCGCAGGCCGAGCGTCAGCGACGGACTTCCGTCTTCCCCGAATCCGCCGTCCCAGACGAGCACCCAATCCGTCGCCAGCCTCTTCGCGTTCTCCCGCGCATAGCGGCCGAGCGACTCGCCGGTGATCTCCTCCTCGCCCTCGATCAGGAATCGCACGTTGACCGGCGGGCCACCGGCGGCGATGGCGTACTCGACCGCCTTGATCGCCGCCATGTGGTTGCCCTTGTTGTCCGCCGAGCCGCGGGCAAAGACGCGACCGTCGCGGACCGTGGGCTCGAACGGCGGAGTGATCCACAGGTCGAGTGGGTCGGGCGGCTGGACGTCGTAGTGGCCGTAGATCGTGAGCGTCGGCAGGCTCGCATCGGCCACGAAATCCGCCTGCAGCACTGGGTGACGACCGCCCTGCACGTCCGTCAGGCTCGTTTTGAACCCTAGCTTCTGCAGTCGTGCCACCAGCCACTCAGCGTTGCGGCGCACGTCGGCGCGATGCTCTGGCAGCGCGCTGATGCTCGGAATCCTCAGCTCTTCGAACAGGTCTGCATCCGACTGCGCCACCCCTGCGTTGGCCGCCTTCAGCGCTTGATCGAGCATCTCCTTCTCCTTTTCCTGATCTTCATTGCACGCTCGTCGCCACGGGTTCGGATTTGGCCAGGAAGCACGCCGCCAGATGCCCACGTCCCAGCTCGGCCAGCTGCGGCTCCTCCTGAAAGCAGCGGTCGAATGCGTGCGGGCATCGGGTGTTGAAGTGGCAGCCGCGAGGCGGGTTGGCCGGGTTTGGCACGTCGCCCCGGATCGGCGCGCGCCGCCGGCTCCTCTCGATCTGCGGGTCGGGCACGGGCACGACCGCGAGCAGCGCCTGCGTGTAAGGGTGTTGTGGGTTGGAGTAAAGGGTGTCGCGGTCGGCGATCTCAACGATCTTACCGAGGTACATGACCGCGACCTTCGTGCTCATGTGCCGGACGATGCTCAGGTCGTGGCTGATGAACACATAAGTAAGGTGATGCTCGTCCTGGAGCCGCCGCATCAGGTTGAGGATCTGGGCGCGGACCGAGACGTCCAGGGCTGAGGTCGGCTCGTCGGCGACGATCAGCGACGGCCTCAGCGCGAGCGCTCGGGCGATGCCGACGCGCTGCCTTTGTCCGCCGCTCAGCTGGTGCGGGAACCGGCCCGCCAGTCGCGCCGGCAGTCCGACCATCTCCAGGAGCTCGAGAATCCGCGGCCGAAGAGCGCCGCGCCCGGCCGCGTGATGCACGACCAGCGGCTCACCGACCGCGTCGGCGACCGTCAGCCTCGGGTTGAGCGAGCTGTACGGGTCCTGGAAGACCATCTGCATCCGCGGCCGCAGCGCCTTCAACTCGTCCGGGCCGATGTGCGCCACGTCGTGACCGTCGAAGCGGATCTGACCTGATGTCGGCTCGACCAGCCGGAGCATCGCCCGCCCCGTCGTCGACTTCCCGCAGCCCGACTCGCCCACGATCCCTAGCGTCCCGCCCCGAGGCACGTCGACGCTGATTCCGTCGACCGCACGCAGCAGGGGACGCGGGCGGAACGGAATCGCGGTTCCGATGGGGAAGTGCACCTTGAGGTCCGCCACGCTCAAGAGCACTTGCCCGTTCGACCCGGACGCCGCGATCGAGGAAGCGGCCGCCGGAGCGGCGACCACCGCCACCGTCACCTCGGACAGGTCCGCCCAGCAGGCGGCCACCTGGGCGGGCGCCTTCTCCTCCAGCGCGGGAGGATCGACCAGGCACCGTTCCATGACGAACGCGCACCGCGGGGCAAACGGACAGCCCGCCTTGCGCGCGTGAGGGTCGGGGAGGCCGCCTTCGATCGAGCGAAGCGTTTCCGTGCGCGGGCCGTCCAGCCGCGGGATGCAGGCCAGAAGTCCGAGCGTGTACGGGTGTCGCGGGTGGTCGAAGACGCGAGTCGTCGGACCGCTTTCGACGATCTCCCCGGCGTACATGACCGCAATCCGGTCGGCGAGGCCCGCGACCACGCTCAAGTCGTGGCTCACCATCAGCAGCGACGTCTTGCTGACCTCGGTGATGCGCCGGAGAAGCTCGAGGATCTGGGCCTGGATGCTGACGTCGAGCGCCGTCGTCGGCTCGTCCGCGACCACGACCTTCGGTTCGCACGAAAGCGCCATCGCGATCATGACCCGCTGCCGCATTCCGCCCGACAGCTGGTGCGGGTACACGGTCATCTGCCGCGCGGGACTCGGTATCCCTACCGAGGCGAGGAGCTCGACTGAGCGGGCGCGGGCCTGGCGACGGCTCATCTTGAGGTGGACCCGAAGCATCTCTTCCATCTGCACTCCGATCGTTCGCACCGGGTTGAGCGAAGACATCGGGTCCTGAAAGACCATGGCGATCTGGCGACCGCGTATCTCGCGGAGCTCCTCCTCGGTCATGCTCAGCAGGTCCTCGCCAAGGAACCGGATGCTGCCGCTCACTCGCGCGGTGGGCGGCAGAAGACGGGTCAGCGACAACGCGGTGGCGCTCTTTCCGCAGCCCGACTCGCCAACGATCGCGAGGGTCTCCCCCTGCTCAAGGGCGAAGCTGACGCCCCGCACCGCGTAGAGCGATCCCTGCGGGGTCGGAAACGTGATGCGCAGGTCATCGACCGCCAGCAGGGTCCCCCGGCTCAGGTCCTTCCCACCTCCGCCGGCGCCGCGGTCGCGACCTGGTTGTGCACGATCCGGCCCGACTTCATCACGAAGGATGGGCGGCGCATGACCCCGATGTCACGAAGCGGGTCGCCGTCGACAAGGATGAGGTCGGCCACTTTGCCCTGTTCGACGGTGCCGATCTGGTCGTCCATCCGCAGGAGGCGCGCCGCATTCGACGTCGCGGCGACCAGCGCGAGCATCGGGGGCAACCCGAACTCGACCATCTTGGCGAGCTCCAACGCCAGGTCGCCATGCGGGTTGAAGGGCGTGCCCGCATCGGTGCCGGCGGCGATCTTCACGCCCGACTTCACGGCCGTCACGAAGCTCTCGCGGTGGTGGCCGCTTTCGGACTTGGCCTTCCTCACCACCCAGTCGGGGATCCCGCCATCGAGCCCGTTGTTCACGATCTGATCCACCGCGATCAAGGTCGGGACGAGGAACGAACCCTGCTTCAGTGCCAGGTTGATGGCTTCGTCGTCGAGGTAGAAGCCGTGCTCGACGGAGTCGATTCCGGCTTTTAGCGCGTTCTTGATCCCGCCGTTGCCGATGGCGTGCGAGGCCGCCGGCTTGCCGGCTTTGTGCGCCTCTTCGACCGCCGCCTGCATCTCCTCGATCGTGAACGCGGTCTGGCTGGGATCGACCCCCGGCGTCAGCACACCGCCGGTGGCCATCACTTTGATGAAGCTGGCGCCGCCCTTGATCTCGGCGCGAACGGCCTTCCGGACTTCGTCGGCCCCGTCGGCCTCGCGGCCGATGAAGTGGCCGTGTCCGCCCGTCATCGTGACCACGCGACCCGCGGCCCGGACACGTGGGCCTTCGATCATCCCGCGGTCGACCGCCTTGCCGATCTCGATTGCAATCTGACTCGCGGCCCCGCAGTCGCGCACCGTGGTGATCCCGGCCTCGAGGGTCAGGCGGGCGTTGAGGACGCTGCGGATGGTCGCGATCGTGATGCTGTCGTTGACGGCCTGGGCGAACAGGTCGGCGGCGCCGTCGGCGCAAAGGTGGACGTGGGAGTTGATCATCCCCGGAAGCAACGAGCGCCCGGCGCCGTCGATGACCGAGCCGGGTTCGAACGCGGGGGCCTGGGCGGTCGGTCCCATCCAGGCGATGCGGTCGCCCTCGACCGCGACCGCCCAGCCGGGCCTCGGCTCTCCTCCCAGGCCGTCGATGAGCGAAACGTTGCGGATCAGGTGTTTGCTCTGGCCCATCGTGTAACCCTCCACGCTCAGGAGTAGTAGGAGTACGGCGCCTTGCGCAGCGTCCGCCACTGGTCGGGGTCGTGGCCGTAGACCATCATCGCGTCCTTCTCGTCCGCGATCGCCAGGAGCTTTTTCGCGCTCTCCTTCGCCTCCTCCGGCTCGGCCTGCCCTCCCCACGCGTCATGGTCGAGGTTGTCCTGGCAGTAGATGGCGTCGCTGCAGAGAAGGACGTGGCCTTCGTGCTTGAGGCTCACCAGGAAGCTCCAGTGGTAGGGCGCGTGCCCGGGCGTGAGGATTGCCTGGACGCCGGGAAAGATCTCGGGCTCGCCCTCGAGCAGCTCGTATTTGAGGTGCGGGAGGTCGAAGTACTGGTTGGGGAAGCTAGGGCTCTCGAGCGCGAACGCGTAGTGCTGCTTGTTGGCGTAGATGGTCGAGTCCTTGAACAGGTAGTTGTTGCCGCAGTGGTCGAAATGCAGGTGGGTGTTGATGACGTAGTCGATGTCCTGGGGCGAAAGGTCGAGCGCGGCGAGCCGACGAACCATCGAGTCCTCGGGCCGCATCTCTGGAAGCAGGATTTTCGATATCTCTTGGCCCTTGAACGTGTACTCCGGGTCGTCGATGTGGTTCTTGTGCATCCCGGTGTCGATGAGGACGTTCTTGCCGTCGTCGGTCTGGATCAGGTAACCGGGTATCGGGATATGGACTCTCTTGCCGTCGTCCACGCCCGGCGAGATCACGGCCCCTTTGTCGATGCAGGCCTCGCCCAAGAAAAGAATGTGCAGCTTCATCAGACCTCCTCACCTCCTACGCGGGCAGCGTTGTCCCGCCAGTGACTCTGCGGATCGAAGACGGCGGCCACCTGGTCACCCAGATAGTTCGAGGCCAGGATCATGGCCGTGATCGCAAGCCCCGGGAAGGTGGCGATCCACCATGCGAGCGAAAGCCAGTCCTTGCCCGCGGACAGGTCGGCGCCCCAGTCCGGCGTCGGCAGCTTCACACCGAAGCCAAGGAAGTTCAGCGTTGTCGCAGTGAGGATTGCCCATCCGATGGCACTGCTGGCGATGACGATGATCTGCGTGGTGACGTTGGGCAGGATGTGAACGGCGATGATGCGAAGAGGTGAGCAGCCCACCGCCTTGGCCGCCATGACGTAGTCCTGGCCCTTGGCAGCCAGGGTCGAACCGTAGACAACCCTGGCGAAGACCGGTACGAACGAGATGCCGATCGCGATCATGACGTTGAGCAGGCCCGAGCCGATGATGGTCACCACGATGAGGACCAGCAGCAGGCCCGGAAACGCGAGCATCACGTCCATAGCGCGCATGATCGCGGCGCTGATCCAGCGCGTGGAGTAACCCGCGAGCAGGCCGAGCGGGACGCCGAGCGCAGTCGAGATCGCGATCCCGACAACAGGCGCGAGGAGAATGATCCGCGCGCCCCAGATCACGCGGCTCAGCATGTCCCGGCCGAACTGGTCGGTGCCGAATGGATGGCGGAGGCTGGGCGCGGCGAGCGTGTCACTGGTGGTGTGGACCGGGTCGTACGGCGAGATGACGGGCGCGAGCACGGCGACCAGAACGACGAAGGCGATGAAAAGTACGGCCGCGGCTCCGACACGGTCGCCGCTTGTGAGGGCGGCCGCGAACCGCGCCACCCCGGCCATGGGCGCTTCGCGCCGGACGGGCGTGGCGATGGTGCTCATCGGGATGCTGTCCAGGCGAGCCGGATCCTCGGGTCCAGGACTCCATAGGCGACGTCGACCAGGAAGTTGATGACGATGTAGATCACGGCGATGAAGAGAACCACGCTCTGCACCGCCGGGATGTCCTTGGCCTGGATGGCCTGAACGAGATAGCTGCCGATCCCAGGGCGCCCGAAGATGACCTCGACCACGACGGCACCGCTCAGCACGTTGCCGAACTGCAAGCCGAGGATCGTGACCACGGGGATGAGCGCGTTCTTGAGCGCATGACGGTAAAGGACCGTGGTTTCGGACAGGCCCTTGGCCTTGGCCACCTGCATGTATGGCTGTCGATAGATCTCGACCAGGTTGTTTCGTAACAGTCGCGCGATGATGGCCGACAGTCCCCAGCCCAGCGACAGCGCCGGCAGCACGATCGCCTGCGGCGAGCCTTCGCCGAGCGACGGCAGGACGTGTAGGTTGACGGCGAAGACCAGGACCAGGATCAGGGCGAACCAGAAGTAGGGCACCGCAACGCCCAGGATCGAGAAGCCTCCACTGAGCCGATCGGACCAGCTGCCGGGCCGGACCCCGCCGACGATGCCGACGGGCACGCCGATCAGGACGGCGATGAACATGGCCGCGAGCGTGAGCTGCAGGGTGTCCGGGAATCGGGCCGCGATCTCTTCGGCGATCGGCCGTCCGGTGATGAAAGAGGTGCCGAGGTCGCCGTGCAGCAGCCTTCCCAGATAGTTGAGGTACTGAAGGGGCAGCGGCTGGTCGAGGCCGAGCTGGACCCTGAGCTGTTCGATCTGCTCCGGGGTCGGCCGGGAGCCAAAGAGCAGGATCTGGGCCGGGTCGCCGGGGATCAGGTGCAGGATCAAAAAGACCAGCACCGTGACCCCGAACAACACGGGCGCCGCCACGGCGACACGCCGGACCAGGAGACGGAGCACCCGGACCCTCTTTACATGCTCGCGTTGTGGAACAGCGGGAAGGCGTTGACGGTGAAAGCCAGCCCCTTCAGCGACGACGTCCCGACGAACAGGCCGCTCGAGTTGTAGATCGGGATGATGACCGCGGCCTGCATGATGATCTGCCCGATCTGCTTGTAGAGCGCGGTGCGGGCGGTGTTGTCGGGGGTGGCATTGGCCTTGTCGATCATCGCCGTCAGGTCAGGGTTGCAGTAGTGCTCCCAGTTGAAGCCATGCGCTATCTGATCGCACCCGAAGAGGGCGCGGGTGAAGTACGGGTCGACGTCGTAGTAGAAGAAGTCCGCCAGGTGATGATCGCCTCGGTTGTACGCGTCACCGACCGCCGGGAAGGACTGGTCGGTGATGTCGACGGTGATCCCGACGTCCTTGAACTGCGACTGCATGA
>Ga0207646_10006263_pt1 | contig 12342 bp, 12 predicted proteins | sample KBSK5502metaG_FD_184343 | JGI IMG/M metagenome (GOLD analysis project Ga0207646, IMG submission 184343) | Corn, switchgrass and miscanthus rhizosphere microbial communities from Kellogg Biological Station, Michigan, USA - KBS K5-50-2 metaG... | ecosystem: Host-associated > Plants > Roots >...
AGGCCGCTCACCTGTACGGGAGCGAGTGTGGCGGGCCCGAGTTCTGGTCGGGGGGAAACGCCCGCACGGTCGCGGTGCCGAGCGTGGACGGCAAGATCGCCGTCGCCGATCTGATCCGGATGGTCGACGAGGCCGGCGCCCGCGCCACCACCGAGGTGCCGCCGCGGGCGGTCAGCATCACGCAGGGCACCGAGGCGAGCACGGTGTACACGCTGGCCGAGGTGCGCGGCATCGCCGAGGCGGCCCGCGCGCGGCGCCTGTGGGTGCACATGGACGGCGCCCGCCTCGCCAACGCCATCGCCCGCCTCGGCTGCACGCCGGCCGAGGCTACCTGGAAGGCGGGCGTCGACGTGCTGTCCTTCGGCGCCACCAAGAACGGGGCGCTCGCGGCCGAGGCCGTCGTGTTCTTCAACCGTGAGCTGGCCCAGACCATGCGCTACCGTCGCCGGCGCGGCGGCCACCTCTTCTCGAAGATGCGCTTCCTCTCCATCCAGCTCGAGGCCTTCATCGCCAACGACCTCTGGCTCCGGAACGCCCGCCACGCCAATGCCATGGCGCAGCGGGTCCGCGAGGGCCTGGCCAAGATTCCCGGTGTGCGGTTCCGCAGTCCGACCGAGATCAACTTCGTCCTCGTCACGCTGCCGCAGCCCGTCTGGGACGGGCTCGTCGCCGAAGGCTACAGCTTCTCCCGGCGCGGCGCCCCCAGCGAGGGCATCATCCGGATCGCGTGCGCCTTCGATACGACGGAAGACGCGATCGACGCGCTGGTGGCGACGGCTCGCCGTCACGCCGGCGCTCGTCCCGGCGCCGACCATCCGGCCCCCGCGATGCGGTGACGGGCCGGCCACGAAGGCGTGAGCCTGGGTCGTGGCTGATACGGAGCAACGTCGGGTGAAGCGGATCGTCGGCCGCCGTCGCCTTGGCCGCATTGACGCTACCCGGCGGCCTTGCTAACCTCGGCCCATTCAGGGCGAGTGAGGAAAGGATGATCCGATGGCGCGCGTCAAGCTCATCGTCGACAAGGCCGACATCGCCCCCGAGCACCACGCGCTCTTCGACGAGCTGGCGGCCCTACGGGGCCGGATCAGCGGCCCCTCCACGATCGTGCTGCACAGTCCCGGTCTCGCCCGACCCTGGAACGCGATCAGCGAGTACCTGCACCGAGAGAGCATCGTCGAGCCGGAGCATGCCGAGCTCGCCGTCTGCGCGACGGCCCGAGAGCACGACTGCGGTTATATCTGGAACGCGCATGTGCCGCTGGCCCGGAAGGCCGGTGTGGCCACGGAGACCATCGATGCCGTCCGCGATCGTCGGCCCACGGCCGAGCTGCCTCTCCAGAGCACCGCGGTCGTCCTCTACGTCCGGCAGCTGCTCCAGGACAATCGCGTCGAGAGCGCGGTCTTCGATCAGCTCCTGAGCGCCCACGGCCCCCGGTGGCTGGTGGAGTTGACCACCTGGATCGGGCGCTATGGTGCTCTTGCCGGCATCCTGAACGCGTTCGAGGTCGCGCCCGCTGCCCCTGTCGAGGTGCTGCCGTCGGGGTCCGGGTCCGCGAGGGTGTCGGCAAAGGTCCGGTCCCCACTCTCCACGCCCCGCATCACGCCCATCGTTCGGCGAGACCAGGTCCCCGCGGCGCACCGGGCCGTCTTCGACGCGGTCGCCGAGGGCCGCGGCAGCGTGCGCGGACCGTTCACCATCTTGATGCATAGCCCGGTGCTCTGCCGGCGAATGCTCGACGTGGGCAGCTACCTGCGGTTCAACTCTCAGGTGAAGGCCGATGTGAGGGAGCTGGCCGTCATCGCCACCGCCCGCGAGAAGGACTGCCCCTACGTCTGGGCGGCCCATGCGCCCGCGGCCCGCGAGGCGGGAGCCAGCGACGCCGCCGTCGCCGCTGTGCGCGACCGGGCGGACCTCGCCGCCCTGCCCTCGGCCGGGCGGGACGCGGTCGACTACGTCCGGCAGCTCCTTCGGACGAACCGGGTCGCCGCGCCCCTGTTCGACCGGGTGCGCGCCCAGTACGGAGTGACTTGGCTCGTAGAGCTCACCTGTCTCATCGGCCACTACGCCATCGTCACCGGCCTCCTGAACGCGTTCGAGGTCGCTCCGGCGCCCAACGCCGAGCCGCTTCCGCGCGCATAGGCCTTTTGCACGAACTTGGGGAACGCGTGGCAGGCCCCCGCGCCCTTTGTCGTCGTCAAGAAACAGCGACTGATCTGAGCGCGGATGAGTCAGCTCGACCGCCCTGAGGGCCGCGCATCCCGGACCGAGATCCTCGCCGGAGTTTCCCTGTCTCTCAGTGGCGAATTTCGGTTGCAGGGGGAGCAGGCTCTCAACGGTCTTCGGCTGTGGGTCGACTACGTGAGAGCGGAGGGGGGGCTGCATCATGGCTCCTCGGGACGACACCTCCCGCTCCGCTTGCTCGTGCTGGACGATGCGAGCAGGACCGCGGGCGCGAAGGACAATGTCCTGCGCCTTTTGACTCGGGATCGCGTCGACTTACTCCTCGGCCCCTATTCCAGCCGATTGACCCTGGCCGTCGCCCCGCTGGCCGAAGCCCACGGGAAGATCCTTTGGAACCACGGGGGATCCTCGGATGCGATCTTCCAACAGGGCTGGCGCCATTTGGTGAGTGTGCCGAGCCCGGCCAGCGACTACCTCCGGGCTCTCCCCTTTCTGGTGAGGGGTCAGGATAAGGCGGCGACCCGGATCAGCGTGGTACATGCCAAGGCTGGCTCGTTTGCCGCCCAAGTGGCGAGGGGGGTGGCGGAAGGAGCGAAAGGCGCCGGTCTTGATCTGATCCGGCTCGTCCCCTTTGACTCCCCGATCCGGAATGTCGAGCCGCTAGTTCGCGAAGCCCTCGCGGTGGACCCGGACGTCTTCGTTGCGGTGGGGAGCCTTCAGGATGATCTGGCCATCGTCGGGCGGCGGGATCTCCTCAGGAGTGTCAAGACTCTGGCATGTGTCGGCGCGGGCCTGGAAGAGTTTTACCGGGAGCTCGGCCACCTCGCCGAAGGGGTGATGGGGCCGAGCCAGTGGGAGTCGTCCGCCCATGCCGGTCCCCTCATCGGACCCGATTCGGAGTGGTTTTGCTCGGAGTTCCAACGGACGTTCGGCCAGGGCCCAGACTATCCGGCCGTGCAGGCTTTCGCCGCTGGCCTCGTGGTCATGGAGAGCCTTCGGCAGGCGGCGAGCCTGGAGGATACCCCGCTCCTCGTGGCCGCGCATGCGCTGGACACGACCACCCTCTATGGCCGGTTCCGGCTGGACCCGATCACGTCCAGTCAAATCGGCCACCGGGTACTCGTAGTTCAGTGGCGTGACGGCCGCAAGGCGGTCATCTCAGACGGGGCGACGGGGGACCTTTGAAACGCGGGTAGGCTCGTGGCCGCCACCCGCATCCTGTCTCCCCCAGAGAAAGAACTGGGGGAGACAGGGAAGTACGGGAGCCGCTACAGATTCGCCTGGAAATCGGTGTAGTCGCGAACCTTCCGGTAAACCTGCAAACGATTCCGCTGGCTGTCGGCGACGATGACGCGGTCGGTTTCCGGGTCGAAGTCCACCGCCGTCGGGAAGCAGAAGCGGAACTCGGGCTCCAGGCTTTTCGCCCGACGACGGGCTTTCATCATATCGGGGTTCGCGTCAATGCTCTGCTGGCCCCACTTGGACATGACCTGGGCATCGCCGATGAGACTGGTCAGCGGGTTCCCTTGAGCGTCGAAGATGCAGATTCGATGGTTGCCCCAGTCGGCGACATAGATATCACCATCGGTGTCCACGGCGACGTCGGTAGGATGGTTGAGCAAGCCTGCCTTCGGATAGCCAGGCGAGCCGGAGCTGGACAGGTACGGTCCCATGTAGGTGACACCGTAGGCCCCCGGGGGCGCGGCAACCGCCCCGTATTCGCCGATCTTCATCATGAACTTGCCTTGAGGGCTCAGTTTCTGGACGCGGTGATTCTTCCAGTCCGCGACGTAGATATTGCCGGCCTGATCGAGGGTGATCCCCCACGGCTGGTTGAACTCGCCGTCTCCGCTCCCGCCCTTGCCACATTTGGCCACGAACTTCCCGTCACCGGTGAAGACCTGGAGCCGATTGTTCCCGCTATCGGCGACGATGAGATTGCCGTTTTTCTCGCACACCATCCCCGCCGGGTGTGAGAGCTCGCCATCGCCGCTGCCCGATTTCCCCCATTTGCGGAGGAACTTGCCGCTGCTATCGAACACGGAGATGGTGTTGTGCCATTCATCCGAGACGTACACATGGTCCTGGCCGTCGACAGCGACGCCGAACGGCCAGGTCGAGCGCCCGTCGCCTTCGCCCCACTTGAAGAACTCGGCGAGCAGTTCCTCTTCGCCGGGACCGCCGATCCTGACTTCGTTCACGCGCATCCCGAAATTGTTTTCGTTGCCTCGATTGGCTACGTAGACGACGCCGCCCTTCGCGAGGCACATCGTCTGGGGATAGTTGAATCCCGTGCCCGAGGCGGCGCCACGCCCGACAGCATGGCTCCAATCATAGACCCTTCCCCGCGCCACTGTTGTTAGCGCCATCAATACCCTCCCGTTACACGGAAATTTTGCGGTCCGCCGTCTGCAAGGCGGTTATTCGTGGTGTACATTACGTCATCCCCCCTGCCCGTGGTCTCGACCACGGGCAGGGGGGCCGGAGCTGACAACGTCCCCGCTAATTCAGGAAGGCCGGTTGCTCGAACGTGCCACCGACGATCGGTTTCGGATCCAGCTTCAGCCACTTCTCGAGAATCGTCGAGTAGACACTGCGGAAATCCATGCTGGGGTTGAGGTCGCCCTGAACCAGCTTCTCCGCCTTGAGGGAGGGATACTCGCCGTAGTGACCACCCTTGACTTTCTCACCGAGCACGAAGACTGGCCCGGCCGCGCCGTGGTCCGTCCCTGAGCCGTTGTCGTGGACGCGGCGGCCGAACTCCGAGAACAGCAGGACGATGACATTGTCCGCGTGATCGTGCTCACGCAGGTCCGTCATGAAGGCATCGAGACCCTCGGTCACCGCGCTCCACAGAGCGCCGTGGCCGGGGTTCTGTCCGGCATGGGTATCGAAGCTGCCATGATCACAGTAGAAGATCCGGCTGCCGAGATCGGCCAGATGCACCTGGGCGATACCACGTAGCTTGCGGGCAATCTGGGTCTCGGGATATTTCACCGTGGACGCGTATCGCTGCGGCGCCACCTTCAGGATGTCGGCGCCCTTCAGCGAATCCAGCCCGGTGGTGCCGAGGTATTCCATCACGCCACTCCCCACCGCCGGCGCGTACATGCGCGCGAAGCGATCCAGCACGTTCAGGCGCTGGGCTCGCTCCTGAATCGTCGGCAGGAAGCCATACTTCTCGAGGGGGCCCGCCACGCACGCCACGGGGACTCCGGGGACCGACAGAGCCCGGAACAGGCTCGGGCCGAAGCTCACGACCGTGACCACGTTCTCTTTGTTGGGGTCGTATTCGCGCGCCACCCGGCCCAGCCAGCCCTCGGTCCCCACCTTGTCCGGCTCGCAGGTGTGCCAGATGTCCATGGAACGGAAGTGGGAGCGCGGCGAGTTGGCATAGCCCACACCGTGCAGCACGGCGAGCTTGCCCTCGTCCCAGACCTTCTTGAGCGGAGCCATCGCCGGATTGAAGCCATAGGTCTTGTCGAAGTGCAGGATCTGGTCATCGGGAAGGCCGACGGCGGGCCGGTTGTCGCGGTACAGCGGGTCATTGAAAGGAATCACCGTGTTCAGATAGTCATTCCCGCCCGAGAGTTGCAGTACGACGATCACGGGGTCTTTTTGCGTTGCTGCCATTGCTTGTTCCTCCTTACTCATCAGGCTCACAATGTTTATGCGAATTGATACTCTCTGGTCGCCACGATCAGTTGTAGCATCTCGGCCGTTCGCTTGTCGGCGGTCCGGGCTTTCACCTCGCTATCCCAGCTCATCGGCCCCCACTCCTTGGCCTGATCGATGAGCTCCCGCCGCGTGTCGGTCCCGACTTCCACCGGCCCCAGCAGGTCCAGACATCCGTCGACCAGCTGCTCTGGGCTCAGTGTGCCCTTGGCCTTCAGTCGGTCGATGATGGAGCGGACGCCCGGCAGCGACGGGTCGCCGACCAGCTCCGCCACGAAGTTGATCCGTGCCATCAACGAACCGCTGTTGATCCACTCGGGACCCGTATGCCAGCCCTCCACGCTCGGGGGGTTGAGCAGATCTTGACCCATGTAGGAGGGCTGCATCGACAGCTCGCCATAGCCGGGTCTCGGCAGCTCCGAGCCACCCACCAGTCGCAGACTGCCCACCACCACCTCGGCCGGGGATTTCATGTGCTGGAAGCGGGCGTTCTTGAAGAAGCTCGAATTGAACAGCACCCGGAGGACGGAGCGGATATCGTATTGCGAATCCCGGAACGCGGTCGCCAGCGTGTCGATGGCCTTCGGGTCACGGGGCGCATCGATGGACCACGCGGGCACCTGGGGCTCATCGGCGACGAAGAAGTTGTACAGATGCCGGGACACGAAACGGGCGCACGCCGGTTGTTCCACGATGGTGTTGATGATGTCTTCACCGTTCAGGCGTCCGCGACGGCCGAGAAACTCCTTCTCCCCGTCATCGTGATCTTCGGCGCGGTACTCGAACTTCCACGGGAACCGCCCAAACGGCAGGCGCGGGATCTTGGTCTCGAACGTCCAGCCGGTGAAGGCGCGGGACGCGTCGCGAACATCTTTCTCCGTGTAGTTGCCGACACCCATGCTGAAGAGCTCGAGCAGCTCGCGACCCCAGTTCTCGTTGACGGCCGTCCCATGGTTCTCGTTGTTGTCGAGCCAGAAAATCATGGTGGGGTTGCGGGCGATCGCGACGAGCAGGTCGCGGTAGTTGCCCATACCCTTCTCGCGGAACAGCGCGATCTGCTCCAGCAGCTGATCGTAATTGTCCACCTTCGAGTTGCCGGTGGCGAACACGTGGTGCCAGAACAACGTCACCTTCTCTTCCAGGGGACGCTTCGTGTTCACGAGATAGTACATGTAATTCACGTTGCCCATGGGGGGCTGCCCGCCGGGTAGCAACGCCGCCGGCTGGTACCGGAGCAGCGTGTAGATGTCGACGGGCGGCTGGGTCTCGGGGTGTAGCAATTCCTCGACGGTGGCCTCGTACCCCTTGGCCACGCGCGCTTCGAGCTCGTCGCGGCCGGCGCCGAAGCCCGCACGTCGCATCAGGTGAGCCATCAAAGCAATGTCTTCTTGGTGTGCCATACTCAGGCCTCCTTGTTCTCCGTTGTGAATCACTCTCGGGTCACTGCCATCGTCCGTCCGCTGCGTCTTCGTGTCGTCTGGCGTTCTTGCTCGGAGGTCTCACGTCGCGCCGCACAGACCTGGCAGATCCCATAGACCGTCAGGTCGTGCTTCGTCACGATGTAGCCGTCGCTCGCGAGCGGTGTCAGGTCTATCCGTCGAGCACGCTCCAGGAACAGGTCGCTCACTCGACCGCAGCTCTCGCAGATGAAATGATCGTGGTCGCTGGTCTCGGGGTCGTACCGGACGACCTGCTTGCCGAGGAGGACGGTACGAATCTTGCCGTCCTCCACGAGACGGTGAAGGTTGCGATAGACCGTGGCGAGGCTGATGCGCGGCAGCTTCTTCCGCACCCTCCGGTGGATCTCATCGGCGAAGGGATGGGTGGGATCGCCCTGGAGAGCTTTGAACACCTGTTCAAGTTGACGGGTCATACGCTTGCGCGTGGCTCGACGCACGGCAAGCCTCGGACCCGGGCCGGACGGAAACGACTTCACCGCTTCCACTCTGACATAACGCTCTGCGTCACTCCAACCCGCGTCGCGACGGCGGACACCACGTGATCGACCGCGGGAGCGAAGGGCACTCTCCCCTACATCCTACAGGCGCGTGTGACTGCCCCAGGTCTGCTTGCTAACTATCAAACCGCCAGCTGCCTGTCAAGTGCTTTCGATAACGAGTCGCGTTCGCAGGTTGGGGCTCTAGTCCTGGATATGCCGGACCCAGACCTCGAAGACGACATGCTCCCCGGCCAGCGGGGGATTGAGATTCAGTCTCACCGTATCCTCGTGAATGGCGTGGATCCTGAACGGAATCAGCGTCCCGTCGGGGCCAGGCAACTCACCCGTGTAGCCCACCTGCATTGCCGCCGCGGGCACCATTCGTCTCGGCAGATCCTGAAAGGCCGCCGGGTCGATGGCGCCGAAGGCCTCTTCGGGTGCCAGCTCAAGACGGGCGTGAGCGCCCACCTCTAGCCCCTCGATCCCCTTTGACAACCCAGGCGGCATCTTGGTCTCGCCATGCACATAGCTCCAGAGTCCGCTCCCCTTCGTCGAGTCGATCACGGTGCCGTCCGCGAGCGATAGGACATACTCCAAGCACACCACTTTGCCCGCTTCCACACGCAGCGCTGACCTCACATGCTCACCCCGCGCTCCCGGCTCTCGATTTCCTCCTTCCATCGTGCCATACCCTAGCACATCCTTCACGAGGTCGCCGACCTCCCTGCCGGAGGTGTACAGTAAAGCCTCAGCGCGCGGCGGACCCGGGCCGTGTGCCGGCAGCGCCCAGGGAGGTGCGCGCAATGAGGACACTGTCTGCCGAACGGTGTGTCGCCTGCCGCCGGGACTCACCTCGCGTGACCCCGGCGGAGGTCGCGCAACTCACGCCCGAGATCCCCGACTGGCAACTGCGGGAGCGCGACGGCATCGCTCGGCTCGAGCGGGTCTTCCCGTTCCCGAGCTTCGTCGACGCGCTGGCCTTCACCAACCGGGTTGGCGCCCTCGCCGAGGAAGAGGGTCATCATCCCGCTCTGCTCACCGAGTGGGGGCGGGTCACGGTGACGTGGTGGACCCACAAGATCCGGGGGCTCCACCGCAACGACTTCATTATGGCCGCGAAGACCGACGCGCTCGTCGCCGAGAGCGGACCCGTCACGCGCGCGGAGAACCGGCAAGGGCTCGCGCCGTGAGCCGCCGCGGCGCCCGGGGCCGATGAGAGCAATGGGTGGAGGGGGACAATGATCGGCGTGCTGACGCACCATTGGGCCAAGATCGACAAGGTCGACGACGCCCGCAAGCTGTTGGACCGTAACGGCGAGGCGCAAAGCAAAGCCCCTGGCTTTGTCAGCCGTCAAACCCTGTATGCCCTGACTGACTCCACGAAAATCACCACCCTGGTGATGTGGACGTCCAGCGACATCTACGACGCTTGGCGGGCAAGCCCGGCGCGGGCTGCCGCCATGAGCGGTGCGGACGCCCTCTGGTCCAAGCCACCGGAATCCGAGCGCTTCGAAGTGGCGAGCCCATAGCGGGAGCGCACGTCGCCCTGGCGGCCGCTCGCGCTCTGTCCCCGGCGGCTGCCGGGAGGCCACGATCGCGGTCTTGGGGGCCGCGGCGCTAGGCCGGAACCCCTCCTCTCCGACCGAACCGGGAGAGCAGCGTCGCGCCGGCGGCCATCATGGCCGCCAGGAAGATCGCCAGCGTCCCGATCCACGGAATGAGACCGACGAGAGCGAGGCCGGCGCCGCCGAGGGCCACGGCCTTGAGTGGGGTCTTGTTCTCTCCAAGGAGTGGAATCCGTTCTCCTAACCACAGGGCCGCGGCCGTGATGCCGAAGACGAAGAGGGCAACCAGGAGCATCACCGCGATCGGGATCAGGGGGATGCCGATGATCGTCACGGCCAGCAGGACGCAGAGGGGGATGAACCCGACGAGCACGGCAAGCCCGCCGAGCAACGAAAACCCCGGGCGGCTCGCCAGAAACGTGCGGACGTGGGCGACGTGGTCGGGAAACGCAAGGGAGACGAGCAGCACGATGCCGAACAGGAGGATGCCGCGCGCCAGCATCGCGCCGACGCCCACGAACGAGCGGAGGTGAGATCCGCTTCCGACCCCCCAGCGGATCAATGACCCGATGATCGTGGGCACGGTCCCGCCAAGGCTCACGTTGTTGCCTTCGAGGGAGGCTCCCTCCTCCGCGATCACGGCGCCGCCGACCGCGACGGCGTCGCCCTCCACGCGGGCGCCCGGCGGAAGGGTCACGGCGCCGCCGATGGCGACGGTGTCGCCTTCCACGCGGGCGCCGGGCAGGAGGGTCACCGAACCACCTACCGCGACCGCGTCCCCGCGCACGTGGCCGAGAACCGTGAGCGAGCCGCCGATGGCGACGGCCCTGCGGACCACCTCGTCGGCGTCGATCCGCAACGAGCCACCCAGGACCACGCGCTCGGCTTCTCGACGACCGCCTCGCTCCCGCCGTCGCTCGCGACGCGAACCGCCGGGCGAGGCGGTGACGTCGGGGCGGACCTTGAGGACACCGTCGGCGAACGTCGCGCGGAGTGAGCCGGCCTCGAGGACGAGGTCGAGCGCTTCGTTCGCGGGGCGCGCCTTCACCTGGATCGCCAGGCTGCGGGAGGTCAGACTCTCGGGACTGGTGACGACGAGAGTCCACCCGGCCTGCTTCGCGATCGTGCTCAGGGCGTCGAGGATGGTGCCCCGGGTCTGATCGACGGACACGACGGGAACGGTGTCGGGAAGCCGGCCCTCCAGCCGCGTCATGCCTGGAGTCGCCGCGTCCACGATGCCGCCGAGGAACAGAAGAACCACGATGACCAGGAACGGAGTGAGTTTGGGAGCGCTCATGACCGTACTCCTTTCGCCCGGAGTACGCTCGAGCGGCCGGCTTATTTCACGACCAGCGGCAATCGGGCTCGCGCGAGGAGGACGATCGGCAGCAGCGAGACGACGCAAGCCAGTACCGCCGTGGTCCACAGGACAGGCGGCACGACCGACAGGACGATCGCGATCCCCGTCATCCACGCCGTCACGTCCGCCACGACGACGGCAACCCATGCGATGAAAGAGACCGGCTCGAAGACGGACAGCATCAGCGTGACGGCCAGGCCGAGCCCGAGGGCGGCCGCCACGAGGGCGGTGGAGACTTCGCGCCGATAGCGGGCGGACAGGGCAAGGGCGTACCGGCGACGGGCCCCGGCGAGAAAGTCCGGTGGAGGCTCCGGGGCCGCGATGGCCCGGAGCAGGGTTGTGAGCCGCTCGTCCTCGTCGGGCAAATGAGTCATGCCGTCTCCTCGAGAGCGCTCTTGAGTTGGGCCCGGCCGCGGTGGAGCCAGGTCATCACGGTGCCGAGCGGCACCTCGAGAGCCGCCGCGATGTCCCGGTACGACAGCTCCTCGACGTGGAAGAGCATGATCGCCTCCCTCGGGCCGTCGTCCAGGTCGGCAAGCGCCCGTTCCAAGCGCGACACCTGCTCGCTCAGCGACGCGTGTCGCTCCGGGCTCGGCGCCGGATCGACGGCCACGGGCGTGTCCTCCGGCTTGGCCATCACCTTGTCCCGGCGCAGCAGGTCGAGGCACAGCCGGCGGGCGATGGTGAGGAGCCAGGGCAGCAGCGGGCGCTCGGGGTCGAACCGATCGAAATGCACGAAGGCCCGGACGAAGGTCTCCTGCGCGAGGTCCTCGGCGTGCGGGCTCCGGAGGATGCGCCGGCAGAGGCGATACACCGGGTGCTGAAAACGGAGCACGAGCTGATCGAAGGCCGCCGAGTCGCCACGCCGAGCCCGGCGGGCGAGGTCACGCTCCGCGTGCAGGTCGTTCGCATCCCGCGCCTCGGCCGCCGCCATGCCCCAGAGCCCTCACCATCTGTGGAAAGAATACGGGCCAAGCCCGGGAATATTTCCGAGCCACGAAAGATAACTCCGACACCCAACCCCGCGTCCTTGGAGGTAGACTGGCTCCGAGGCGCCGCCGCGAGGCGCGACACCCGCGCCGGAACAGGGGAGACCGATGCTGACGCCCGAGACCATCGACGCCACCGCCCGTGACTGCCTGGAGGTGCGGCGGACGCGCGCGCCCTACCGTCCTCTCGACGCCACCGTCCGCGCCGCTCCGCTCGACGACGCCTATCGCATCCAGGACGCGCTCCACCGGCTGATGGCCGAGGCCGGGAGCGGCGAGATCGCCGGCTGGAAGATCGCTCTCACCTCGAAGGCGATGCAGGAGATGACCGGTGTGGACCAGCCCGCCGCCGGCGCCATCTTCTCGACGGTGGTGCACGCCTCGCCGGCGCGGGTCGACCTCGCCAACTATCACCACCTCGGCGTCGAGTTCGAGGTGGCCGTGCGCGTCGGCGACGATCTGCCCGCGAGCGGCGGGCCCTGGACACGGACATCGGTCGCCCGCCGGGTTGACGCCTGCCTGCCCGCGTTCGAGCTGGTCGAGGACGGCGACGCCGACTACAAGATGCTCGACGCCTTCACCCTCGTGGCCCAGAACACGTGGAACGGTGGGGTAGTTCTCGGGGCGCCCGTC
>Ga0207646_10006265_pt1 | contig 12339 bp, 13 predicted proteins | sample KBSK5502metaG_FD_184343 | JGI IMG/M metagenome (GOLD analysis project Ga0207646, IMG submission 184343) | Corn, switchgrass and miscanthus rhizosphere microbial communities from Kellogg Biological Station, Michigan, USA - KBS K5-50-2 metaG... | ecosystem: Host-associated > Plants > Roots >...
TTGCTTGTGTTTTAGAAGCATTAACAGATGTTATTGATAGCCTGTGAGCTATGGCTAGCGCGGCAGCAGAATTATTAGCAGTAGCAGGAGTTTGAGGTTCTGTCCCTATTGGTGGTTCTTCTGCAAATCCTCCTGACTTACTTGATTTCGTTGTCGTTTTTGTTGAATGACCATCCGACAGTGGCGAGGATGACTTCTTGGCTTGAGCAAAAGGAATAATATCATTAGCTACAACCAGTAACGATGATGTTGACAACAATACAATTGTCAGCACTACTAGAGAACTATTATTTTTCAAGAGACACTACCCAAATGTTGTGATACAACATAATATTTGAATATAAGTTAACCATGTTAACTAGACTCTGCTGCGATTTGTATTCTCAATTTCAAATATCATGACGTTGCTATCCACAGATACTCTACTGTGTCATATCACTATGCTATCAATCACTGAAAGAATAACTAAAAACTGGAGCGGAAAGGGTATCATTATTGGCTTACTCTTTAATTGTAGAACCTGGGTAATGCTTATCTTGATATCTCAACAGAATTAACCATCTGTTGTACATTCGGTAAATAATCCAAGTATTTTGGTTCTTCAGCAAGATATCTTATGATATATCCAGTATCACCCTTCACCATCAATATTTCCATCCCTTTGTTAAGAACGTTTTTTTGTCCTTGTTCTCTATACTCATATACTAATTTGTGCGCAGGAGTATTGTCTGGGAGCCTAATTCCCCCCGAGTCCGATGCGATAAGATGAAAATCTGGTAATGTTGTTAACAAAGTCGTCACATGAGAGAGGATAAATCCCTCTAGCGATATTTTTTGAGAAGCTGTCTTATCAAAGAAAGTAAAGAGATTAACTATGATATTTTGGGAATGCAACTTATGTATTGATATCCTGAGTGTTGCTTGATCTATACTTGGATTGCTTGCCGACGATGATAATCTGAATTCAGCGATATCTTTGTTATTATCATGATTTTCTTTATCATGACTTTCTTTAGTTTCTATTTTTTGCCAATTAGATGGATACACCATTTTTATTCCATAAGTAGAATTTTCATACTTCAATAAGTGTATCGTGCTAGCTAGAGTTATAGTACTGGTGTGAATAGGAGTAGTAACATGTGCTGCTGCTTGTTTAGGAATGCAAAGGACAATAGTGATCGATAACAAGGAACATAAAATCAATAATAGTGAGGAGGGAGACGCTTGTAATGGTAAAGAAAATTTCAAACTTCCCCTGAGTTTTTCTTTATCATACATATATCCAGATAGTCTAGAATATGTGTTTATGTATTTAATAGCTTCCTTAACTTAGTTACGTACTGTTAGTTACATTATAATACCTGCAACGATCACTACTTACGCTCAACAACGATGTGTGGTTCTTTAATATCACACCGAGACCGAATTTACATTATTAAGGATATAATTCTCAAGCTAGTAGAATATGGTGAGCTTAACCAGACTGCCTTAGTAAGCTTTTGTGGATTGAACTTGAAAAAACACAAGGACATTTTTGATGATTTGGAGTCAAATGAGTTGATTAGTAGAAATGAAATATCATACGGAAAAAGAACCACTGCACTATACAAGCCGACACACAGAGGAATAGAATTTTGCAGAAGTATTTTAGAACCTTATGAGAAAATGTTCCCCAGGAAAAAGCGTGGTGATCGTAGTGGCGACGAACAGAAATACGATGACAATGGTAATGCAATAGATAAAAAGAAGCAAACAAGGTCTCTATGCTTGATAATTATCTAAACCATATCGCTTTGCCACATCTTTATCCATTTCTTGTTTTTCCTTCGTATACTCGTTATATTTTTTATTCCAAGAACCTATTGAACGATATTGCTTGACTCCTCCTATTATCCATATCGAAGATATAGTAATAACTGCAATCAATAATATAGCAAGAACGATCCCAAATTCATTTTCTATTTCAAGAATAGCAAAGAATGAGGGATGTTGTAACAGGAAGATTGAAAGTCCTATTGCAATGGGTGCTAGAATTAAAGCTGAAATCGAAACGCCAAAAAGCGTTTTTCTTATTTGAAATATTTGTTCAATGAAGCTATCGATTATAGTTAGAATATTGTGACGCATTGGAGCGATTTCGTCATCGCTATTGTTATTGCTATTATCATCACCATGATACTCACCTTTCATGTAACAATAATCACATCACACTATCTTTACTTATCTTCTTATATATGTGATGATTAACATGGTTAATGTACTTATTATTATACAACAAGCAATGTTATTTGTTAGTGCTAGTGGAAGAAACTCCCAACTCGAAACTATATTCATCAATTTATTCTATTCTCGGTTCGGTATGCAAGTCAATGTTTGTAGTGTGCATCGCTTCTTGAAATAAGAAGTAAAATTAGTATATGCCTAAATTGCTACAGTGAGAGCCTAGAATCGTTGTCATTACCTTACAGCGAGTTACTGAAATTACAGTCGAAAAAACGAAGCTAAATGAGAATTTGAGATTGATATTAATCAAATTTGCTGTTGGTTGTTATTATATCATCTGAATAATTCCTCTGATATTCAACCCATTGATGATGTGGGTCAAGAAGAAGTGTATGAGACACTCATGATGCGATGCATTATAATTTAGCAGGAGTCATGTTCTAATACGTTGATAACAAGGGTAATTACTTCCAACTCATTAGTATGTATCGTTGTTCCCTCTCACCAACACTTTTCCATGCTGATTTGTCATTAAATATCAACTAACGACATATAGTGAGACCAAATAATCATCGCACTAGTTAACTTAGTTAATCAACTCTTATCTTTACATGAAGCGTAACTGTGTCTGCATAACCAAATGTACCCGTTCGTCTTCACCGACCTGCTTCACGACGCATATCACAGGTCGGTGAAGTTGTTATTAACTATATTATAACGCTTGTCAGGCATAGAAGAATTTATCTCTTTGTAAAGGAGGCTATAACTTATGTGAATCTGATGCAATGGTCTGTATATAATATAGAACTCACAAACAACATTCAAACGTACGCACAAATCAACCGATGTTGTATTCTTGCCTCTCTGGATAGATATCCTCTACAACTGCAGTCTCTTTTATAGTGTTGAAACCTTTCAAATATCCCATAGTATTCGTTCCTTGTTCTCTAACGCTCTCTCCATACGCGAATAATATTTCTTCCACAAATTTTCTGTCTACAACTCGGTACACCTTCCCATAAGTAACCGATATAATTGCAGCCTTAGCAAGTCTCTTTAGATGCCAAGATAGCGTAGATGGTGCCTTCTTAATGTGCCCAAGAATTTCGTTAAAGGTACATAGTTCATGTTCTAATATAAAAGTGACTATTTGTCTTGATACATTGTTTCTGATAAATCCTATTATGCGCGATTCATCTGCTAGAATATCGATAGAATAGTATCTTGTTCTCTTACCCTCCGATCTGTCCACTTTTATTTGACGACTTTTTTCCAATATTCTCAGATGATATTCAAGTGCGCCATTGCTCAAACCGGTTAACCTCAAAAGTTCCATGTATCTTAGTCCTGGTGTTTCACGGATTTGTGTTATGATTACTGTTTTAGCATTAATCACACCAGTCTTCACCGTGTTTGAAATGACTGACTGGCGGTTTTTCTTTTCCTTCATTTAACAGTTGCAGGGTAACCGTGCTCTCCATTTGGGGCAGTCTTGTGTTTTATGATCATGTGTTCTAGATAGTCATGACTATCCGACTCAGATTCAATTTCAAAGGTCCAAAGACAAACCTCACAGTTCAACTTAGGAATGGAATTCTTCACAATCGTGCTATAAATTTCGCTATCTTAAACATAGCTTAACCAAGTTAATTGAGTTTTATAGAAGTCTCTTAAAATAGATAATCTACAATCCTTGTTGGCGAGTCTAATTCTATTCAAACTGTAGCCTAATATACGTATGTTCGTTAGTTAACTTGGTTAACTAACATTTATTTTCAAAGAAGTACCGATGGCAGCACATGTATACAAAAACAAAGACATTCATTATGGTTGCTGTTCTAGCAGTAGCCCTCATAACAGGATATAGTTTTACTTCTGATTCAGTGCTAGCAGTAAAGACGACCAGTTCTCACAAGAGCACAAGCAGTGGCAGTAGCGGCACGTCATCATCCACAGTTTCATCAACGAGTAAGGATCTAAAAACCCTCGTCACATGTGAGACTACTTCGGCTAAAACTGCAGCAGGAGGACTTAGTCAGAGTCAGGTTCTGAACTGCTATAGCCAAGCATTTGGAAATGCCACAGGTACAACTAACTCTACAACCTCAACATTATCTACTGGGGGAACTAGCGGCTCTAGTAGTGGTGGTAGTACCGGCGGTAGCTCAAGCTCCGCACAAGGGTCTTCTAGCAGCCACTCGCACCATCATAGCTCTGGTAGTTCAACCAGCTCCAGTGCGTGAAATCGACATTGTCTTATTCCGACAACAAAATACACCATCATTATTTTAATTTGACGAACTGCTAGAGTTGGCAAATAACCACAGGCTTAAGAATTTTGAAATTTTAGGACTTGTTTTATTTGGAATCGCAACTGCACTGATCGTCCTTGTTGCACCCTTATCAAATCCTGCAACTGAGAGCGCGGCTATATCCTCATCGTCACACCATGTTAAATCCTCGCCTATCTATGGCATAAGTAGCACGCAGACAGCTGGGTCATCTGTTAGCAATATTGATACTAACATCGCGGTTAGAAGTAGTAGTAGCAATGATAAAGTAATATTGCGTTAACTGCTTTTTCAGCAGTTTGTTCAACGAGTCAATAGTCAGCTCCTGTACAACAAGGGTGAAACAATTAACGCAACTCCAATAATTACATACCATAACCTTACGCATAGTAATGAAGTTTACAATGAGCTACCTTCAACTATTATGGTGCCCTTGTTCGCTCAAATGATGAAGTATCTGCATGATAATGAGTTTAAGGTATTGACAGTAATCAGCTTGGATATGATACGACCAATAACTTATTTTATATAAAAAATATTCCATCACCTAATTCTGCAACTACAACAACTGCCGCTGCACTTGCCAATGTTACTATGGCGAAACTTTCTTCATTTTAATATCGAACAAAATAACACAACACCATTGAATCATGCACGTGATCTTCATTTTCTGACCGTTTTCTGATAAAAAGCTGGACAATGATGAAATCATTGCAGGTTAGCGCAGTTTAGAATGCCTAACGTATATTCTTTCTATATTAGGTTCGTTCTTTCCTTTCTGGGCGATCTGGAAACATCAAGCCTGTTCTTTGCACTATAACTAATACTACTGCAACAGCAGAAGCTACCAGTAATAAAGAGAAGATATTATCATGCCCTAGTCCGTGTAGGAATGTTCTAAAACCAAATGGTCTAATTGCCAAGATCATTAAAACAACAAGGATCGAAGTTAGTATGGTCAATTCTCTTAATAATTTACGCTTCTCATTTGAAGCCCAATCGGCAGGAGGAGAATTACTGCTCTCCAGGATTATACACTAAAACAATAATATGACAATAAAATATATTAAATTTTCATTTATAAAACTTCACAATAAAAAGATGTACCCATGCACAGAATCATCTTTTTCCGTAGTCCAGAATTCATAACCTGTCCATATAAGGGATGGTTGAGGGCTGCTACACCAGATTTGGTATATATTACTAACTGTATGCTATTACACCAGCTCTGTCCCCTCAAAATCTAGGAAAGGAGGAGAAGTAGGAAAAAATAAATTGGTGGCGCGCCGCATTTATTCTCTGTTAGATGGCCGTACCAAGTTAACCTATCGAGCTACAGAAATTTTCGGAGCGAGATCTATTGAGATTCTCTAGGTATATTATAGCTTATTTCTAGACACTCAAATAATGGATGTTTATATTGAGATTTCTCAACTAAAAGAATTAGGCAATTACAGTGAATTTTTATCGTGGGCTGGTTATACATTTATACTGTAACATTTAGCAGCCTCTGGGATGTTAAACAAAAAAAGACATATTATGGAAAGTACCGTGTCACAATTTAATTGCGAAATCTGTCTTTCGCCAGTAGATGCAATTTCAACTTTCTTTAGCACTGGCATGGATGGAATCGCACTTGGAAATTATCTTTTACTAAAAGAGGATGGGTAACAGACGAAAAGATTCATTTAGTTGAACGGATAGAACAGTGCGATTATTTCGCGTATCAAGTCTAATGGAAAAAAAGATGTCCTTTTGCCAGACTTAAAGACATGTTATCTATGTCTCTATATCTATCCTAGTATGTCGTTCACGTCGTCACCGTACCCATCAGTATATCCATTACAAAAATCCTTTGTATGTCCAGTTGGGCAATCGTAGGTAAATGCATGTATATTTTGATTACTAGAGTTCCAATCATGATTCGCACTGTTGACACCCTGCGAAAAACCTAGATTATATGATATTCCTCGGTTGTAGCCGGGTACATACCCAGTACAAAACGCCTTAGAATGTCCTAAAGGACATGAAATTTTGAATTGATGGTGTTCATTTACTGCATTATTATATCCATCATGATATCCTATGTCATAGCAAACAGGAAATCCTGGCTGATCACAATGTGTTGGATCGGCAACTCCCTGTGTATATCCTGTGCTATTACCACCGCTTGCGTATTCGTATCCATTGCAAAATGCTTGTGTATGACCGGCCGGACAACTGGTTCCAGGAGCAATACTTCCAGCCTTATAGCCTAAGGAATAACAGCTAGGCCATCCCGGCTGATTGCAATGTGCTGTGTTTGCTGCTCCAGAATTCCACCCTGCACAAAAGTTTGCAGTATGGTCGCTAGGGCAGCTAATTCCTACATTTGCTACTCCATCTTGATAACCTACACTATAACAAGAAGGCCAGCCTACTTGATCGCAATGTATGGCATCAGCATGCAGCGACAATGATCGTGTAGTGTTATCATTATTATTATTACCGGCTGAGCTTCCTGTTCCAGCTCCGTAGCCATTACAGTAATTCTGACTATGACCGCCAGGACAACTAGTCCCTAGATGGTTTTTTCCGTCGGTGTACCCTAGACTATACCAAGATGGATATCCTGTGCTATCGCAATGTGCCGTATTTCCTTGTTGTAGAGGAGAGCCTGGAGGACTGTTGGCCGAGCCTCCTGCTGCAGCTACATACGATTTACAAAACTCTTTGCTATGACCACTAGGACAACTAGTTCCAGGAGCAACCTTTCCAGCGGCGGAACCTAAACTAGAACAAGACGAATATCCGGGCCTATCGCAATGTGCGGTGCTTCCACCACCACTGCTACTACCACTACCGCCACTGCTACTTGATGAGTCGGATCCTGACGATACCGAATTACCGCTACTAACGCCACTGCTTGGAGTAGATCCGGAATTAATCCTGCTAAGATCAGTCGAAGGTGTTGAAGGTCCTGATCCACTATTGCTTGGAGACGTAGAGCGAGGTGATGACGACGCATATACAATCGTCGTGGTTACTGAGCCGGTAAGCATAAATATCGCTAGGAAAAAACATAAAGTCAATGTAACTAAAAACCTATTATTTGACTTTATCCCCTGATTAGTACTATCCGTTAATCGGTCTTTTCTCCAAACCAAGCAAGATAACATCCCACGACGATTTATCTTCTCAATAATTAATTCGTTCAGATATAATACTACTAATTTTTACTGTCGTATTATCTACTAGTTCACTCTATACTAGGAGAATTGAGCTCTATCCCTAGAATCCTTCGATGCCTTCTATAATCTTCATCTATTTCCATAGCCCTGCTTTTTCTTTTCTTTTTTTTGTATTTGAACATTCTAGAGACATCCTCGTATCTTTTGTAAGGCATTTCAATTCCCCCTCTTGATCATAATGCTTTGATATTCCATTTAGTGATTATAGCGTGTTATTTCCTCGTCATGCTCCACCGATTGAATAATTATTGGCATTCTTTTTCCTTAGTAGTCGATGGGATTATAAAACTATGAGAATGGGCCAGTCATAGACATCCGTTGATAAGCAAACAAGACTTTCCCGTTTTCAGGATCCACTAGAATTTGATGTAGGCCAGAATTGCTATCGATAACCCATATAGTATATACTGGTAATCCATTTCGTATCCCCACCATAGAAGATACTGCATCGGAATTGTTACCTACCCATTTTTCCGCAATCATAGTAGCATTAATTAGATTAACATGCATTTTCGGTGCCATGGACTTGAACATTGTGGGTGTTATTGGTGGTGCGGAAGTTGTGATATTTAATACAGGAGTCTTAGCCATCGTCAAAATATTAGAACCCATACCCATACTTTGATTTTGAGTACTACTCCCGCTGCCCATCAGCTCCTCTTTTCCTTGGATTCGGGATGATAGACCGTCCACTTAACAACTTGACATTTCTATCGTGCTGCTGTTTGAGTTGAAGAATGAATTAGTTCATTATTAGAAAAGCTATTATTCTTTGATGTGGGATCTTGCTCGATCTCTAGTCCTTCTGGTGTAGCACCGATTATTTTATTGGAAGTAAATGTGTTACCCGATGCACCGGTAGCTAAAAGTATTGCATTTGATATAGAGTTTGATATAGTATTTCCGAATATCTTATTATTGGAAGAACCAGAATTTACGTTAATTCCGCTTCCACTTTTGGATATCGTATTATTGTATATTTGGTTATTGTGGGATTGTGAAACAAAGACCCCTGATGGTTCGTTATATACAACATTGTTTCTTGCAATAGAATTATACATATTTCTACTAAAGTCTATCCCATCCTCTGCATTATCATAAACTTTATTTTTTTCAATAAGTATATTGTAACAGTTCAGAGAGCATATTATGCCACTTCCGTTATTATCGTATACTGTATTATTCCTAATTATCATATCAAGTGTTCCTGTATGAGGATCAAGGCCATAATGGCCACTATTACGGATAATATTATTTTCGACAATCATATGACCAACACCAAAAGTGTATAAGCCGAAGTAAACTTCACGTATTATGTTATTCCGTATTACACTTCCATCGCCGCCATAATAATAACTAAGACCTGAGCCGCCTTTGTGCTTCCCTTGTTCATAGCCTAAGTATGCAATCTCTGAATTTGAGATATCCGTGGTTCCTGTAGCATTATTTTCAACTACGATAGATGGCCTGGGGGCTCCGTTAATAAACTACCATGAACATCAATCCAGTATGCAGGAGCTAATTTAGTAATCCCAGCACTACGTGTCACCTTTGAACTTATCTTTAGCCATTTAGTATCTGTAGAATCAATATGAAACGTAGCTCCTTTCGCAATTACTAAATTTGCATTTAGAAACCACATGCCAGCAGGTGACTGTTTGGCCAGAATACTATTATCATGAAGTTCATTGAAAACGTCTGAAAGTCTTGCAGATGTGCAGCTCACAGTAATTGTTCTAGTTGATGGATTATAAGAAATACAAGAGGGAGTGGAAGAAGCAGTTCTAGCTGTAGTCAAAGACGATGAAGTTGAAGTTGATCCCGAAGCCGTTTTATCGTTATCCTCATTTATGAAAGGCTTAGCTTCAGTAGGAGCCTTGTCTTTGATGGCTTTTGACTCTTGTTTGAACAACTGAGGGACATTAAAGGGAATATACTGAGATATTAGCGGAGCACTAAGCGCTAAGGCAAGAATAACGATGGCAAAAACAAACCAAAAACAGTTCTTCAACTTCTACAACCAGAAATTATCTATTCGGATAGCGCTTGTTACTTGTGTCTCACGTGAGTAAAACGATAATAAAGAATATTGTTCTATTATCCTCGTGCATGTATGTCATGTCATCGTCAACCCCACCTAGAATTTAATATCCCTGAATTCATCAGCAATCTTATATATGATTAGATAATAAGGATGATGACAAATCCCACTTGTGGATGCCATCTTTGGCATTTGTATCTAACTTTATATGAAACTTATGAATTTTGATATTTGAATTAAGGCAAAGATGCAAAATTATGGGCTGTCTATCTGACTGTGGAAGCCTTAATGAATTGAAAGGTATTTTGCGCATGTTTGGATGGCAGATTGCAGGGAGATATCACAGGCTCGTCGAATCTCTTAAATTTGACGTACGTTTTATTGTTCAAATTGATTCGCGGTTAAAGAAAACATTGTCATGATAATAAAAGGCGAGAGATCAAAACGTGCCATTCTCGCTGCTTTGGCTGATAAAGAGGTACAAAAGATTTTAGATGCGGCCATGTTTGATTCCAAATCAGTTAGTCAAATTATAAGGGATGCAGAAGTACCGCATACTACTGCTTACAGAAAGATCAGATGGCTTCTTGAAGAAAGTTGCTTGTAGTTGATAAAATTGAGATTACAGAGGATGGTAAGAAATCGAGTTTTTTTCGTACAGTACTAAAATTATTCTATGTCAAATATGAATACAACCATGTAATCATAGAGGCCGAACAAAATGTAGATACTTTAAGAAAAGTTACAGAAAGGTTCTTTTCATTAGATGAATGAAATGACGGGATAGTAGCAAAAAAGGTATACAAAAATCACAATTTGTACGGTCCCACTTTCATCTCAGAGTGGCATCCACATCTTCAATCATCTTTTTACCACTTCTTTCTGAATAATAGAATCTAAGCCACAACATTAAGCTAAACAAGACCATTGAGATAACATGTATTTCTAATCCAAGATTTCCTTGAAGGGCGTGAAATACAATAATTCCATTATCCTCAAGTTTACCAACTATCTCTCCCAAAATCCATACCACTAGAAATATCGAGATCTGAAATTGAAAACTTCTGATATTTTTAGATCGAGATACTTGCCATACAAATATACCCAATGCTATCAAAAGCAGAATTATTGTAATAATGTTCATAAAAAGAAGGAAGATACCAGGATTCAAGGCCATAACCATGTTTTTTGTACCCACATTCTTTGGTTTAGTAAACCCAGAATAGACTATGCCAAAGAATATTAATGTTATAACAGAAAGCGGTTGAAATACTCCTTCTGCTAATATACTATATCCAAGAAATCCAAATACATGGTATACAGCATGTATTAGTATGAAAACCGTGAGGATTAGTGTCAATTTCTTTAGATTGTCTTTCAATTTTATAGTGAGATAGATTGGAACTGCTGAAGAAGCAAGAATAATAATAGCACTGATAAATTGAAGTTGAATCTCTATCATTTTTTAAAATACCTTAGAATTACTAGATAACAAATATCATTGCTTTGATAATTATTACCTAAAATGTAGTATCTAGAACTGTTAAATATAGATTGGATCTGATCACAAGTTATATCCATCCAGACAACACCTATAAATATAGTCAGAGGATAAGCTCATGAACATATTGTAGAAAAATAAAAAAATTGGCGGATTTTTTTTGGTCGATCACTGCACTTGTATTATTCCCTTCATTGTAGTTGGATGATAAAGACAATGATATCCAAATGTTCCAATCATGTTTGGCTTAAATGATACTTGACCTGAACTGCCAGCTGCTATATCTCCACTAGTTGCAAGTTGCTTACCGTTTTGGTCTATAATAAACTGATGTTTAAAGTCTGTTGGATTTTGAATTTGTATAGTTTGGTTAGTGTTTGTCTTGAAGTTCAGCGTGGGATTAACTACCCCGCTCGTAGGGTTTACCCACCTAAAAGGGGGATTAACGGAATTATCTAATTTGGCTGATAACTGAATTGCATTTTTGACGATTCCTTGTCCAGCAAGGATGATGGGGGACGGTGAGTTGCTTCCATAGTAGCCTGCGCCTACTGCTCTATTTGAATTATATGTAACTACCAGTACGAGTAATGCTAAAAATCCTATTATTAGTATTGAGGCAGTTGCTCGAGTATAAGTTTTTTGCATGAGTGGCCATAAATCACTTTATCATTGATATAAAGATAAAGACAAATACCATCTCTGGGACCCACAAATGGAATTCGTATCTATATTCATAAGGATGGTGAAATTATTGCTCTCTAATGAATGATAATAAAGTAGCTAGAAGTAATAACACCTCGAAGAAAAAAACCATCGCTGTATTAGTTGTTTTTGGAATGATAATCGCCTTCCCGCTTGCTGTTACAGACAAGCTTGCTTTTGCTATTGGCACAAACAGTACTACAGGTGGAAAAACAGGACCCTCAATGATGAAACTGACTACAACAAGTGCACCTGTAGTTCTTCCATTATTTAAGGCATTATATGATAGCAAAGGTGTGATGTTCATAATAACAGAGGTATCAGATAAAATAATGAGAGATCAAATTG
>Ga0207646_10006266_pt1 | contig 12339 bp, 14 predicted proteins | sample KBSK5502metaG_FD_184343 | JGI IMG/M metagenome (GOLD analysis project Ga0207646, IMG submission 184343) | Corn, switchgrass and miscanthus rhizosphere microbial communities from Kellogg Biological Station, Michigan, USA - KBS K5-50-2 metaG... | ecosystem: Host-associated > Plants > Roots >...
GGCCGAGATCGCGAAGCCGGCGGGAACGAACGTCTTGCCGTCGAAGCGGCCCAGGATGCGACGGGGCTCCGCCTCGATCTTCTCCTCCTCCCCCCCGCCGATGTAGGGCACCACGTTGTCGGCGACATCGAGGGAGGCGACCCCGGGATAGCCGGCGCCGGAGAGTGACTGCAGCGTCGCCACCGCGACCTCCTTCAGGCCGAACGCGCGGTACAACGGGGCCAGCGCCATCGCGAGGCCCACGACGCTGCAGTTGGGGTTGGTGACGATGTAGCCGCCACCCGTGCGCTTGCGCTGCACGGCGAGCGCGTCGAGATGGCCGGGGTTCACCTCCGGGATCAGCAGCGGCACGTCGGGATCCATCCGGTGGTTGCGGGCGTTGGAGACGACGGCGTAGCCCTTGTCGGCCAGCGCGGATTCCACTTCGCCGGCGACCGAGGAATCGAGCCCGGAGAAGAGGACCTTGGCGCGGAACGGGCCCTCGCACGTCGCCACCCGGATGGCGCCGATCGCTTCGGAGGGCGCGCCGGCCAGCCGCCACGTGCAGGCCTCGCGATACGGCTTGCCCGCCGAGCGGTCGGAGGCGGCGAGGTCCACCACCTCGAACCACGGGTGGTCGGCGAGGAGCTGGACGAAGCGCTGGCCCACCGCTCCCGTCGCGCCCAGGATACCCACCGGAACCTTCATGTCGCGTAGTCTACCGCAGTAGAATCCGCCTCGGAGGCGCCTGCGCGATGCGTCTGGTCGACCGGGCCGTTCTGGAAGCGAGGGAGGACCAGCTCCTCGCTCCTTATGGGATGCGGAGCGCGCGCAGCCGCGGGCGCCGCCACCCCGAGCCCGAGGACCCGCTGCGCACCGGCTACCAGCGAGACCGGGACCGGATCATCCACAGCTCCTCGTTCCGCCGCCTGGAGTACAAGACCCAGGTCTTCGTCAACCACGAGGGGGACAACTACCGGACGCGCCTCACCCACAGCCTGGAGGGGGCGCAGATCGGCCGCAGCGCCGCCCGCGCCCTCGGCCTCAACGAGGAGCTGACCGAGTGCCTGGTCCTCGGCCACGACCTCGGCCACACGCCCTTCGGCCACTCCGGCGAGCGCGCGATGGACGAGCTGATGAAGGACCACGGGGGGTTCGAGCACAACCGGCAGACGCTGCGCATCCTGGAGCTGCTCGAGGAGCGCTATCCCGGCTTCCCCGGGCTCAACCTGACGTGGGAGGTGCGCGAGGGCGTCATCAAGCACCAGCAGGACAGCGACGCGCGCGCCCCCGCCGAGTACGCGCCCGGGCAGTCGCCCACTCTCGAGGCGCAGCTCGTCGACTTCGTGGACGAGATCGCCTACAACAACCACGACATCGACGACGGCCTGGCCTCGGGCATGTTCACTCCCGACAGCATCCGGTCGGTCGGGCTCTTCCGCGAGGCGCACGACGAGGTGCTGGCCCAGGGGATCGACGAGCGCATCATGCGCCACCAGGTCGTGCGGCGGATCATCAACCGCTGCATCCGCGACCTCCTCGAGACCACCCGGCGCCAGCTCGAGGCCGCGCGGATCCAGTCGGTGGAGGACGTGCGCGGGGCGGGACGCCGCCTCGTCGGCTACTCCGACGACATGGCCGCCCGCGTCCGCGAGCTGAAGGACTTCCTCTTCCGGAACATGTACCGCCACTACCGCGTCGTGCGCATGGGGGACAAGGCGGGGCGAATCGTGCGCGACCTGTTCGAGTCCTTCGTGGGCGAGCCGCTCCAGCTCCCGCCGCATTACCACGAGCGGGTCGAGCGCGAGGGCGCGCACCGCGTGGTGTGCGACTACATCGCGGGGATGACGGACCGCTTCGCCCTCGACGAGCACCGCAAGCTCTTCGACCCGCTCGTCCGGGTATGAATGCGGCGCGCGGAGACTATCGGGCAGCCTGCTAGGGCCGTCCGCCGCCGGTGCGCGGTACGAGCTTCTTGGTCTTCAGGTCCAGCCCGTATCCTTCGTGTATCTCTGAGAAGGACCGCTTGGCGAGGTCCCCGGTGAGGTCCACCTCCAGCACCGACTGTCCGGCCCCCGCCTTCAGGCTCGCCGCGGACTTGACCTTGCGCCCACGGGGGGCGGGCTCCACCCTGCCCATGCCGCGGATCCGGCCCTCCGCGTCGTGGACGATCTGGATCTTCATGGTGCCTCCGCTTCAGAACGAGGTGTAGTTGACGAGCATCTCGAAGTCGGTCGGGTGCGTGCCCGTGCTCTGGATGTCGAAGTGGTAGACAGGCCCACCCGGGGTCCGCTCCACCTGCATCCGCGTGATCTCAACGATGTGGTTGCTGTGCGTCTGGTGTCCGGCCTGGTGCACCGCCCGCAGCAGCCAGCTCAGGAACAGGTCGGGGTTGTTGTTCGGGTACTGCACGGTAGCCCACCAGGACTGCGACTGCCCGGGGCTGAGGAACCCGGTGAAGACGGTCATCACTGCCATGGCATTGCTCTCCTCGATGGCCCGTCGGCTGCGGAGGGAGGCAGGCCGGGACGGTGGCCTCGGCAATTTGTGGAAATTTTCGGGACGCTTTTCGCGACATTACGTCCAGCGAGAGACGTCTGTCAAGGGCATAGCGAGGGCATAGCGAGCGCATGGCGAGCGCGCGAGTCGGCCGGTGGGCGGTCTCCTGACGACGCATGTGGATCCGGGCGCGGAAAAGCTGTGGATCGGCCGTGCATCGCCTGCGGTTTTCCCGTGGAGAGCGCCCGGCAACGACGTGGAAAACGTGTGGACGGCCCTGCGAACTCACGTTGAAAAGCTGTGGAGAACCCGGCCGAGGCTGTGGAAGAGCCGTGGACGGGTGTGGACGACGTCATGAAGTCGGTGATGCCGACGCGTCCTCGAACATCCGGCGCACGTCTCCTGGGTCCGCGCTGACCCCGAGCGCGACCATCAGCTTGATGCGCGCCTTCGGGCCCGGCAGCTCCTGGCCGAAGATCAGGCCCATCTCCTTCAGCATCCGTCCCCCGCCTTCGTAGCCGTAGGCCGGCGCCAGCCGTCCCTCGGCGCACCGCGAGACGAGCACGACCGGGATGCGCTCGGCGAGGGCCGCCCGCACGGCGGGGAGCACGGCGGGGGGAACGTTGCCGCAGCCGGTGGCCTCGAGCACGAGGCCCCGGGCGCCCCGGGCCAGGGACGCGCGGACGAGAGCGTCGTCGACGCCCGCCGCCATGGTGTGCAGGTCGACCTCGGAGACGAGCCGCTGCGCAGGAAGAACGGGGGCGCGGAAGGGGGGCCGATGGTAGACGACCTGCCCGCGGTCGATGACGCCCAGCGGACCGTGGGGGCTGCGGAAGGCGGCGAGGCTCTGCGTGTGCCACTTGGTCGCTTCCGCGGCGGCGTGGATCTGCTCGCCCACCGTCACCAGCACCCCGCGCCCCGCCGAAGCGGGATGGACCACGGTCCGCACCGCCGCCAGCAGGTTCGCGGGACCATCCCATCCGGGCTCGGAGACCGTCCGCATCGCGCCGCAGAAGACCACGGGCTTGGGGCTCTCGACCGTCAGGTCGAGCAGGTACGCCGTCTCTTCCAGCGTGTCGGTGCCGTGGGTCAGGACGACCCCGTCCACGCCCGGGTCCGCGAGCACCGCCGCCACCCGGTCCTTGAGCCGCCACATCCAGTGGGGCGTGACCTGGGGACCCGGCAGCCGGGCGTAGTCCTCGAGAGTGAGGCGCGCCTCCTTCTTCAGCCCGGGCACCTTCGAGACGATTTCCTCGCCCGAGAGCGCCGGCATCGCCGCCCCCGTCTCGGGATCGACGCGCATCGAGATGGTGCCGCCGGTGAAGAGGACGTGGACGTGCCGGCGAGCTGTCATCGGCTTTCCGCCAGCACGAGGGTGGTCAGGGCGGCCAGCACCACCGCGCCTCCGGCGAGCGTCCACGCGCTCGGGACCTCGTGGAACAGGAGATACGCGAGGACCGTCGCCCCCACCGGCTCTCCCAGAAGGAAGAGGCCAACGGTCGGGGCCGGCAGCAAACGAAGCGAACGGTTCACGAGGCCGTGGCCGCCGAGCGTGGGGACCACCGCGAGAGCGAGGAGAAACGCGTACGTGCGCGGCGGATAGCCGGTGAGGCCCACGCGCGCGGCGGCGCTCAACCCGGCGAGCGTGACCGCCGCCGTGGACCACACGGCGAGGACGTAGGCGTCGAGCGGCAGGGCCGCCCGCAGCCCGCGGCCGATCACGTGGTAGAGCGACATCGTGACGGCGCCGGCCAGGGCCAGGATGTCGCCGGTCAGCGAGTTGGTCCCCTCGGCCCAATCGCCGGCGGCGATGAGCCCCGCTCCGGCGAGCGCGAGGGCCATCGCTCCCACCACCGCCGGGGCGACGCCCTCGCCGAGGAAGGCACGGGAGAAAGCCAGGGTGAAGAGCGGCGTCGTGTTCACGAGGAGCACGGACGCCGCCACCGACGTGAAGGACAGGCTGGCGATCCAGGTCGCGAAATGGACGCCGAGCGCGACGCCCGACGCGAGGAGGAGCGTGCGCGCTCGCGGAGACAGCGTGGGCCAGGAGCGGCGGGCGGACCGGGCGGCGAAGGGTGCGAGCAGCAGCGAGGCGAGGAAGATCCGGTAGAAGGCCACCGCGAGCGGCGGCGCGCTCGCCATGCGCACGAAGATGGAGCCGGTCGAGATGCAGACGACGGCGAGGGCGAGGGGAAGGTAGGGTGAGCCGCCGGCGGGCCGGCTCATGCCTCGCCGGCGCGTGCGCGCACCGTCTGCTCGGCCTTGGCCAGCGCGTCGTCGAGGCCCTCGACGCGATCCCCGCCGCCCTGGGCCAGGTTCCCCCGGCCGCCGCCCCGCCCACCCACGAGGGTGAGGGCGTCGCGGAGCAGCGCGGGAACGTCATGCGAGAGCCCTTCCGACTGCGCGAAGACGAGGTGGGCCTTGTCGGCACGGCTGCCGAGCAGGGCCACGCACGGCGCCAGCGCCACGAGGTGGCCGGCGAGGAGGCGCAGGTCCGCCGCCGGCCAGCCGTCGTAGGCGCGGACCACGACCGCGGGAACGCCGCCGCCCTCCGCGAGAAGACGGCGGGCTTCGCCCTCCATGGCGCGGTCGAGCAGATCCCGCCCTCGTCGCTCGGATTCGCGGAGCTGGTCGAGGGTCCGGCGGGCGGCCTCGGGCAGGCCCTCGAGGCCGGACGAGAAGGCCGCGCCCACCTCATCGAGGACGCGCTGGCGCCGATGCGCGTCGGCGAGGGCGCGGTGCCCGCAGACGAAGCGGACGCGCGATCCGCCCTTGTAGCGCTCGTGGCCGACGAGGAGAACGACGCCGACTTCCGCCGTCGTGCGCGGGTGGGTGCCGCTGCACGCCTGGAGATCGAAGCCCTCCGCCTCGATCAGCCGGACCCGTTCTCCCGCGTCCATCGCTCGCGCGGAATGAATCCGCGCTCGCTCATCAAGCGGGGGGGCGCTCCGCACCCCCCCGAGCTCCCCCGCCAGCAGTGTTTCGGCTTCTTTCCGCGTTACTTCTCGTACCGACACCGGGCGCGCCTGCCAGACGATCTCGTTCGCCCGTGCCTCCGCCCGCCGCAGCTCGTCGTCGGAGACGTGCCGGTCGAGGTCGATCGTGACGTCTTCGGCTCCCAGGTGGAAGCTCAGCGTGCGCGCCGAGGCCACTTCCACGAGGGCCCGCGACAGGAGGTGCTGCCCGTGATGCTGCTGCATGTGGTCGAGGCGCCGGGGGCCGTCCACCCGCCCGTGCACCCGGTCCTGGGCGATGGGAGCATCGAGGACGTGCAGGATCTCGCCGTCCTCCTCGATCACCGCGACGACGCTCGCCCCGCCGAGCGCGCCCGTGTCCCACGGCTGGCCGCCGCTCTCCGCGTAGAAGGCCGTTCGGTCGAGGACGACGGCCGGACGATCGTGGTGCCGGCGCCGTGCCACCACGACCGCGTCGAAATCCAGCAGGTAGGGGTCGTCCCGGTAGAGCCGCTCGGTCACCAGAGGGGGGCCATCGTATCGACATACTTGTACCCGGTCCCGGTGTTGAACACGACCACGACGTCGTCGGAACTGAGGTGGCCCGACGACTTGAGCTTGCGCAGCGCGGCCACCGCCGCGCCGCCCTCCGGCGCCATGAACAGGCCCTCGCTGGCGGAGGCTTCCTTCACGCCCTGGACGATCTCGGCCTCCGACACCGCGACGCCGGCGCCGTGGCTCTCGCGGAGCGCGCGCAGGATGAGGAAGTCCCCGAGGGCCTTGGGCACGCGGAGGCCGTGGGCGAGCGTCTGCGCGTTCTCCCAGAACGGCGCCTCCTCCAGGCCCTCCGAGAACGCCTTCACGATCGGGGCGCATCCTTCGGCCTGGACCGCGTACATGCGCGGCCGGCCGGGGCCCACGAAGCCCATGGCCTCCAGCTCCGAGAACGCCTTCCACATCCCGATGAGGCCGGTGCCGCCGCCCGTGGGATAGAGGATCGCATCGGGCAGCTTCCAGCCCATCTGCTCCGCCAGCTCGTAGCCCATCGTCTTCTTGCCCTCGACCCGGTATGGCTCCTTCAGCGTCGCGCATTCGTACCAGCCGGCCTGCTTCGCCCGCTCCGCGCAGACCTTCCCGGCGTCGGAGATGAGGCCGGCCACGGTCACCACCTCGGCGCCGTAGGCTTCGGTCTCCATGATGAACACGCGGGGCACGTCCCTGGGCACGAAGACGTGGGCCTTGAGCCCGCCCCGCGCGGCGTAAGCGCCGAGGGCGCTGCCCGCGTTGCCCGCCGAGGGCAGGCACACGTCGGTCGCACCGAGCGCCTTGGCCATGGAGACGGCGAGGGAGAGGCCGCGCGCCTTGAACGAGCCGGTGGGGTTGCCCGACTCGTCCTTCACGAAGAGGCGCGGGAGGCCGACCTTCGCCCCCAGCCGGCGCGCGGAGAGCAGCGGCGTGAACCCTTCCCCGAGGCTGATCCGGTGGTCCGGGTTGTCCACCGGCAGCACGTCGTCGTAGCGCCACAGCGTGGGCTCCCGGAGCGCGAGGTGCCCGGGACGCATGTCCTTGGCGGCCCGATCGAGGTTGTAGCGGGCGAAGAGAGGGCCCCCGCACTCGCAGAGGTTGAGCACCTGGCCCGGCTCGTAGCGCCGGCTGCACTTCGTGCACTCGAGGTGCGTCAGAGGCATTTCTCAGGCGATTATAGGGCGCGTCCCGGCCGGCGGAGGTCCTTCGCTAGACCTCCAGTATCTCGGCTTCCTTCTTCTTCAGCGCCTCGTTGATCTGCTCGATGTGCTGGTCGGTGAGCTTCTGCACCTCGGCCACCGCCTGCTTCTCGTCGTCCTCGCTGACCTCGTGGTCCTTGAGCGCCTTCTTGAGGTGGTCGTTCACGTCACGGCGGACGTTGCGGATCGCGACGCGGCCCTCCTCCGCGTGCTTGTGCGCGTGCTTGACCAGGGTCTTGCGCCGCTCCTCGGTCAGGGGCGGCACCGGGATGCGGATGATCTTGCCGTCGTTCTGGGGGTTCAGGTCGAGGTCCGAGCCGCGGATCGCCTTCTCGATGATGGGCAGCAGCTTGGGATCCCACGCCTGGATCGTGATGAGGGTGGCATCGGGGGTGGCGAGGTTGCCCACCTGGTTGAGCGGGGTGGGCGTTCCGTAGTAGTCGACCCTGATCCCGTCGAGCATGGACAGCGAGGCCCGCCCGGTGCGCATGGTGGCCAGCTCCCGGCGCACCGTCTCCACCGACGTGTGCATCCGCTGCCGGGCGTCCGCGACGAGGTTCTTGATGGACATGGCTACTCCTTCACCATGGTCCCGACCTTCCCGCCCGTGAGGATCTTCTTCAGCCCGCCCTTCTGCTTCAGGTTGTACACGATGATGGGCAGGCCGTTGTCCATGCAGAGCGAGATGGCCGTGGTGTCCATGACCTTCAGACCCTTCTGGAGGACGTCGAAATAGGTCAGGCGATCGAACTTGCGCGCGCCGGGGTCCTTCATGGGGTCCGCGTCGTAGATGCCGTCGACCTTGGTGCCCTTGAGGATGATCTCGGCCTTGATCTCCATCGCCCGCAGCGCGGCGGCGGTGTCGGTCGAGAAGTACGGGTTGCCGGTCCCGCCCGCGAAGATCACCACCCGCTCCTTCTCGAGGTGGCGGATCGCGCGCCGGCGGATGAACGGCTCGGCCACCTCGCGCATCTCGATGGCCGACATCACGCGCGTCATGAGTCCCGCGCGCTCCAGGGCGTCCTGGAGGGCCACGCCGTTGATGACCGTGGCCAGCATCCCCATGTAGTCGGCCGAGACGCGGTCCATGCCCTGGGCGGTCTCGGAGACGCCCCGGAAGATGTTGCCCCCGCCCACGACCGCCGAGACCTGCACGCCGAGGGCATGGACCTCCTTGATCTCGCGCGCCAGGTAGTCGGTGAAGTCGCGATCGATCCCGAAGCTCTTCTCGCCGAGGAGCGCCTCCCCGGAGAGCTTCAAGAGGATGCGGCGGTAGGCGGGTGACTTCCGGGCGGCGGCCACGCCCTAGATCCTACTCCGTGGCCGGCCGCGTCGCCTCCTCGCCCACCTTGAAGCGAGCGAAGCGGCGGATCACGATGTTCTCCTTGAGCAGCGCGATCTTCTCGTGGACGAGCTGGCCGACGGTCTTGGCCTGGTCCTTGACGAAGGACTGCTCGAGCAGGCAGAACGTCGAGTAGTAGTCCTTGAGCTTGCCTTCCGCGATCCGCTCCACGACGTTCGCTGGCTTGCCCTGGGCGGCCGCCTGCGCCTTGTAGATCTCCTTCTCGCGCTCCAGCACCGCGGGCGGGACCTCCTCCTTGGTCACGTAGACGGGCGACGAGGCCGCGATGTGCATGGCCACGTCCTTGACCAGGGCCTGGAACTCGGGGGTCCGGGCCACGAAGTCGGTCTCGCAGTTCACCTCCACCAGGACGCCCACCTTCGCGCCGGGATGGATGTAGCCGCCGATCATGCCCTCGCTCACGGTCCGCCCCGCCTTCTTGGCCGCGGCGGCCAGTCCCTTCTTGCGCAGCGTGTCCCGCGCCTTCTCCAGGTCGCCCGCGCACTCCACCAGGGCGGACTTGCAGTCCATCATTCCGGCTCCGGTCTCTTCCCGGAGCTTGCGCACCATCTCCGCTGAAATATCCATCGCAGTTCCTCGGTTCTCTCGGAAAAAAGCCCCGGGCTGAATGTCGCCCGGGGCGCGCCGCCAGCCCGATGGGCGGGCGGCTCAGGCCATCGGTACGGGAGCCGCGACGGGCCGCGCCTTCGGCTTGCGGCGGGCGGCCTCGTCCTCGGCGGGCGCGGAAGCCTTGTCCGCCGCCGTGCTCTCCGCCGCCCTCGCCTCGCGCAGCCCGCGTCCGGCCAGCACGGCGTCGGCCATGCGGCCCGCGAACAGCTTGATCGCCCGCAGGGCGTCGTCGTTGCCGGGGATCACGTAGTCGACCTCGTCCGGGTCGCAGTTGGTGTCCACGATGCCGATGACGGGCACCTTCAGCTTCCGGGCTTCCTTGACCGCGATCGCCTCCTTGCGCGTGTCGATGACGAAGACCGCGTCGGGCACTGCCTTCATGCCCTTGATCCCCAGGAGGTTCTTCTCCAGCTTGAGCCGCTCTTTCTCCAGCCGGGCGAGCTCCTTCTTGGTGAGCCGCTCCTGCCGGGAGTCGCCGGCGACCATCTCCAGCTCCTTCAGCCGGTCCAGGCTCTTCCGCACGGTCACGAAGTTGGTCAGCAGGCCGCCCAGCCACCGCTCGTTGACGTAGGGCATCCCGCAGCGCTGCGCCTCTTCCGCCACCGCCTCCTGCGCCTGCCGCTTGGTGCCCACGAAGAGGATGATCCGGCCCTGGGCCGCCAGCTCCTGGACGTGCTGAAGGGCCTCCTGGAGCAGGCGGTAGGTCTTCTGCAGATCGATGATGTAGATCCCGTTCCGCTCGCCGAAGATGAATTCCTTCATCTTCGGGTTCCAGCGCTTGGTCTGGTGCCCGAAGTGGACCCCCGCCTCGAGCAGCTCCTTCATCGTGACCGCCGGGGTCACGCTCGCATCCACGCTCGTCGCCAAAAACCGCCTCCTTGACTGTCCCAGCCCGGGACGTCGCCCGGGCTTTCCGGCCCCCAGAGGGAGCTCGTGATTACCGTCTTAACGCTTGCTGAACTGGAAGCGACGCCGCGCCCCCTTCTGGCCGTACTTCTTCCGCTCCTTGATCCGGGCATCCCGCGTCAGGAAGCCCGCCTTCTTGAGGCGCTTCCGCAGCTCCAGGTCGACCACGCACAGGGCGCGGGAGATGCCATGGCGCAGCGCGCCCGCCTGGGCCGCGACGCCCCCGCCGTGCAGCTTCGCCCGCACGTCGTACTTCTCGTTCGTCTCGGTCACCGCGAAGGGCTGCTTGACGAGCATCTTGAGCGCCTCGTGGCCGCCGAAGAACTCGTCGAGCGTGTGGTCGTTCAGCGTGAACGCCCCGGTGCCCGGAAGCAGGTGAACGCGCGCGATGGCCGTCTTCCGCTTCCCCGTCGCGTAGTACTCGTTCGGTGTGGTGCTCAACGCTCTTTCCTCACTTCTTCACGCTCAGCGCCTGGGGCTTCTGCGCCTGATGGGGATGCTTTTCTCCCGCGTACACCTTCAGCTTGTGGAACATCGCCCGGCCCAGCTTGGTCTTGGGCAGCATGCCCCTCACCGCCTCCTCCACCACGCGAACCGGCCTCTTCTTGATGAGGTCGCCGGCGGCAACGGTCTTGAGGCCGCCCATGTAGCCGGTGTGGTGCCGGTAGAGCTTGCCCTCGGCCTTGCGGCCGGTCAGGTGCACCCGGGCGGCGTTGATCACGATGACGTGGTCGCCGGTGTCGAGGAAGGGGGTGTAGGTCGGCTTGCTCTTGCCGGTCAGGATGACCGCGGCGGTCGTGGCGAGCTTGCCCAGGATCTGGTCCTTGGCGTCGATCACGAACCACTTGCGGTCCGCCTCGCCGATCTTGGGAATGTGTGTCGTCATCGGTACCCCACTGCGCTCGAGCGCCCGAGTTGCAAACCCCTATCGTAAGTGACGGTCCCGCATCTGTCAAGACCTATCCCCATGCGGGACCGTCATTTGAGCTGGGGGGTGCTCCGCGGGAGTGAATCCCGCTCCGCTGGCAGCTGTTGCTGCTGGCTGTTAGCTGCCGGCTCTGAATGGGCGTTGATGATCGAGGGCGGGCAGCTCGCGCCGGAGGCGGTCCTGTCGCGCGAAGTCGAGCTCGGCCACCGCGACGCCCTCGCCGTCCGGCACCTGGGCCATGACGGCGCCCCAGGGGTCCACGATCATGGCATGGCCGTGGGACGCCCGGCCCCGGCCGTGGTGGCCGACCTGGGCGGCGGCGACCACATAGGCCAGGTTCTCGACGGCGCGGGCGCGAAGCAGCACCTCCCAGTGGTCCTTGCCGGTGCGTTCGGTGAACGCGGACGGCACCGCGAGGACCCGTGCTCCCGCGCGCACGAGGGCGCGGTACAGCTCGGGGAAGCGCAGGTCGTAGCAGATCGTCAGGCCGAGCGGGCCGAACGGGGCCGGAGCCACGACGGCCTGCTCCCCGGGCCGCACCGCGCGCGACTCCTTCAGGTGCTCCATCCCGGGCAGGTCGATGTCGAAGAGGTGGATCTTCCGGTAGACGGCGATCGTGGCGCCGTCGGGGCCGAGCAGCACCGACGTGTTGTGCACCCGGGAATCGTTCGCTCGCGCGGGAATGGATCCCGCGCTCGCTCCTTGAGCTGGGGGATGCTCCGCATCCCCCGGACCCCCGGCGACCTTCTCGGGCAGGCTGCCGAGCAGCAGCGTGATGCCGAGCTCGCGCGCGAGCCCGGACATGCGGCGCACCCACGGCCCCTCCAGCGCCTGCGCTTCGACCACCGGCTCTCCCTCGGAGCGCAGGAAGGCGAAGTTCTCGGGCAGAGAGACGAAGCGCCCGCCGAGGGAGGCCGCGCGCCGGACGAGGCTCTCGGCCGAGGCGAGGTTCCGCTCCACGTCCGCGGTGGACGTCATCTGGATGACGGCCGCCATCACTCTTTCCGTCATGAGGCTCGGGCTCGGGCCTTGATCCTGGGCGTCTGGCCGAGGGCGTACGCCTGGCGATGCGGCCAGCGGCAGAGCGAGAACACCGGGCAGAGGCCGCAGGCCGGCCGGCGGGCCTGGCAGATCCGCCGGCCGTGGAAGATGAGCAGGTCCGTCGTGCGGATCCAGCGCTCGCGGGGGATGAGGGCCATGAGCTGGCGCTCGACCTCGATGGGATCGTCGCCGCGGGCGATCCCGAGCCGGTTGGAGACCCGCAGCACGTGCGTGTCCACCGCGATGCCCTCGGCGATCCCATACGCGTGTCCGAGCACGACGCTGCTCGTCTTGCGGCCGACACCGGGCAGCTCGACCATCGCGTCCATGGTGCGC
>Ga0207646_10006267_pt1 | contig 12338 bp, 10 predicted proteins | sample KBSK5502metaG_FD_184343 | JGI IMG/M metagenome (GOLD analysis project Ga0207646, IMG submission 184343) | Corn, switchgrass and miscanthus rhizosphere microbial communities from Kellogg Biological Station, Michigan, USA - KBS K5-50-2 metaG... | ecosystem: Host-associated > Plants > Roots >...
TGCAGCCTCGTTAGCTGTCGGAGCCGGCCTTGAACACGTCGTTGAGCAGGCTGCAAACACAGGTACGCCGCCAGCCTCACAATGGAGTACTCCCATCGTGCCCGCGGGTACAGCCTCGACGTGGCTGTTTGTGACGAAGTTTGCAGAACTGGGAGACAAGGCAGTCCGCTTTGCCACCGATGCGATCGTGGGGTATGTCATTCGCAATGATGGCGATGACAAGGCTGCGGGTAACGAGCCGGTGGTTGCTGTGTCTGCAGCCTGCACCCACATGGGCTGTATCGTCCAGTGGCAGGCCTCCGACCACAAGTTCCATTGTCCTTGTCACGGAGGCCTGTTCACCGAATATGGGATGATCGACAAGAATTCGCCGCTGCTATACCTGAACCCTTTACCGCGCTTGGAGACGAAGGTGGAAGAGGGCAAGGTGTTTGTCAGGGTGCCCGCGAGGCAAACGAGTTAACCATGAAGCGCGGTCTGCTCGTCATTGCGCTCGGCATCGCCTTTTTGATCCTCATAACCTGGATTGGGACGATCATTACCACTGCCGTTCCTCACCGTGTCACCGCGCAGGTGCAGACCGCCCAGGCCGGACCTTACCAGGTGACCATGCAGGTCAACCCTAATCCTCCCTCGATTACGCGGCCCGCCACGCTTTCAATACAAATGCTGGAGAACAAATCGAAACAGCCTGTCACCAATGCCCATATAACGCTGGAGAGTAACATGACAACGATGGAAATGGGAACAGCACCTGTAGAGGCAAAGTCCCAGGGAAACGGGACATATCTTGCCCACGTGCAGTTTTCGATGAGCGGCCCCTGGCAGGTACAGGTGCTTATCTCTATGCCCGGTGAGACACACACGTACAGCGCAGTTTTTGAGGTGTCGACGCAATAATAATTGTGCCCAGTTACCTTTCTTCCCCCGTCACCATGCGCACATAGCTCATATAGCGCCGCTCATTGATGACTTCATCTTCAACGGCCTGGCGAATGGCGCAGCCTTCTTCGTCAACGTGCAGGCAGTCTGAAAAAAAGCACTCGCCCAGGTAGGGGCGAAACTCCACAAAGCACCATGCCAGGTCTTCGGGCGCGATATCCCAGGTTGCTAAGGCGCGAATACCTGCTGAATCGGCCAGCCAGCCCCCGTCCGACAGTGGATAGAGCTGAGAGCCGGTTGTAGTGTGCCTGCCCTTACCGGTGGCATCACTCACCAAGCCGGTCTTGATCGCCATGCCCGGTTCGATGGCATTCACCAGGGACGATTTGCCAACCCCCGATGGGCCGGTGAAGAGCGAAGTATGCTCTCTCAGTAAGGAGTGTAGAGTCTCTATGCCCACGCCGGTCTTCGGACTTGTCCAGGTCACCGTATAGCCCAGGCGTCCATAAAGAGCTGCGGCTTCCTCGACGCTTTGATTGTGCGGCAGGTCAACCTTGTTGAGGCAGATGATCGGGCAAACCTTTGCCGACTCACAGATTGCCAGGTAGCGGTCAAGCATGCCAAAATGCGGTTCAGGCTGTGTCGTTGCAAAGACGATCAGCACTTGGTCGAGATTGGCAAGCATAGTTTGCGCGCTGGCCCTTTTAGCATCCGCGTTGGCATCCTTGCGCAAAAGCTCGCTTTGACGCGGTAGAATCTCCTCGATCAGTCCCGTGTTATCGTCAAGTTGACGCAGTTTTACGTAGTCACCGGCGGTGAGGCGTGACGGGAATGCACTATCCTCCTCGTTACGCTGGTAGCGAGAGGCATAGGATTTGTCTTTGTACAGATTTGCTTTGCCCGTCAATTTCGCGGATTGGGCCTGGGCAAAAGCTTTTTTGAGTTTGCCGCGTAATGTGCAGCGCAGAACGCCGATATCGGTATGAACGTCGTAGATGCCATGCGCGCCGTTCAATACCACTCCGGTAAGTGTCTCCGGGTCGTTAATCAATGCTTTCCCTCCAGGAGAATAAAAAACACGGTTCGAGCAATCAATATGTTGATGTCTACCGTGCGGAGGGAGTGAGCCATGTTCTGCCTTTTGCTTAGCGGATGCCAGGTAATTTTCTGTTCAATCTGCTGTTCTGGCGAGGCAGCGTTCGCTCGTCATCCTCGACGCGGGTAGACAAGGTGCATCCAAGCACAAATGATGAATAGGCGTGCTTTCCCATATACTGCACCTCCTCTGAGACTGGCTAAGCCAGAATTTAGACGAACGTTAATCTTGCTAAAAGGATACTAGAAGAGTGAAGGTTTGTCAACTTAAAATGATAACCAGAGTTAAAAAACACCGTTGCTCAGCGCATCTCAAAACGCGCTTCAACCCTGCCGAAGTGCAGGACATCACCGTCTTTAAGCAGGTGGGGTTCGTAAGGGGCTAAGAGCACTCCGTTTAAGCGCGTCTTGTTGCGCGAATTGCGGTCTTCGACTGTCCACGTCCCCTGTATGTCCATGAGGCGCGCGTGCTTCCGGCCCAGTGTCATCGTCGGATCATCGATTTGAATGTCGGGATGTATCTCGTGTTTTGGATCTTCACGTCCAACAATCATCTTCCTTCCACCCAGCACGAACACTTGCCCGGTAGAACTAATCACAAGCCGCGCCTTCGGTGCTGTTGGGACAGGACCGCGCATGCGCTGCTGTATCTGTTCAAGGGCTGCAATAAACTCACGTGGAGCCTGGAAGCGAGCGTAAGGCGATTTAGCCATAGCCTGCTGCATAAAAGTGTCCACCTCAGGAGGTAAGTCCGGGCGCAGGCGACAAATTGACGGTACCTCCTCTGTTTGATGCTTGAGGATGATATCCACGGCGGTGCCTCCCGTGTAAGGTGGGTGGCTGGCGAGTGTCTCAAACAGAACGATAGCCAGCGAGTAGAGGTCGGAGCGGATATCTGCCGAGTGTCCCCTCATTACCTGTTCTGGAGCGCTATAGTACGCCGTCCCCATAAATTTATCAGACCCGGTAATCGTCGGTGTCTCTTTACTGCGCGATAGCCCGAAGTCGGCGATCTTCACGACACCCTTGTTACTGACAAGTATGTTCTGCGGCTTGATATCGCGATGAACAACTCCCCTCCTGTAGGCAGCCTCCAGCCCCTCGGCAGCTTGTATGATGTAATTCAATGCGCGTAGTGGTTCCATCGGACCATCGGTCACTATGTGGTACTTGAGGTTCTGCCCGTCAACATGATGCATGACGATGAAGTAAATGTTGTTGTCGTTGCCGTAGTCAACAATACGCACAATGTGGGGATCATTCAGACTTTGCAGGATGTATGCTTCTCGTTTGAAACGTTCCAGCAGTTCGCTATCATATGCGTGATCAAGGTGCATGATTTTTGCTGCATAGAGATAGTTGCTGTGCAGGTCGCGTGCGATATAGACCGTGCCGAAGCTGCCGTTTCCCCGCTCATCTATAAGTTTGTAGCGGTCTTTGATTGTAAGCCCGAGCAGGTTGGTACTCATGCGGCGTTCCTATCCAAAAGGCTGTGTTTGATGCCGATACTTAGGGCTAGCCTGGCGGGGCCTTCCCCCGCCAGGTCCTCATTACATCTGTATATTACATCATTTGGTCGTGGTTGTCATTGCTCACTTGGGAACCATTCAGGGTTTCTCAAAAGTCTTTTTCCTCTTCCCCTCCCCGCCCCAAAAAAGAGTAAATGAGCGTGTTGCTGGTGTGGCGCGGTAGCGCCACACCAGCAACACGCTCATTATTAATCTGGGGTGGGGGCTTGCTACCAATCAGAGCGACGTTTGAGAAGCCCTGGGGAACCATTCCGCGGGGATGGAATCCAGAAGGGGTTTTTCTGCTGGGTGCGCATTGAGCAGCCCGCGGCTGCTCAATGCGCACCCAGCAGAAAAAAGCGAGACGCCGCAGGCGTCGAGGAGTCCTGAACACTTACAGATGACTACTTTCTGATTAGAAACACCAGTTCCGTCGCAAAGCTGAAGCGTCTAATCGACCAGTGTTTATTGGCTACCAGTTCATTAAATCTGGCTTCGTAGTTTGTGACCATACCCCTCTTGCTTCCACCCAGGCTGTGAGTAGGGAACGAAACAACGAGGTGATCAGCATTGATCATCTCCAGGAGCCGCAATCCCGCAGATTTGTCTACCTGTTCAAGGCAAGGTAGAGTCTTCAACATAAAGGCCAGGTCAACCCTTTGGGTCGGGCAATAACGTATCACATCGCATGCCTGTGTATAGCCCTGCACCTGCAAGAGAGACATACCCTCGTTCAAGAAATCCATCATATCCACGTACATATCGTAGGCGTAGTACACACTGTCTTCTGCCAGGGGCATCCAGGGAATAGCAAGCGGGTGCAGTCCACACGCGACGTCAATGACCGAGTTGAGGGGAGGCAAGTCGGCCAGGATTGTGCTGTAGAACTGCTCAAGCAGGGGCAGGCGCTCTCGCGTGGATGAGTGATGCCCCATAATCGATCTGCACACATCACGTACGCGGTCTCTATCCCCCTGCTTGACTGCTTGTTTCATTTCGTATAGCCATGCTGTGTAGCGAGGCGTACTATCCTGGTATGCTCCGCCAACCTGGTGCAGCTTATTCTTGGTGGCTTTGATGGCCTCCTTCAGATTGTGCCGCCTGGCGAGTTCTTGCACACCGATGTAACTAACGAAATCGCTGCTGATGCTCCGGTATTTGGAACTCGCCTGGACTGCCTCAATCAATTGATCCAACTGCTGGTGTTCCCTGGTGCTCATATTGCTCTGCCCTCAAACGTTCGCTGAGTTGGGCCATGAATCTAAGATTATGCATGGTTGCGAGCCTCAAGAAGAGGCCGTCATTGATCTTGAAGAGATGATGGAGATAGGCCACTGAATAGCGCGAGCAGCATAGACAGTCGCAGAAACGGGAGATCGGTCCATCATTCTTGATAGCCTTGTCGTCGTTGACATAAAGATACGAAAACCACTGCTCGCTCGAGCCGGCCGCGGGCAAAGAATCTGGCGTTGTAAATACATAAAGCCGCGCGTGGCGCGCATCCCGCGTTGGCATAGCGCTATCGAAGATATCATAGCCAAGCCTGGCGCATTCCACGACATTCGCAGGGTGGCCGATCCCAAGCGCGTGCATGGGCAGCTCCGGCGGCACGAGTTCCCTGGTATAAGCGATAATATCGCTGAGCAGTTGTCCCTTGTTATCCAGGGGCCAGCCTCCAAAGCCAAAGCCATCGAAACCGATCTCCAGCAGCGCACCGGCGCATTGCTTGCGTAACTCGCGATAACCTCCGCCCTGGATGACGCCAAATAGCAGTGGCTTTTGTCCTTGAGGAATACGCTTCTGCTGCATGAGCCGCTCAAACTCGCTCTTGCAACGCCTTGCCCACTCTATGGTTCTCTTGACTGACTCCTGCTGCGTCTCGAGAGAGTCATCTACGTGGGTGCAGTCGTCGAGGCAGACAGCGATATCAGCTCCGTAGCTGAGTTGCAGCTGCATACTCTTTTCGGGCGTCAGATGGAACTTGCGGTCGGAGCCCTCCGGTTGGAAAGTGATGCCCTTGTCGTTCATTTGACCAAATTTGGAGTTTTGCCGGATCAGAGAATATGCCTGGAAGCCTCCCGAGTCCGTGATGATAGGGCGCGGCCAGCCGGACATCTGGTGCAGGCCGCCCAGCGCTGTGATGGTAGAGGAGCCTGGACGCTGCATCAAGTGAAAGGTGTTCATCACAACAGCCTCTACGCCGCATTGCTCGAGGTCAATGCTATCTACCGAGCGCACAACGCCCAGTGTAGCGTCCGGCAAAAAAGTGGGCAGTTTAAGTTGCCCATGCGGTAAATGCAAAGTAGTTCTGTGCGCGTTCATGGCTTAATGTCTATCTCCCTGCGGTGCCAATCCGTCAACTGCTGGTAAGCGTGGGCGATGCGCAAGATCATGGTTTCTTCAAATGGTTTGCCTGCTATTTGTAGGCCAATAGGCAGACCACCGGTTGTGAAACCGCAGGGCAGCGAGACGGCGGGCAAACCTGCGAGGTTAAAGGCCCTGGTGAGGCGTAACAGGGCTGTTCCCGAGTTTTCGGCGACACCGTCAATGGTGATTTCCTGCTCAATCTGCGCGGTGGGAAAAGCAGGAACAGGGATAGTGGGCAGTACCAGGGCGTTTACCGCTTGCATGCCGGCGCGTATGTTGCTGGAGAGGATACGCCGCTGCTGCTGCGCTCGCAGGTAATCAATGGCCAGAATCTGCTGCCCTTTCAGCAGGTTCGCACGAGTCTGCTCTGTATAGTCGTCCGAGCGTGCAGGGAACCAGCCCTTTTCCATGTGTGCGAGGGTAGCTTCTGGCCGCTGGATGTTACGATACATCTCCATTGTAGGGAGTGGCACATCAACCTCGATCAGCTCTGTCCCCTCTTCTTGTAACACCAGTAGTGCGGCTCGCCAGGCAGCGCGTACTTCGGGATCGAGCGGGGCTACAAATGATTCTGTGGGTACTCCCAACCTGATACCCTGCAGGGAAAGCGGGCCGCGTCCCTCTGCTCCGCCAATCAGTGATGCGCTGTCCTTAGCAGGCGGACCTGAAACGCTATTGGGGTCGTGCGGGTCATACCTGGCAATAGCATCAAAGAGTATGGCGCAGTCTTCAGCGCTTCGGCCCAGGGGTCCAACATGATCGAGCGACCAGCTAAGAGGGATGACGCCATAAGCGCTCACACGCCCATAGGTTGGCTTGAGTCCCGTAACGCCGCAGCACGCAGCCGGGATGCGGATCGAGCCGCCGGTATCGCTGCCAATGGCGCCAAGACACATCCCTGCCGCCACTGCCGCCGCCGAGCCGCCGCTGGAGCCGCCAGGGATGCGTGACAGGTCCCAGGGGTTGTGCGTCGTTGGTGTGTAGGGGCCGTACGCAAACTCGTGTGTGTTGGTCTTGCCGATAATCACAGCGCCAGCCCTGCGCAACTGCTCGACCACAGTCGCGTCTTCGGGCGCGATATAATCCGCGAGAACTTTAGAGCCTGCCGTCATGCGCACATCTTTGACGGCGATAATGTCTTTCACGCCGATAGGGATGCCGTGCAGCGGGCTGCGAAAAAGCCCCGTGCGCTGCTCGTGCTCCGCCTTCTCCGCCTCTTTATAAGCCTGTTCGCGCATGACCGTAATGAAAGCCTTGATCCCGCCATCGAGCTGGTCGATGCGCTCCAGCGTTTCGTCGAGTAGTTCGGTCGGTGTTATCAAGCCGGAACGGAGTTCCTCCGAGGCTTCGTGTATTGAAGCATAAGGCATATGTATCAACTCTCTTCTTAACAGTTTTTTGAAGTCAGGATAGCCTATTATAGCTCATTTGAGAAAGATAGGAAGGAGAAGCGGAGCTATAACAAAGAGATGTACGCTCATCATAAGCGTACATCTCCCCGGTTACTGCCTATTTAGGGACCTACGACCCTACTACGCCTCCTTAGTCGCCAGACGCGGCAACTGCCGCCTCCGCCGGCACATCTTCAGCGGCGGCCTTGCCTGCATACTCCCGCAGGAAGGTAGTGGAGATGAATGAGACCAGCGCCATGAAAATGATGTAGACAGCGATCAAGGTGTAGGTCGGTACGCCTGCACCTATCCAGCCTTTGGAGTTCGCTACCAGCCAGGTCGCAATAATGGGAGCAGGCCCGCCTGCGGTGACCGACGCGAGTTGATACCCGATTGATGCACCACTGTAGCGCAGCCGGGTACCGAAACGCTCTGCGATCAGCGCCGCCTGCGGTCCATACAGCCAGTCATGGAAGAGGCTGATGGAGAGCACCATCGCAACGATAACTATCACAGCGCTCTTCGTCTGCAGCAGGATGAAGTACGGGAAGGCCCAGGCAGCCATCAGCACACAGCCAATCAGGTACCACCGCTTGCGCCCAACGCGGTCAGAGATGCTACTGTAGGTTGGCATCATCACAAAACTGAAGACGGCTGTAATGATGATGCCGAGGTACAGTAAGTTAGAACTCAACCCCAGCGTCTTCACACCGTAGGAAAGGATGAAGGTCGTGAAGATATAGAAAGGAGCCTGTTCACACGAACGCAATAGGGCAGCCAGGATAATCTCGCGCCAGTAGTGGCGGAACACCTCCAGCACCGGGACATGGGAGACCCTTCCCTCCTGTTTCACCCGCCTAAAGGCTGGAGTCTCCAGGATGCGCAAGCGGATGTAGAGGCCGACGAGAACCAACAGGGCGCTCAAGAAGAAAGGGATACGCCAGCCAATATTGTAGAAAGGGGTACCCGGGGCAGTACCTGGGAAGATCGCCTGGAAAATTAATAGAGCCCCGGCGGCAAGGGCCAGGCCAATCGGCACACCCGTCTGCGGCCAACTCGTCCAGAAGCCGCGACGCCGATCATCGCCATACTCCTGGGCCAACAGTACGGAGCCACCCCATTCACCACCTACCCCCGCGCCTTGCAGGAAGCGCAAGATGGAGATCAGGATAGGTGCAGCTATGCCGATCGAGGTATAGCCGGGCATAAAACCCATCAACGTTGTGGCGATGCCCATGAGCAGCAGGGTCGCGATCAGCGTCGATTTCCGCCCAACACGATCACCAAACCAGCCAAAGAAAGCGCCACCGATGGGACGAGCGGCAAATCCGACAAAGTAGGTCGTGAATGATGCGATGGTACCGGCGACAGGATTGAGCTCTGGGAAGAAGACTTTCGGGAAGACCGTTGCGGCAAGGAAGCCGTACAAGAAGAAATCATACCATTCGATAGACGTGCCAATGGTGCTGGCAGCAAGAATGGGGAGCATGCTCCGCACAGACACGGAGCCTCTCTCAGAAGTAGTTGCCATACATCCTCCTAAATGATTATGAGAGCCAGGTAAATACAGTACTACGAAGTACAACAGGTACCAGCGATGGCGATAGCAGGAACTGCCGGACAATAACGATGAAAAACAGAACTGCTCCCATCGCACCGTGTTCCCTCTCATTGAGGGCCGAAGTGATCATGCGTTAGTAGCGTACGGGTGTGGCTCCAATAGGCAACCGGAACAGGTTTGCACTGCTCCAAAGAGGGCATTAGCTAACCTGTGTATATAGTATGGACTAAATGGCGCTATTTTGCAAGATAAGGGATATTGGGGAAGTAGTCACAATAATGCATGCTCACGTGCATAGATCGCCGCCTGTGTGCGATCTCGCAACCCTAATCGACTGAGGATATTCGAGATATGATTTTTCACCGTCCCCTCGCTGATCACCAACGTCTCGGCAATCTCGCGATTGGTCGCCCCTTGCGCAATCAAGCGTAACACCTCGATCTCACGGTCGGTTAAACCAGCATGTTTGAGGGAACCGGGAGCAGGAGCCGCGTGTTCTTTTGATGGGGAAGGAGCCGGAGGTACAGGCACCGGGCTTTCCGCGTGCTTCAACCCGGTTAGTGAGGCCATGACCCTGCTCATCACAGCGGGATCGAGCTGGTAAATACCCCGGTGAACAGCCTGCACTGCCTGGGCCAGGTCATGCGCCGGAATATCCTTGAGCAAGTAGCCACTTGCCCCCACCCGGAGCGCCTCGATCACATATTCCTCGTCATCGAAGGTTGTCAACATCAAAATCTTGCAGTCGGGCAACTGGCGACGTACCTGCTCGGTTGCCACGACTCCATCCATGACGGGCATGCGTACATCCATCAAGATCACATCCGGCCGCATGCTCACAGCCTGTTCAAGCGCTTCCTGTCCGTTAGCGGCCGTGCCAATGATCTCGATCCTGTCCTGGATTCTCAGCAGTGAGGCGATGCCTTCCCGCATCAGTTGCTGATCGTCGACCACCAGCACGCGCACTACCGCGTCTCGTCCCTGTTGCTGCTCTCTCATGCCTTTACTCCTTTTGCACCTGGACAGGAAGAAGCCCATTACGAATACTCTGAGCATACCAGAAAGGCGTGTGCAGCACAATATGCCGGAGGTCATAGGGTGCGTTTCATTTTTTTGCACACGCCTCTCCTGGAACCATTGGGGTGGAAGGAGGACGCCTGAGAAACGGTTTGCGCCAGGAATAGCCAGCGCCAAGACGACGAGCCGGTTGCTCTGCGCTGGCAGGAGCCGTCGGTGAGGTGGCATCGTGAACAGGTGGATGAGACAGCCGATATACGCGTGCCCCCCAAAAGACGAGGGTCCAAAAGGCGCTAGTCAGGCGCTGCTGGCTATCTGCTCGCCGACGGGTTGTGCGTAGGGCTTGTCGATGAGCCACCGATGTCCTCCACATCTCGTGCCACTGCCGATTGCAGACCGCGTTACGCAGCACCAGCATGGGATTGACGTTCTGCCGCTGGAAGCCGCATGCCCGCTCCTTTTAACCGTGCTTCGACGACTCGCTTGTTGGCACTTTCCACGCTCCCCGAGCCAATCGGCCAGCCTGCTGCTTGATAGGTCGGGTACTGCATCTGCGTTTCCCGCTTCTGCACATAGGTCAATTTCTCCTGAGCGGCTTCGCTCGGGTAGCGAGCGACCACCCGTGCCAGGTGGGTGAGCACCCTGGCTGGTCCCTGGTGTTTGAGCCGATGCAGCACGCCGTCGAGCCAGTTCGTGGGCAGTCTCCCTCCTCCTGCTCGCACGGCTTCGCCAAGGTCACTCACCGCACTCGCCGCGTGCGCAAAATCGAGAATGCGTAGCGCATCCGCACGGTGGTAGTCCACCAATCCTTGCAGCCACTCCGCTCCATCTTGCACCGCGCACACCTCTGCTGCCCGTTCCAGGCCTCGTCGATGCGTTTCCACCAGCGCTGCCTCCGCAAAGCGCTCGGCCTCAGTCAGTCGCGAAAAGGAGGATATCTGCCGCGTGCACACCTCCCCGCGCTTGTTTCGCGTGACCTCTCCCATCACCAGTGTTTTGACTTCAACCCACTCGCCTCCCACCAGCCGCACAAAGGCTCCATCCGCACTCAGCAGTTGCTTGTCTGCTCCATCAGGCACCAGGGGCACCTCCTGCTTGAGGCGCTCCACCTCTGCCTCACACACCGCTAGCGCAGCTTCCCCTGCTGCGAGCGTCGCTCGCCGCGCCGTCGCCTTGCTCGCCTGGATCCCCACCAACTCCTGGAGCAGTTCCCGCGCTTGCTCAAACGGCATCCAGCTCGCCAGCCGCACCAGCGTTTCCTCTCCACGCGGTGTCAGCCCTGCACTGCAGAGCCCCAACTCCTCATCCAGGGGGAAAAAAGCCTACCCCACAGGTCGGGCAGGTGCCATATGTGCGCGTCAGCTTGACTGCTTCCCCTCCGTTCGTTTGGATGAAGCGGGTCTGCTCTCCGCGTGCCAACAGGGGCTTGCCACAGGTCGCACACTTCGGACGCTCCTCTGGCGGCAGTTGGTTCCATCCCTCGGTCTCCACCATCTGCACCACCTCCTGGATCAGCTGCGCCCGCAGTTGGTTCATCCGCTCATCTACCGCCGCTTCGATCTCTGCCCACGTCGCTTTCGGATGCTCTTTTCGCCATTGGGTCATCCCCAACACGTCTCGCAGTCCAGCACTCACCTGGTGCATCTGCGCACTCCGTTCCCGTTTGTTCTTCCTGGCTTTCATGCTCTCGCTTCTCTCCTGCTCGTTTTTCCTGTATTCTACCACCTCCCGCCTTTGTGCAAAAAAATGAACCGCACCCGAGGTCATATCATATCTGGCCAGAGTGCCTATGACTTCTGGCACTCCTTTCGTTTCCTTGACCAACTCCACAATCGTACTTCTGGCAGCGAAAAATAGTCTGTACTGCCTACGCCATTTTCCTCAGCTATGGTTATGCTTGAACTAAGCCTCGGCAGGGAGGTCTGTAGCGATGATCTGAGACTCCCTCGGATGAATCGCGAGGGGTTCTTGCTGAAATCAGCACGTTTCCGAAGATCCTGCAAGGATCAGCGGCTCTTGTGCCGAGCAGACAAGACTGCGGGCCGACACGCTCCAACTCCAGGAATACCGAAGCGGCGCAGGAAACCCTGCGCACTCGCATGTTCTCGGGTCGCTTCCAGGGCGGCCGACAAGCACGCCTCCATGCTTTGCCAGTGAATGCCCAACTGGCCCCTGGAAGGGAAGATGAGTCTGATGGGATCGAGCACACTGGCCAGCCAGGCGCTATAGAGATCCCGCTGGATCAACTCGTCGCTGCCGAGCCCACAGTGGGGACAACAGTGGAACCGTTGCGCGAGCGGCTTGCGCGTGTAGTTGCCACAGCGGTGGCAGTACTGTGAGAGCTTGGTTTGAAACGTGGGAATCTCATGCAGCTGGGCGGTGCGAGTTCTTGCAACCACGCACTTGACGGCGTCTACCAAGCGCCCAGGGGCACGCATGCCCACACTTCTGCCAAAGCAGCGTTGCCAGCTCTTGTAGCTGACCTGTTCGATGCGCAGATCATCGCCCAGGCGGATG
>Ga0207646_10006268_pt1 | contig 12335 bp, 12 predicted proteins | sample KBSK5502metaG_FD_184343 | JGI IMG/M metagenome (GOLD analysis project Ga0207646, IMG submission 184343) | Corn, switchgrass and miscanthus rhizosphere microbial communities from Kellogg Biological Station, Michigan, USA - KBS K5-50-2 metaG... | ecosystem: Host-associated > Plants > Roots >...
AGTCGCAACGATGCCTTTTTCGGCATGAAGGGCGACCGTGGCATCCACGATCCGCTGGCGTGTCTCTTCCGCCGTCGCGCTCCGTTTCTCCTGGTGATATTTGCGTGGCAATCCTACAGCCCCAATATTTGATTGAACGTTCTCTCGATTAAATGATAACTGGCGAAAAGGAATTTGTCAAGAGGTTTTGCAGGAAAGTGCTCCAGAAATGAGGTGTACCTCTTTGAAAAGAGAGGGTGGCGCAGACGTGCCATTGAAGATGAGCAGGAATGGATTGTGAAGAGCGACTTTGTCTTGCAGTTTACATGCGTCCTCTCCGGCATTTGACTGAATCCCTGATAAAGTGGAAGTATCCTCAGCGAGGAGGAAGAGCAGCCAGAAGGAACGACAACGACAATGACTTCTGGCGTACTTTGAAGGATACATGAGCTGCTCATCCAAACGCCTCCCGATGTTTCCTGATAAATTCCTCAAGGCCCATCGGCTTGTGACCCGTGATATTCTCGATCACGCCATTCGTGCCGGAGAAAACGCCTGCCGCGTGATCTTGCGCGACTTCAAAGAGATGCTGCGCCAGGAAGGGTGAGCCCCTCTTCTCCCATTGCTCCATGTGTTGCATAGCTTAGCGCGTTTCTGGAAGTCAAGCGTATGCGCGGCGGGCGCACCACCCGGCATGAAACCCCGGCCTCGCTCTCTTGCTTTGTGGGGGTTTCAGACAACATGTACACTTGGCAGACGCTCTTTTTTCTCTGAACAATGACACGTCAGCATCTCGCATCCCATCAGCTTTGCTCCTTCTTTTTGCTCCTCTCGCTCGTCGTACGAGCATTCCTTTCGGTCAAGCAGTCCCCGCTTGTCGGCGAGGCGCTCCGTGTGAAAGGTAGCATGGGCATCTCGATGAGGTGCCCAGGAGCAGGATTACTTACACCTGTGCCTGACCGCCATCGACGAACAGTTCGATCCCGGTAATAAAACTGCTGTCATCCGAGGCGAGGAACACCACCGCTTTAGCGATGTCGTCAGGATCGCCCAACCGCCCCAGCGGGACGGTGGTCACGAGTGACCTCACGATCTGCTTACTCTGTTCCTCCGTCTGCCCCAGGTTATTGATGAGCGGAGTGTTGGTCGGACCAGGGCTGACGGCGTTGACGCGGATCTGGCGGGCTTGCAGGTCTAGGGTCCAACTGCGCGCGAAGGAGCGGATCGCCGCCTTGGTCGCGCTGTACACACTGCTCCGAGGTAGCACTTTGATCGAGTTAATCGAAGCGGTCAGGATGATCGACCCGCCGTCCTGCAAGAGCGGAAGCGCCTTTTGCACCGTGAAGAGCAACCCCTTGACGTTGATGTTGAACGTGTTGTCGAAGTGGGCTTCAGAAATCTCTCCCAATGAAGCGAATTCCCTCCCAACACCGGCGTTGGCGAAGACGATATCGAGGCGGCCATGCTGCTGCTTCACTGTGGCATACAGGCGATCAAGATCCGCGAGCTGGGAGACATCCCCCTGAACCGCGGTCACGTGCTTGCCGATCTGCCGTACTGCTGCATCTAGTTCGCTTTGGCGGCGACCGGTGATGTAGACGTAGGCGCCCTCTGAGACGAAGCGCCGGGCCGTGGCGAGGCCGATGCCGCTGCTGCCGCCCGTGATGACCGCGACTTTTCCTTCCAGCTTGGTCAAGATGTTTCTCCTCTCTTGAGAGCATTTCATCACGCAAAGGCCCGAAAGCCGTGGTTTGGTCCATCCCCTCCAATTGACGAGCCCATGCCCTCTCTGGTACCAGTCTAAGGAGGAAGTGTCATGAAAGCGTCATGAGCCTCGTCATGAACGGGAAATGCTGTCATCGGTTTGCTATCCTGACGCGTTTCTGTCTGATATATTGCCAACGATCGGCGGCAGATATGCATCGCATATTATTTGGCAGACGGTATTTTTTATTCGACAAATGACAGAATCTGTATTGTCTTTCACTCAGAAGGACGTAGACCCATCATTGGCTCTTTATGGACCGTCAATTTCACCTTATTCTATATGTAGGGAATGGGAGGCGTCCCCTGAATATCTCTGCTGTTGCTGCACGAGCTAACACAGGGATACAAGCGATACAAGCGATACAAGTGACACAAGTGACACAAATGACACAAACCTCACTGAGGACGTACCAGGGATCCAGGTAAGAGAAAGGTAATCTATGGGACTGACAATCTATCAAGTAGACGCGTTCACCAATAGACCCTTTGCGGGCAACCCGGCAGGCGTTTGTCTTCTACCCGAACCACAAGACGCTGGCTGGATGCAAAATGTAGCGCGAGAAATGAATCTCTCAGAGACTGCTTTCCTGCTCAGGCAGGACGGTGGCTACAACCTGCGCTGGTTTACTCCAGCAGTTGAAGTTGACCTGTGTGGACACGCCACGCTTGCCAGCGCGCACATCTTATGGGAAGCAGGCCACCTGCCGGCAGGTGAACAGGCGCGCTTTCACACCCGCAGCGGCCTTCTGACGGCTGACCGCAGAGGAGAGTGGATCGAGATGAATTTCCCGGCTAAGCCGGAAGAGCCGGCAAGCGTCCCTCCTGGACTGGCAGAAGCCCTGGGTGTTCCCGTTAAGTACACCGGCAAGAGCCAATTTGATTACCTGATAGAGGTCGATTCCGAAGACATAGTGCGCAACATGCAACCGGACTTTACCTTGCTGGCAAAGGTACCAACGCGAGGCGTTATTGTCACCAGTCTTGCTGGTTCAAAAGACTATGATTTTGTCTCGCGCTTTTTCGCTCCCCAGGTAGGCGTCAACGAGGACCCCGTCACCGGCTCCGCGCACTGCTGCTTGAGTCCTTTCTGGAGCAAGCGCCTCGGCAAAAACGAGCTGGTCGGCTACCAGGCCTCAGCCCGTGGTGGGGTAGTGTACGTTCGCTTGAGCGGTGATCGCGTGTATCTCGGAGGGCAAGCGGTCACCGTTTTGCGCGGGGAATTGGTGTGAAAAACTTACCTTGACATTTCGCAAGTGATAATGTTAGTATCATATACATGAGTATACAATCACCATACCACTCTGGCTACAACCAGTTGACCGAGTGGGCCATCACCATCATGCATATTCTAATGAGCCACTCAGCCGCGTAGGCGTACACGCCGGGCTTACGCGGCAGGAAATGGCGCTACCTCATGCACCTGCTTACTTACGGGAGAAGCCGGAGTAAGTAGTGTATCATCTCATCGTATCCATGTAGTTGCACTCCTCCCTCGCTTTACACCCTCGGTGTGTGTCGCCGGGCACGTCTCTCCACGTTGCTGATCGACAACGCCGCTGCTTTTGCTACCCTGTCCGTCGCATCCATCCACGAGAGCTTGCCCATCAGCTGACCATGTCAACGCCTATAAAAATACTCAAAGGGAGCAAATGCAATGTCACAGGTACAAAACAAATCACTCAACGAAGGGAAGACGGCAGCAGCCCCAGGACCCAAACGCCCGCTTTCATTATGGCGCAACCGCGATTATGTATTGCTCTGGAGCGGGCAGACGGTCTCCTCTATTGGAACCCAGGTCTCCCTGCTGGCTTTTCCGCTGCTGATCCTCGCTATCACCCACTCACCGGCACAGGCAGGAATAATAGCCGCCCTGCGTGGGCTACCCTACGCCCTCTTTATCCTACCCGCCGGGGCACTGATTGACCGTTGGGATCGCAAGCGCGTAATGATCCTCTGCGACACCGGGCGCGCACTCGCACTGGGGAGTATCCCGCTCGCACTCGCACTCGGCCGGCTGACAATTGTGCAGCTTTACATCGTCTCGTTGGTCGAGGGTACGCTGTTCACTTTCTTCAACCTGGCGGAGACTGCCTGTTTGCCCCAGGTAGTATCAAAAGAGCAGCTCCCTACCGCCGTAGCGCAGAGCACGGTCATTGACTCCATATCAGGCATGCTTGGCCCATCGCTCAGCGGTGCTCTCTATAGCATCGGACGCGCCATCCCATTCTTAACCGATGCGATCTCGTACACGGCCTCGGTTCTTTCGCTGTTCTTAATCAAGGCAAAGTTCCAGGAGGAACGGGACCACGCACCAATGCGCTTATGGGCCGATATTGGAGAGGGCCTTTCCTGGCTCTGGCATCAGCCGCTTATTCGCTTCATCGCGATACTCACCGGTGGCATCACCATGCCGGTCGTAGGCTATGCGCTGATCTTGATCGTGCTGGCGCAGGGTCAGCACGCATCCTCCTTGGCAATTGGCCTGATCTTCGCCTGCGGCGGCGTAGGCAGTATACTCGGTGCTCTGCTAGTGGCTCCACTTGAAAAGCATTTCAGCTTCCCGCAGCTCGTGATCGGCTCCACGTGGGTCTGGGCATTGACGTGGCTGCTTTTCATTATCGCGCCCAACCCACTCATACTGGGCATAGTAACATTGCTTGCCTTTGTTATCGTGCCGATTTACACGTCAGTGCAGTTCGGCTACCGGCTCGCAGTGATTCCCGACCATTTGCAGGGGCGTGTCAATAGCGTGTTTCGACTGATTGCTTTCGGGGGTCAGCCAATAGGCCTGGCCGTGACAGGAATACTGATCCAGTGGATAGGGCCTGTCTCGACAGTGCTGGTACTTTTCGTACCACAATTCATCTTGTGCATAGCTGCGACTTTCAACAAGCACTTGCGCAATGCCCGGCCCATCGAAGAACTGCAATAGGTGTGAAAGATAGGCGCGAAAATACAGCAATGCCCTGCCTCATAATGGGACAGGGCATAAGTAATTGCATCCCTGGCAATTGGTTTTAGCGTGTATTATACTGGGTATATGAATAGAGACCAGCATTTTTGAAAGCAGGAGCGAGATAGATGCCAGGACAAAAACACCAGCCAAAAAGACACGAGAAAAAGTCCAGCACAAAAGCTGATTCACGACTCATGCAAGAACGCGGCGAGAAGCGCAGTGGCAGTGATTCAGATGCCCATTCCGGTCGAAAGCGGTCCAGGCTACACGAGGGTCATAAAGATGAGAATGCACCTCTCTATGATGCCCAACCCGCTGTCGACTTTATCCGCGACCTGAGTGCTCACGACCGGACCGGGGAGGACCATGGCGAGAACCAGACCCTCTTACCGGGTGCACTCTCGGCCGATGAACTCAAGAGCATGCACACCATTCTTGCGGACTTGACGGACGATGAGCTCAAGAGCATTACGGTCTTGCCTGCGGGAACTCGCCTGGAGCAGGGCGCGAAGTATATCGATCTCAGGAACCTGGAGCAGGGCGAGTTCGTCGCCACATCCAATATGGTTGCCGATGTAGGTAACGCGTACGTTCCTAAGAAAGAGACGGACTACCTGCTCTGGAATCGCCTCAACCAGGTAGAAACACCGGCCCGCCTGGATGAGACGAGTGGCGAGGCTTAAGGCAAATCTAGACATGTGGAGAGAATGCCTGTCACCCTGAGCGCAGCGAAGGGTCTAGCTCGACGGGCGCAGAGATCCTTCGCTTCGCTCAGGATGACAGCCAGATTTGAGGTAACTTAACGGGCTATCGTGACACAAAGCGGCGCTGCGCCATCGATAGTGGAGATGCAGTATGAACGTACATGGGATAGACCACAAGACTCAAGATCGTTCCATTGCACTGGTCCATCGTAAGCAACGTGCTCAGACGCATAAACACAACCTGGCTCGACTCCCCTGGTGGCGTGAACCCCCCGTTGGTTATATCATGACCTTCCCTCTCGTCGGAATAGGCCTCTTGATCCCATTTGGTTTACAAAGCCTGGGAATAGAGAACGCTTTCCTGGATACGCCCTTTGTGCTGGTCACACTCATCATTGCGCTGATTTGGGGAACAGAGCCGGCCGTGCTTTCTATTCTTCTTGGGACGCTGGCTTTTGATATCTATTTTCTTCATCCATTTGGTTCACTCGTGCATAATTGGCACGAATTGCTTCAGCTCATTCCTTTCGTGCTTGCTGAAAGTATCATCGTCGTGCTCGCTGCTCAACGTGAGCGAGGCCGGCGACAAATACTGTTTGCACGGCAAGAGTTAGAAGCCTACGCCGGTCAACTTGAATGGGTCAACCAGGAACTTGAGCGAGCCAACCAGGAGCTTGAGCAGGCAAATACACTCAAAGAGCATTTTCTTTCGATGGCGTCGCACGAACTCAAAACCCCTATTACCAGTATTCGCGGTCAAGCGCAGTTGGGCATCCGCCGTCTGGCAAAGCAAGCTGAATTGCCAGCCGAAGTTGCCCCACTACGCACTGCCTTGGAGCGCATTGATCAACTCACCCATCGTCTACAAAGTCTCGTCGATGACCTCTTAGATTTAAGCATCCTGAGATCCGGCAAAATGACCTTACGCGCTACACGTTGTGACGTGGGAGAAATGTGCCGCGAGGTCATAACAGAACAGCAGTCCCTTTCAGGTCGTTCGATCGAGCTAGAGGTTCCTTCCTCACCTGTGGTACTGCAAGCTGATTGCGAACGGCTCAGCCAGGTCATGACGAATTTAGTAGCGAATGCCATCAAGTATTCACCTGATACCAGCTCTGTGCAGGTGCGAGTCAGTCAATCCAGGCATTCAGCTATGATCCGGGTACACAATGAAGGGTCAACTATCCCGCGAGAACAGCAAACACACATCTTCGAGCCATTTTACCGCACTCCTGATGCTCAATCCTCCTCAAAGAAAGGATGGGGTCTTGGTCTCGCTATTAGCAAACAGATCGTTGAGCGGCACGGTGGACGGATCGGGGTAGAGTCTTCGAAAGAGAAGGGCGTTACGTTCAATATAGAACTGCCTTTTTTCCTGGAAAAACCTTCTGAGGCATGACTATTTGCACCCATAGCTCAGCGGATAGAGCATCGTTGACGTGGGTGATATAATCGTAGCGATGCACCCATAGCTCAGCGGATAGAGCATCGTTGGCATGGGTGGTATAATCATAACGATGCACCCGTAGCTCAATGGATAGAGCGGCTGACTTCGGATCAGTAGGTTGCGGGTTCGACTCCTGCCGGGTGCGCCTTACTTTGTTTCTTCAAATCCTGTCACCAGCATTAAAGCTCATAATCTGCTGCCCACCGCACATTCTTTTCCTGGTTGTTCCCCGTAGGTATAAGCCGCAAGCAGTACTCTGTATTCTTCACATGTGTGATAGGAAGCAGGTACACTTTTCGGGTGTCAGGGCTGTATACGGCAAAGTAGTCTACATCATTCGCATAATCCATTCTCTTGGAGTCGGTCGAAAAAATCCCATATACTTCACTTTCCGTGCTTGACAGTGCATCGAGTGCATGTCATACCCTCAACGAGAACGAAACGACGATTACAACAGAGGGTAGGTACATAAGTAGGTTAATGAGGGCACGTATTTTAGATGGCCTGAGTAAACATCTTGGTAGAGCAGTGACGCGCGATGAAATAGATGAGTTTGGTCAAGCTTAATACTACTTTATTCCCCTGACCGGATTACCGAAGAGGTCAATTGGTTTTGCTTAGGCAGCGGTGGTTCGGGCCCTGCGCCACTCGAACCCCGCCAAAGTGAACAGCGCGAGCGTCGCCACCAGCAAGGCTCCAACGATCAGCCACTCAAGCGATCCATTGCTCTTATCCGGGTCGACGCCAAAGACGAGTTCGATCCAGTCTCTCCACGCCAATGTGATCACGAACAAAATACCGGTAATAGTAGCCATGCCCGTTTCAAGCCAGAAGAGCGGCCGCAATGTCTTTCTCATCAGTTCAACTCCTCGTTTTGATATCACGGCTCAAGTATACTGGGAGGTTGCTTCCTTGTCAATGTATCATTGGGCTTGGGGCGCGCCTGCACGGTAAAGGTGAGTTTCAGCACATCCTGGCGAAGAAGATAACCATATATTCTCAAGAAAGCTACTGCCCTGGTCCTCTCACGCTAGGGCATGAAACCTACAAATAGCTAAATCATAACCACTTCACAACCGCGCCCTGGCGAAGTAAACCCAACCTACCATGAGAAGAAAGCTCATCTCCCTAATCACCGCTCGCCTGCCATGAACCCTCTTCTCAAGGCTGTTTATCCATTTCGCACCGCAAACTAGTACTAGCACACACGCAGGGAGTTTTCAAGGGGAGAGCCATGCCGGAGACACAGCCCTCCCGCGACTACCTCTCGCGATTAAGCTAGATCGAAGATGCGGGTGCCAAAGTTCGTGATCGGGTTCTGGAAGCCGGACGGAACGTATTCCGTCGCCATCCAGAGGTCCGTGCCGTTGGGGTCGAGCGTGGCCCACGAGTAGTCGCCCCAGCGGCTGGCACCGTCCGTGGAAGGAGAGGCACCGTGCGCCGCGATATGGACGCCGCCGAACGCAGTCCCCGACCCGGCAAAGACGTAGGCCGCGCTGGGATTGATGGATCCACTGGTCAGCGTGAAGACGATCCCCGTCGACCCGGAGGCGCTATGGACGATGGCCGGGTAGATCAGGTAGTTGCCGGCAGAGGCCACGTAGCCCTGAGCAGCAATGTTCCCCGACGTCGAGAGCTTGAACCAGGCGACGCCGTCGCGCGTCTGGGAGTCGTTCTTGATGTTGATCGCAGTGGACAGCGAACACCATGTGTTCCCGCTCACGAACTGGCAGGTCTGCAGGCGACTATCGTCCGGGTTCAGAAAGGCGCTTGATCTCCGCGCGCCTTCCCGGTGCTCACCGCCAGCACCGGGAAGGCGTAGCTCTCGCTGTTGATGCTCTCCGCGCTGAAGTTGCCAGAGGTGACATTGCTATCCCCCGGTGACCTCCCAGAAGCCCAGGGTAGCGGCCACGGGGTTATTCTCCCCGTCGGCCAGGAAGGGGAAGGAGTTCGCCAGGAACTCGGTGTTGGTCGCGCTCGTGCTGATGGCCGGCTGCAGCGAGGTGACCGGATCCCGCCGATCGTCAGGTTGGTAAAGGCCGTGAAGTTCGCCGTCACCTGCGCGACCATCTGCGGCTTGGAGATAATGAACACATCGGCGCCGTCCTCGATGGTCCCCCCTGCCGCCCAATCCTCGAACTCATCGACACTCAGGTAGACGGCATTGTTATCCACGCCGATCTTCGGCTGGTCACCCAGGCAGGGGCAGCCGGGATGGGCCGGGAAGGTGTCGTCGATCTTGTACAGGATGTGCGCCTTTTTCAGCATTGCACATCTAGAATGACATAAGCTCAAGTATTATCGTCGAGCGAAAGATGCCTAGTAATGGCAGCCTGGGAGGAGCTTCGTGCTCATTTTGGCAGCGATCAACCAACCTGGTTGCATCTCATTCTAATTGTGCAAACATCAAAAAGGCTCACACCCTAGACCTCGGCTCCCAGACGGCAGGCTTCTCATTCTACATGCACCCTCTTCGCCCTTTGGCTGAACCCCTGCTCTTGCAGGGAGTTTGCCTTTTTTCGGTGTGCGCAAGTAGAATAAGGCTCAGCAGTTTATAGAGACGGCAGCCAAAATGAGAAGGAAGTCCCACCCAAACTGGTACCACTGAGCATCTTTCGTTTCGCTGTAACGCTTGAGCTTAGCTCATTTTAGATGCGTTGATGGCAAAAAGGCACACTTCCTCGTGTTCTTGGTGAAGGAAACCTGTCGTAGCATTTTACATGGGCAGCAAAGAGCAATGGCCTCACACGCTGGTAAAATATTGACAAAACCCCAACTATATACTAGGATGATTCCATCAGCTTTTTACTGAAGAGGTGGCAGTTATGACAGTAAAGGGATCGCCGCCAGGCGGTCGCTTCCCGCGGGAAATTCACGTGAATTTGCACGGGATCTAACGAGCCGCCTTAGTATTTCTGAAGCCCACTTTGCGAGGCTGGGGTGTGCCGTCCAAATGGGTTTCAAGAGGAGTGATACTATGCGCTATCTGTCCTTCCGCTTTCCTGTCGCTGTTCTGGTCGCCGTGGCCTGGGCGCTCATGGCGGCCTCGGTCAACATGGCCGCCGCCTCACCGTCTTCCCCGCCGGTCATCGACGACTCGACTCTGCAGGCGATGACGACCACCATCGGCGGGGCGTCGCCGCTGCCAACTACTCGCACCGTCCAGCACTGGTTCGGGCAGACACTTGACCCGCACAACGGCGTCACGTACGGGTACAACATGGTCGGTGCAGACCCGAACAACTGCTCCGGCGCGAGCTGCTCGGTGACGGTCGAAGCGGACATCACGCCATTGATCGTGAACATCGGTGGACTCACATTCAGCGGCAACGATGTGCTCGCTGCAACGCTGGCGTCGCCGCAGTTCGCCCCCAACGACTATGGCTCGACGCCAGCCGCGACCGCGGCTGGCGCGTTTCCGAACCCCCCCGCCTTGATCCGGGGCCCGGGCGGCGCCCTTTCGCAAGGCGACGCTGGCAACTCGCTCCAGCTCGAGGACGCGACAATGCGGGCGCAGTTCAACAAAACCGGTTCGAGCAACTACCACCTGAACCTGCATCCGAACGTCCTGCCAGCAGTGACGATCGACGTTCCCAACAACCAGGGCGTGTTGCTGCAGAGTGGCCGAGGAGTGATCTTCGCCGACATCAGCATCAGCTGGTGGTCCGCGCAGATCCAGAACCTGGAGACGACCGCCGACCCGACGCACCTGCCAATCTACTTGACGAACAACGTCCTGCTTCACATCGGGAAAAACGTCCTCAACTGCTGTGTGATCGGCTTCCACGGCACGCGCGCAACGGGCCTCGGCGGCGGAAGCAACAACTGCACCGGTAATTGCAAGGTACAGACGTTCGCGTGGGCCTCGTGGGTCCAGCCGGGTATCTACTCGCGGCCGAACGGCGGCACCGACTGGGCGCTGCAGGACATCCACGCGCTCAGCCATGAGATCTCCGAGTGGGCGGACGACCCCTTTGTCAACAACACCGTGGAGCCCTGGCTGACGCCCACTGCGCCGCAGTACGGGTGCAGCGGGCTCCTCGAGACGGGCGACCCGGTCGTCGCTATTGGCTTCGCGATCGGTACCAACACGTTCGAGCAGGGGCCGAACCCGAATGGCACCCAAAGCGCCGATGGGTTCTATCACCCGGAGGACGAGGCGTTCCTTCCCTGGTTCATGCGCACTGCTCCGAACACCGTGTCAGAACCCACGCAGAGCCCATCGGCCAACATAGGTCGCTACACTCTGATGGGCAGCCTGAACCCGTTCCCGGGCTTCCGCCAGCCGGCAACCGGCTGCTGAACCAACCCGGGATTCGCTCAGACGAAAGAGGCTCAGGCGCCAGGCCTCTTTCGTTTTTGAGCCGAGGAGTAGCCGCCGGGCCGGCCGGGTCCTGTGCGGCGCTGCACAGTCTCCACATTGGGGGCTATGGCGCTGCTCGCTCCTGAGATAATCGTTTCCGCCGGTCACAACCGAGACAGCGGTCGTTGGTCAGCACACCGTCTTCGTTCTCTGCGTAGAAGCAGGGTCGGACGCCCACTTCGGAGTCGGGGTTGAACCTGTTGCGTACAATATCTTCTAGCTCAGGGAGTGAGCCTTGTGCAGCATTACATATCTAGACTGGGAGAAGCCAGGATGGTACAATGCGGCGCAGACGGGTACAGGAGTACCCTGAAAAGGATGGATAACAGGGATGAAAGACCGCCCTGATCGTGCCGCGCGCTTGCAGCTCATCGAGTCGATGTTTGCAGGTCAGTCGTGGCGGGCCGCAGTCGCCCAGAGTCAGTTGAAGCTCTCTCGTTCAACGGTTTACCGCCTCCTCCAGCTTGCTCGCAATGAGGAGAAAGCCGCCGAGGCTTTCCTGGATGATCGCCACGGCCATCCGTACAAGTTGACCAAGCCAGTGCTAGCGTGGCTCGTCGAGGTATGTACTAAAGACCCGCAGATTCCTTCCAGCCGCATCCAGGCAGAGTTGAAGACCAGCTTTGGCATCGAAGTCAGTATCGGTCACATCAACCACGTGCGGGCACAACAGGGAGTGACCAGGCAAGGGCGCGGTCGGATTCAAATGTTGCCCGAACGGTAGACCCGCGGTAACTGGTGGAGCGATAGCGAGTTGGCGAGGTCGCGCAGGCAAGCCCGGCAGAGGGGACAAGATCCCCTCTGCCGGGCTTGCCTATAGCGTATAACTAACCCTCATTACGAATGTCGAATGGGCGCAAGAAAACGGTTGGCTCGAAAGTGATGAAGGCTGGCGGTACAGTGTTGTAAGTTGAGCCGAGTGCGCTCGCCTCCTGATTCATCAGATTGCGATTGGTAGAATCGCCCCACCGGCCTGTATCCAAGCGGTGAATAAGCGTCTGGAAAGCGACCACCGTCTCCGCAGGGGTGAAGGTACAGTGACCGGCGCGGTGGACAAACACCTGGCGCAGCAAGCTGTTGTCTCCCGCCGAACTGACCACGCTCGCATAGGCCTGCTCG
>Ga0207646_10006269_pt1 | contig 12335 bp, 8 predicted proteins | sample KBSK5502metaG_FD_184343 | JGI IMG/M metagenome (GOLD analysis project Ga0207646, IMG submission 184343) | Corn, switchgrass and miscanthus rhizosphere microbial communities from Kellogg Biological Station, Michigan, USA - KBS K5-50-2 metaG... | ecosystem: Host-associated > Plants > Roots >...
CGTCGTAACGCAAGGCGCGTCCTCGGGTAACAGCGCGGTACCCCAGGCGGCGCGCCGGCGATCAGTCGTCGTTCTTCAGCGCGAAGTAGACGGATGCCGCTTCGTTTGTGACCATGCTGATGTAGATCAGCGGTCCACGAGCATTCCCGCTCATCGGACCGTCCGCCCACGGACTGTCGTCGATCTCGTCGGGTCCGAGTTCGGTCAGATCCGGATACCGCGCGAGCAGCCCACTCACATACGGCAAGGTCAATGCTTACAGCGCAAGCGCATATTCCGCGCGAGGCGAGCGACGCTCAAGCAATATTTCCAAACGCTGGCCCAGGCCAGCGTCTCCTCCTGGCGGAGGCGGGCTTCGCCCGCCGGAGCCCCAACTGCGCGGCACGCGCGTCAACACAACGAGGGGGCCCACGGGGGAAACCGGGTTTCCCCCGTGAAGCGAGCGCGAAAGCGCTAAGCGGGCGCGCGCTCGATCTGGATTCGCGGCAGCCAGCCGAGCCAGGTTGGCAGATACCAGTTCCAGCGGCCGAGCAGCTTCATCGCGGAAGGGAGGATCACGGAGCGGATGAGCGTCGCGTCGATCAGCAGCGCGATTGCGACGCCGAAGCCCATCTGCTGGAACTGGACGAGATCGCCCTTCGCGAAGCCCGCGAAGACGGCGATGATGATCAGTGCCGCGCCCGTGATGATCCGGGCGGTCGTGCCGACGCCCCAGGTGACCGAGGCCGTCGTGTCGCCGGTTTCGTCGTAGCGCTCCTTGATCCGGCTGAGCAGGAAGACCTGGTAGTCCATCGAGAGGCCGAAGAGGACCGAGAACAGGAAGAGCGGCACCCAGGCTTCGATCGCGTCCACGTGCTCGAACCCGAAGATCCCGTTGCCGATGCCTTTCTCGAAGACGAGCACGATCAGCCCGTAGGCCGCCCCCACCGAGAGCAGGTTGAGGACGATCGCTGTTCCGGCGACGACGATTGAGCGGAAAGCGAGCGTCAGGAGCACGAGCGTGAAACCGAGCACGAAGATGAAGACGTAGGGCGTCGGGTGCGTGACCGAGTCGGCGTAGTCGACGTTCTCCGCCGTCCTGCCGCCGACGAGCACGCGGGCGCCGGTGCCTCCGAAGAAGTCCGGGATCACCGCCGAGCGAAGGTTTCGGACGGCAGTCAGCGCCTGATCGCCGGCGTCGTCGCCGCGAATCGGTACATCCAGGGCGGCGACTTGGCCGCCCGGCGCGAAGCGCACCTGGCCGCGACCAAATTCCGGATCGCCCGCGAGTCGCGCCTGGAGTTGCTTCAGCGCCGAACGGACTTGCGGATCGGAGGCGTGATCGGCGACCACGATGCGAACGGGGTTTGCGGTCGCCCCGGGGAAGCTCCGCTGCAGCGCGAGATATCCCTGCTTGGAGACGAATCGGTCTGGCAGCGTGCTGACTCCATTTGTGCCGACTTTGAGCGAGAAAACGGGAATCGCCGCGGCGATCAGGAGGCTGCAGGTGAGCACGAGACTCAGCGCCGGCCGGCTCAGCACGCGCCTGACGACCGCGTTCCAGAAGCGCCCTTCGGTGGAGCCACCGAAGAGCGGGATCCGTAGCGAGTTGACGCGGTCGCCGAGCAGGCCGAGCAGCGCCGGGAGCAGCGTCAGGGCCGCCGTGAGGGAGGTGACGCCGACCAGAATCGCTCCGGCGGCCAGGCTGCGCATGACCGTGTTCGGGACGATCAGCATGCCGAGCATCGCGATCACGAATGCGCTGCCGCTGAAGAGGACTGCGCGGCTTGCAGTCGCTCCCGCCGCCTCGATTGCCTCGGACGGCTCCCGGCCGCCGGTGCGCTCCTCGCGATAGCGGGAGATGACGAACAGCGAGTAGTCGATCCCGAGTGCGAGTCCCATGCCAGTGAGCATGTTCACGACGAAGATCGACAGCTCCCAGATCTGGGAGACGACCGCGACGAGCCCGAGGCCGCCGACAATCGCGAGGATCGCGAGCAGCACCGGTACCAAGCCCGCGACGACCGAGCCGAAAACGAGCACGAGAATGATCAGCGCCGCGGGGAGGCCGAACTCGAGCTCACCGCTCTTGAGGTCGTGCTGGGAGAGCTGGTTGAAGTCGTTGTCGCGGACGTCGTTGCCGGTGATTGCAGTCTCGAAGCCCGCGCGGCCATTGTTCCGCTCGACCACTCGGTTGATCGACTTGATGTCGCTTGTGTCATAGACGTTGATCGGGATGATCAGCGCGTGCCTGTCGCGCGAGACGAGCGAGGGATCGTGCGTCTGGTAGTAGACCTGCGCGTCGTGCACCCTCCCGGTTGCCTGGCCCTCCTGCGCGAGGTCGCCGACGAAGGCGCGGAAGGCCGGCTGGTCGACGGTGTAGCGGCTGGAGCGAACGAGCACGATGTCGCTGAAGTCGCGCCGCGGGTTATACGGGAAGGCGTTGAATTCGATTCGCTCGGCCTGCCGGAACTCTGGGTTGCCGGCAGCGCCGCCGTTCGAGGTCAGGTTGCCGGGCAGCAGCAGCGCAATCGCAGCAAGGGCGAGCACGAGCGTCCCGATCCAGGCGCCGATTGTGCGCCACGGATGGCGGCTGCACGCCCGTGCGAGACGCTCGGTCACCGTTCGAGTTTTTCGCGTCAGGCAGAGCGGCGCAACTGCTCGTCTGAGGCGTCGCTTGCGGTGCCGACTGGAGGATGCGCGGGCTTTGCCCGTGCGTCGGGGCTAAATCGCTCGACGAAGTTGTTCGTCGAGCGGGATCAACGGGAGCTCGAAGGTCTGGACGGCGTCGTCGCTCGAGACGACGTTGTCGCCGTGCTCGAGCATCTTCAGCAGGTCGCGGGTGAGCGGGATGTTCCCGGGCAGCCGCTCGGTGACGAGCGCGTTGACTCGCATCAGGCCGACCGGGACGTGGAGGCTCGGCCGGCGTTTCATGCCGAGCGCGGCCTTGAGGCGTTGCCAGAACTCGTTCCAGCTGACGATGTCGGGGCCGCCGAGCTCGAAGGTTCGGTTCGTTGCTGCGGGTTGGTCGAGGGCGGCTGCGAAATAGGCGGCCACGTCGTCGACCCAGATCGGCTGGATCCTCTGCTCGCCCGAGCCGATGATCGGGGTCACCGGGCTCAGCTTCGCGAGCTTGCGGAAGGTCGGCAGGATGCCGCCGTCGCGCCCGAAGACGAAGCTCGGCCGGAAGATCACGTGCTCGAACCCGGAGTTCCTGGCCGCCTGCTCCATCTCCCACTTGCCGTGGTAGTAGGGAACGAGGTCCTTCGTGTCCTCGCCCGTCCCGAGGGCGCTCATCAGGACGAAGCGCTTGACGCCGGCCTCCTTCGCAGCGGCGACGAGGTCGCGCGTGCCTTGCTCCATCACGCGCTTGAACTGCTCCTCTCGGCCCTGGCGGATCGCGACGAGGTGGACGACCGCATCGACGCCTTCGACTGCGTGCTGCAGGCTAACGGTGTTCGTCATTTCGCCGACGACAGGCTGGCCAGGCAGCTCCCGTGAGCGGGTCGAGTCGCGAACGAGCAGCTTTAGGTCGTGTCCGCCGTCGGCGATCGCGCGCACGACGCGCGGCCCGACGAAGCCGGTTCCGCCGGTGATCAGGACCTTCATCGCGTCGGCTCGCGCTCGAAATTCTGCCAGTAGCGGCTCGGCGTCGGGCCCATCTGGCCCTGGTACTTCGAGCCGAGCTCGCCGCTGCCGTAGGGCTTCTCGGCGGGTTCGGTGAGCTGGACGAAGGAGATCTGGCCGATCTTCATCCCGTGGTAGATCGTGATCGGGAGATTGGCGACGTTCGAGAGCTCCAGCGTGACGTGGCCGTCCCAGCCCGGGTCGATGAAGCCTGCCGTCGAGTGGATCAGCAGGCCGAGGCGACCTAAACTCGACTTCCCTTCTAATCGGGCGACCAAGTCGTCGGGCAGCACGATCCGTTCAAGCGTCGAGCCGAGCACGAACTCACCCGGGTGGAGGATGAATGGGCGCTCGTCGTCGATCTCGACGAGCTCGGTCAGGTCCTCCTGCGGCTCCTTGACGTCGATGTAGGCGTAGCGGGCGTTGTGAAAGACGCGGAAGAAGCGGTCGACGCGGACGTCGACGCTCGACGGCTGCAGCAGCGACTCGTCATAGGGCTCGATCACGATCCGCTGCTCGTCCAGCAGCCGAGCGATCGTCCGGTCGGAGAGAACCACAGCGCGATTCTATGGGCGAGGAACCGAGCCCTCGACCGTCCCAAAGAGGCGCGTCCTGGTGCCAGGCATGAAGACACGTCCGAAACGCCAAAAGCGCTGGGAAGTGCGGCAAACCGCACATGGCGCGGAACGTGTCCGTGGGGCGATTTGGTGCCAGGCACGGGGACACGCCCCCTTGGGTGGCGGACGGTTAGCGGCCGCCGGCCGCGGCGCCTGCGGGACGCAGCGGCGCCGCGGGCACGCGCAGCACCCGCGCGACCGGGTGCGGCAGCCACCAGTTCCAGCGGCCAAACATGCGAACGAGCGAGGGCACGAGCAGCGTCCTGATCACCGTCGCGTCGAAGATAATTCCGGCGGCGAGCCCGATCCCGAACTGCTTGATGTCGACGCCGGGGCTGCTCGAGAGCACGAAGAAGGCGAACATCAGCACCAGCGCCGCGCTGGTCACGAGCTTGCCGGTGCGCGCGAGCCCGAGCTCGACCGCCGTCGCCGTGTCGTGGCTCTCGTCGTACTCCTCGCGCATCCGCGTCAGCATGAAGACCTCGTAGTCCATCGAGAGCCCGTAGAGGAAGGCGAAGATCATCAGCGGGATCCAGGAGATGATTGCGCTGGTCGCCGGCACGCCCCAGATCGCGTTCGAGCCATGACCCCACTGGAAGATGAAGACAATGATTCCGTAGGCGGCGCCCAGCGAGACGAGATTGAGCACGACCGCCTTCAGCGGCAGCAGGATCGATCGGAACGCGCGCATCAACAGCACGAAGGTCAGCAGGATCACGAACGCGAGCACGTACGGGAACTTGCCGTAGACGGCGTGGACGAAGTCGCGGTCCTCAGGGGAGATGCCGCCGAGCGTGGCTGTCGCCGACAGCGACGGCAGAACGTCGTGCTGCAGCCTGGAGATCGTCTTCGAGGACGAGCCGGAGGCTGAGTCCGCGGTCGGGAACGCCTCGACGAGTGCGTCACCGCCGCTGCGCCACTGCGGAGGCGCGACGGCCGCCGCGATTCCCCGCGTTTGCCGGAGGGCGCCGACGACCTCGCGCGTCGCGCCCGGCCCGTCGTGCTCGATCAGCACCACATACGGCTTCATCACCCCCGGGGAGATGCCCGCCCGTGCGAGCGCCGCGCGCCCGTTGATCGCGTCGCCTTTGCCCGGGAAGTCCTTGAGCTGAGCCTCGGCCGGATTGATCTGCAGACCGGGCACGAGCAGGATCGCGACGATCGCGATTCCCACCGCGGCCACCGGAATCGGCCGCCTGACGACGATCACCGCCCAGCGGTGCCAGAAACCAGTCGTCGGATCCTGCCGCTCGACGATCCGCTTCGGCATCACGCGCAGCCGGTTGATCCTGGGCCCGAGCATGGCGAGGAGCGCAGGCAGCAGCGTGATCGACGTCAGCACCGAGACGGCCGGGATCAGCATGCCGCCGATTCCGATCGACCTGATCACGGGAATCGGCAGGATCACCATCGAGAGCAGGCCGATCGCGACTGTGGAGCCCGAGACGATCACCGAGCGCCCAGCGTGCCGCATCGTCTCGATGAGAGCCGTTTCGGTGTCCTTTCCGTTCGCAAGCTCCTCGCGAAAGCGGAAGATCATCAGCAGCGAGTAGTCGATCGCGACACCGAGGCCGACCAGCGCGACGAGGAACTGCACGATCAGCGAGACCGATGTGATGTAGGTCAGTAGGTAGATGAGCGTGAACGTGTTCAGGATCGAGCTGATGGCGATCCCGATCGGGATCAGCACGGCGGGCACGGTCCCGAAGACGAACAGCAGAATGACGAGTGCGCCGAGCCCGCCGATTACGGCCTCAAGAAACACACTCGGGCCGTTGTTGCTGCCGCCGCTCGAGGCCTCCTGCAGGGCGTCGCGGCCGGTTAGGTAGGAGGTCACTCCGGGCGGCGTCGCCTTCTTCAAGGCGGCCCGGGCTTGCTTGATCTTGACGTTGCCGTTGAAGCCCTGGTTGCCTGGCGGGTAGAGCTCGGCGAAGGTCGTGTGGCGGTCCTTCGACACGTAGGCGCTGCTGCCGGTCGAGAAATACGAGCTGACGCGCGAGCCGGGGTTTTGCTTCTCCGCCGCTGCGATTGCCTGCTTGATAGCGGTGACCTTGGTCACGTCGCCGCTGCTGTGAAAGACCGCCACGAGCGGCGCGTTCTCGCCGGTTCCGAAGGTCTTCAGCGCTCGCTGGTTCGCCTCGTAAGCCGAGTAGCCGGGGATCGAGAACTGCTCGAGCCAGCGCTTCGAGACTGCGTTCGCGGAGTAGGCGCCGACAAGCGTCAGCGCGAGCCAGAGGAACACGATGGCGCGGCGGTGCCCAAGCACGAGACGGGCGAGAGCGGTCACGAGCCGGGCACCATACGGATTCGGAACGACGGTTCGCAAGGGTGATTTCCTGCCTGCATGAGTCCTATGCACCTATTCATTCCGCCGCTCGCTCGTGTATCGTCGGAGCCATGGCGATGACACGGACGATCGAGCTGAAGACGGCGATTCCGGGGCCCAGATCCCGCGAGATCCTGGCCCGCAAAGAGCGGGTAGTCGCTGACCCGCTGTCCGTTTTTCTTCCCCTGGTGATCGAGGAAGGTCGCGGCGCCACTCTCACCGACATCGACGGGAATACCTTCATCGACTTCACCGGCGGCGTTGGCTGTCTCAACGTCGGCCACTCGCATCCGCGCGTGGTCAAGGCGGCGCAAGAGCAGCTCGCCAAGTTCTCCCACACCGACTTCACGATCGTCCCCTACGAGGTCTACGTCACGCTCGCGGAACGGCTGATCGCGGCGTCCCCGTTCCGTTCGCCCGCGAAGGCGGCGTTCTTCAATGCCGGCACGGAAGCGGTCGAGAACGCGATCAAGTTCGCGCGCGTCTACACGGGCCGACCGGCGGTGATCGCGTTCGAGGGCGGCTTCCACGGCCGCACGCTGCTGTCGCTCTCGCTGACCTCGAAGACGCACCCCTACAAGGCGGGGCTCGGGCCGTTCGCGCCCGAGATCTACCGGGTGCCGTTCCCAAATGAGTACCGCGGTCTTAGCGCCGACGACGCGCTCGCGGCCCTCGAGCGCGCGCTGATCACGCAGATCGCCGCCGAGACGGTCGCCGCGATCGTGCTCGAGCCGGTCCAGGGCGAGGGCGGCTTCGTCGTCGCGCCGCAGGCGTTCCTCGACGGCGTTCGCCGGCTCTGTGACGAGTACGGGATCGTCATGGTGGTCGACGAGGTCCAGACAGGCTTCGGGCGCACCGGCAAGCTCTTCGCGATCGAGCACTACGGAATCGAGCCCGATCTGATCACAGTCGCGAAGTCGATCGCCGCCGGGTTGCCGCTCTCGGGCGTGATCGGCAGGGCCGAGATCATGGACGCGCCGGGCGACTCGGCGATCGGCGGTACCTACGTCGGCAACCCGGTCGCCCAGGCGGCGGCGCTTGCCGTTCTCGACGTGATCGAGGACGAGGGCGTTTGCGATCGCGCGGCTCAGCTCGGCGAGACCATCCGCGCCCGGATGGAGTCGTGGCGGGAGCGCTGGCCGCAGGTCGGCGACGTCCGCGGCCTAGGCGCGATGCTGGCGATCGAGCTGGTGAAAGAGCCGGCGGGCAAGGAGCCGGACGCCGACACGGCAACCGCGGTCGTCGAAGCAGCCGCCGAGCGCGGCCTCTTGCTGCTCAAGTCCGGCATCTACTCGAACTGCATCCGCGTGCTGGTGCCGCTCATCCTCTCGGACGCCGAGCTCGACGAAGCTCTGAGCGTCTGGGACGAGGCATTGGACTCGGTCCTGACTTAAGTTCCGCTCCGGCGGTAGCGTGGCCGTCGTGAAGAAGCCGGCGCAGGTGGTCGCCGCAGCGGCTGCGTTCCTGGTCCTCGGAACGGCCGCCGCAGCCGTGCCCCGACGAGCGTACGTTCTCTGGACGGGAAGCAAGGTCTACGTCACCGAAGACGGGAAAGCCTGGCGTGACCTGACGCGACGCGGCGCCGCGTCAGGCCGGGCACCTTCAGGGCGATCGAAGCAGTCGAGTTTCGCGGGACCCGCGAGGGACGAGCGACGGAGGTCGTCGCTGGCGTCTGCTCGCCACGCTGCCGGGCTCGGCGCCGGGGATCTTTCCCCAGGCGGGCGCACCTGGCGCCCTCTCAAGCTTTAGTCGGCCGGTCCGGGCATCCTTCAACGCGTGGTCGGCGAACTGATCGCGGGCCGGTACGAGCTCGAGGAGCTCGTCGGCTCAGGTGGCATGTCGAGCGTCTACCGCGCGCATGACCGGCTGCTCGAGCGGACGGTCGCGCTGAAGATTCTGCACGAGCAGTTCACGCGGGACGACGACTACGTCGAGCGCTTCCGCCGGGAAGCGCGCGCCGTCGCGCAGCTGGCTCATCCAAACATCGTCACGGTGATCGACCGGGGCGAGCAGGACGGGCGGCAATTCATCGTCTTCGAGTACGTCGACGGAATGAACCTGAAGGAGCTGATGGCGCAGGAGGGGCCGCTGAGCCCGCGCGAGGCGATCGAGCTCGCGCTGCAGGTCGCCCGTGGGCTCTCGTTCGCGCACGACCAGGGCCTCGTCCACCGCGACGTCAAGCCGCAGAACGTCCTGCTCGACGGGGACGGCCGCGCGAAGGTGACCGACTTCGGCATCGCGCATGCGGTCGACGTCGACGGGATGACGATCACGGGCACGATCATGGGCACGAGCAACTACATCGCGCCGGAGCAGGCCCGCGGCCAGCCGGTCGACGAGCAGACCGACGTTTACTCACTCGGCTGCGTGCTCTACGAGCTGCTCGCCGGCGAGGTCCCCTTCGACGGCGACAACTTCGTCGCGGTCGCGATGCGGCATGTGAACGACCCGGTTCCCAGTGTCCGCGACGCTCGGCCCGACGTCACCCCGCGCCTCGACTGGGCGATCCGGCAGGCGATGGCGAAGGATCGCAACGAGCGGTTCGACTCGATGGCCGACTTCGCCGCAGAGCTCGAGGCTTGCCATGCCGAGCTCGATGGCAACGAGGGCGCGACGATGGTCGTGCCGCCGCGGGCCTCGGGTGGCGCGCGGCCTAGGCGGAGGCGGCGGTTGCGAGTCTTACCCGCGGTCCTGGCCGGGGTCGCCCTTGCTGCGCTTGCGGGCGGCTTGCTTGGAGCATTCACATTGCGTGACCACGACGGCTCGAAGAAGCCCTCGGCGTCAGGCGCAATTCGTCTGAGCGGCGTGACGGCCTACGACCCCGAAGGGCGCCCGCGCGGGCAGGAGCACAACCAGGACGCCAAATTTGCCACCGACAACAACCAGACGACCTACTGGGCGACGGAGCACTACGACGGCGCTCAGCTGAACAAAAGCGGTGTCGGGGTCATCCTCGATGCCCACCGAACCGTTTCGCCGAAGACGATCACGGTCACCACCGATACGCCGGGCTACACCGCAGAGATCCTGGCCGGCGACTCAACCTCTTCGTTTCATCCGGTTTCACGCCAGAAGACGGTTGATCGCGTGACAACGTTCGACCTGAGCGGCGGCGGGCATTACTTCGTCGTCTGGATCACCGACCTCGGCGAAAACTCCTCGGCGCACGTAAACGAGGCGCGAGCCGGCTAGAACTGCAAGCGTGAGCGCCGCTCATGGCGCTCGAGCGCGAGCTCGACCAGGCGGTTGAGCAGCTCCGGGTACGGAATCCCCGAGGCTTCGAACAGCTTGGCGTAGACGCTCGTCGCGGTGAAGCCGGGGATCGTGTTCAGCTCGTTGACGAGCACGACGCCGTCGTCGCGGACGAAGAAGTCGACGCGCGCCATCCCTTCGCACTCGGCGGCGACGAAGCTCTCGACCGCGAGCCGCTGGACGCGCTCGACCTGCTCCGTCGAGATCCTCGGCGGGATGATCAGGTCCATACCGCCCTCGTCGTACTTGGCCGAATAGTCGTACCAGTCGGGCGCGTCGAAGCCATGCGAGACGATCTCGCCGGGGATCGACGCGATCGGGCTGCGGTTCGAGCCGAGGACGCCGCATTCGACCTCGGCTCCTGCAACGAACTCTTCCACGAGCACCTTCTCGTCGTGGCGGAAGGCGAGCTCAACCGCGGGTGCGAGCTCCTCCTTGGACCGCACTTTCGTGATTCCGACCGACGACCCGAGCCGAGCCGGCTTGACGAAGACGGGGTAGCCGAACGGGTTGCCGAGCTCGTCGCCTTCGCGCAGGGTGATGTTCCGCGTCACCGGAATCTGGGAGTCGCGCATCACCGCCTTGAACTTGTCCTTGTCCATCGCGAGCGCCGAGCCGAGCACGCCGGCGCCGACGTAAGGGACACCCGCCAGCTCGAGCAGTCCCTGCACCGTGCCGTCCTCGCCGAAGGGGCCGTGCAGGACCGGGATCACGACGTCGACGCCGCCTAGCGTCGTGGGAGCGCTCTCCGTAGGGACAGGCAGGGTCTCGGCCGCAGTGCGGCCGTCGCTCTCGTCGAGTTCTCCGGTGACACCCGCTTCGAGAGCCCGTGACCGGCCGGACTCGAGCGCCCATTTCCCGTCGCGGCCGATCTCGACGGTGACCGTCTCGTAGCGATCCGGATCGAGCGCCTCCAGCACGGAACGCGCCGAGGCCACCGAAATCTGATGCTCGCTAGAGCGGCCGCCCATGACCACGGCTACGCGCAGCTGTTTAGCCGCCGGTTTCGGCCCGAATCTCACGGCACGGACGTCGTCGTGCCGGTGTAGTTGCCGACGAAGATCGTCACCGTCGAACCGGCCGGGGCGCTCGTCCCGCCTCCGGGCTGCTGGCTGACGACGATCCCTTGCTCACTCGGGTCGGTCACCGACTGCTTGACCACCTTCACCCTGAACCCGGAGCCCGTCAGGATCGCCTTCGCGGTCGGCTCGTCCTGGTTGCTTACATCCGGAACGGGAGTCGAGGCGGTCGAGCCGCGCGAGACGCTGAGCGTCACCGTCGTCCCGGATCCCACCCTCGCGCCTGCGTTCGGCGATTGCGCGATCACGGTGTTGACGGGCTGGTTCGAGTCGACGAGGCTCTCGGCAACGTTCAGGCCGGCCCCGAGCAGCGTCGAGCGCGCGCTCGCGTAGGGCTGGCCGACCACGTTCGGGACTTCGATCTGCTTGGCTCCCTGCGAGACATTGATCCGAACGTTGGTGTTCCAGAAGACGCGGCTGTCCGCGGGCGGATTCTGGCCGGTGACGGTATCCGGGGTCTCCGACGAGTAGACGTGGAAGACGGACACCTTCAGATGCGCCGCGGTCAACGCCGCGACGGCGTCGCTCTGCGTCTTGCCGCGGACGTCGGGAACCGTTGTCTTCGGCTTTCCGTGCGAGACGGTGAGCAAGACGGTGTTGCCCTTGTCGGTCTTCTCGCCGCCGGCGATGCTCTGGTTCATCACCGTTCCGGCCGGATAGATCTGGCTGAAGCCGGTGACTACCTTCGCGTTCAGCCCTTTGTGCTGGATCTTCTTGACCGCCTGTGCCTGCATCAGCCCGACCACGTACGGCACGGCCACCGGCTTGTTCGCGTTCAGCTCGTCCCGGATCTTCCCGTACGCGAACCAGGCCGCGAAGCCGGCGCCGACGAGTAGCAGCAACACCAGCAGCCACGGCCAGATCGAACGAGACCGCCGAGGCGGCCCCTCGTAGCCGTAGTAGCCGGCCGGCGCCGTCGGCGGGGGCGGCTGCGGCGGCGCAACCTGCGTGGGCCTCGGCGCGATGATCGTCGGCGCGCCGGAGATGCCCGCGCCGGCGAGCACGGCGGTCGCTGCATCCGTGGTCTCGCTCGAGACTGAGAGCCCGCGCTGAATGCGTGCGAGGTCGGCGTTCATCTCCTCCGCGGTCTGGTAGCGGTCCTCGGGATCCTTTGCAAGCGCCCGCAGAACGACCAGATCGAGGTCGTCGGGGACGTCGTCGCGCAGCTCGGACGGTGGCACCGGCACCTCGGAGAGGTGCTTCATCGCGATCTCGAGCGGCGTGTCGCCGGTGAAGGGAACAGTGCCGGTGAGCATCTCGTAGAGGACGATTCCGACCGAGTAGACGTCGGAGCGCTGGTCGACCGGCGAGCCGCGCGCCTGCTCCGGTGAGAGGTACTGGGCGGTACCGATGATCGAGCCGACCTCCGTCATCTGACTCGCGCCCGAGCGGGCGATTCCGAAGTCCGTCACCTTCAGCCGCCCGTCCGCGTCGACGACGACGTTGTGCGGCTTG
>Ga0207646_10006270_pt1 | contig 12335 bp, 10 predicted proteins | sample KBSK5502metaG_FD_184343 | JGI IMG/M metagenome (GOLD analysis project Ga0207646, IMG submission 184343) | Corn, switchgrass and miscanthus rhizosphere microbial communities from Kellogg Biological Station, Michigan, USA - KBS K5-50-2 metaG... | ecosystem: Host-associated > Plants > Roots >...
AGGCCGGTGCCCGGCGCGAGGCGAGGATGGCGCCGAGCCCGGCGCCGGTCGTGTGCAGGAACGCGCGACGCTGCATCGAAGCCTCCTCTAGCCGTAGATCTTCTTCAGCTCACCGGCGGCCCACTTCACCGCGTCCTCGGGCTTGCCCGCCACGCCCTTGGCGAACATGTCGACGATGACGTACTTGCTGTAGACCTCGGTGGCCTTGGCGGACGGCGGTCCCGCGAACCCGATGACCCGCGAGTTGTCGGGGGCGGTGCGGAACCCCTTCATCGGCGGATCGATGGTGTCCCACAGCGGGTTCTGCTCCCAGAGCTTCGTCGAGCCCACCGAGAACCCTTCGGCCACCTGGAACCACCGGCCGAAGGCATCCTTGCCGTGGAACCACTTCAGGAAGTCCTTGGCGAGCTTCGGGTTCTTGCCGTACTTCATGACGCCGTGGGCGAACGCCGTGTGGTAGCTCCACGAGCCGGCCGGGCCCGCCGGCAGCCGCGCGTGCTGGATGTCGCGCACCATCGGCTCGCCGCGCTCGTCCTTGATCTTGTCCTGGCCGCGCTTGGCCGCGATGTAGATCGAGGCGCCGTTCAGCGTGGCGCTGATCTCGCCGGCCAGGAACGCCCGGTTGTTGTTGGTGTCGTCCCACGCGAGCCCGCCCTCGTCGCACGCGTCCTTCCAGAAGGCCGCCATGAACTTGACGGCCTCGACGGAGCCCTTGCTGTCGAGCGCGGTCTTGCCGGCCTTGTCGGTCTCGGCCCCGCCGTAGTTCCACATGAGCGGGTACGCCCAGGCCGGCGCGTCACCGAAGGTGTGACCGAGCGTCTGGCCGTATGGATGGCCTTTCTTCTTCAGCTTGGCGCCGACAGCGCGCAGGTCCTCGTAGGTCTTGGGGAACGTGGTCGCGCCGACCTCGTCGAGCCACGACTTCCGGTACGCGATCAGCCCCGGCACGATGCTGTGCGGCAGCGCCATGAACCGCTTGCCGACCTTCGTGTACATCTCGGACTGCGCGTAGAAGCCGCCCTGGTCCTTGGCCTGCCACTCGGCGACGTCGGTCACCTCCACGAGGCCGTTCTCGTAGAGGTGCGGCCAGTTGTGGAGCATGTGGATGATGTCGGGCCCGCTACCCGACTGGATGGCGGCCGTGATGCGCGATTGAAGGTCATTGGCGTTGATGAACTCGAACTGCACCTCGGCGCCGAGGAGCTTCGAGGCCTCGCCGGCCTGCCGCTTGAGCTCGACGTCGCAGGCCGGAATGAAATCGACCCAGCGCAGGACGTTGAGCCGGGTGCCCTGCGCGAAGGCGGGGGCCCGGCCGGCGGCGAGGATGCCCGCCAGGCCGGCGCCCGTGGTCGCGAGAAACGTTCGGCGGTCGTTCGCCATGGCGCTCATGCCTCGTAGATCTTCTTCAGCTCACCCTCCGCCCACTTCACCGCGTCCTCGGCCTTCATGCCCTGGGCGGCCTTCGCGTACATGTCCACGATGACGTACTTCGTGTACGACTCGGTGGCCTTCGCCGAGGCCGGCCCGGGATGGCCGAGCATCAGCGTTGCCCGCGCCGCCTGCCGGAATACTCGAAGCGGCTTGTCGATCCGGGCCCACATCGGGCTATCCTCCCACTTCTTGGTGGAGCCCACGCTGTAGCCCTCGTTGACCTCGAACCACTTGCCGTAGTTCGCATCCTGGTGCAGCCACTTCAGGAAGTCCTTGGCGAGCTTCGGATTCTTGCCGTACTTCATGACCGAGTGCTGGAACGGCACGTAGAGCGCGAACTGCCCGGCCGGGCCCTTCGGCATGAGCGCGGCGTGCTCGATGTCCTGGAACAGCGGCTCGCCCTTGTCGTCCTTGATCTTGTCCTTCTGGCGCTTGGCCACGATGTAGATCGAGGCGCCGTTGAGCGTGGCCCCGATCTCGCCGGCCAGGAACGCGCGGTTGTTGTTGGTGTCGTCCCAGGCGAGCCCGCCCTCGTCGCAGGCGTCCTTCCAGAAGGCCTGCAGGAACTTCACCGACTCGATGGCACCCTTCGAGTTGATCGCGACCTTCTTGCCCGTCTTGTCGACCTCGGCGCCGCCGAAGTCCCACAGGAAGGGGTACGAGAACGTCGGCGGATCGCCGAAGCTGTGACCGAGCGCCTGACCGACGGGCTTGCCCTTGGCCTTGAGCTTCTTGCCGGCCTCGCGGAACTCGTCCCAGGTCTTGGGGAACTCCTTGAGGCCGAGATCGTTGAACCACGAGCGCCGGTACGCGACCGCGTTGCCGACGACGCCGTGGGGCACGCCCAGCCACTTGCCGCCCACCTTGGCGCTGGCGTTGAACACGTCGTAGAAGCCGCCCTGGCTCTTGCCGATGGGCTCGGCCACGTCGGAGACGTCGACGAGTGAGCTGGCATAGAGATGCGGCCAGTTCCACAGCATCTGGATGATGTCGGCGCCGCTGCCCGACTGCACGGCCGCGGTGATGCGCGGCTGCAGGTCGTTGGCGTTGATGAACTCGAACGTGACCTCGGCCCCGAGCGCCTTCGAGGCTTCCGGCGCCTGTCGCTTCAACTCCACGTCGGCCTCGGGGATGAAGTCGACCCAGCGCACGATGTGGAGCTTCGTCCCCTGGGCGAACGCCGGTGCCCGGCGCGCCGCGAGAATGCCTTCGAGGCCGGTCGCGGTGACCGCGGCGGCTGCGCCCGTGACCTTCACGAATTCACGGCGATTCATATGATCTCTGTCCATCGAACGCTCCTTCATCGGGAGGGGTTCACCCAGGATATTCGGCGTGTCGCGGCGCAGCGGCCCACATCGGAAAAGTGACGAATTGATACCATCTTAGCGACGGGGTGTCAACGCTCGCGGGGTGCGGGACGGCTCAGCGTGACGCGACGGCGGCGGCCAGGGTCACGTGCACGCGGGGCCGGAAGCCCAGCGCGAGCACGGCCGCGGCGCCGCCGATCGCCGCGGAGGAGAGAAAGAGCCACGTGTACCCGCCGAGATGGTCGTAGAACCATCCGCCGGCAAAGGACCCGAGCCCCATGTCGAGCGTCGAGATCAGGAAGACGGCGCCATACGCTGTCCCCATGACCTTCTCGCCGAAGTACTCCCGCGTCACCAGCGCGTAGAGCGGCATCACGCCGCCGCAGGCGAGCCCGAACAGCAGCGCGATCGCCACGAACGCCCGGAGGTCGTGGGCGAACAGATACGTGAAGACCATGCGATCCAGTTGAGGAGCGCGATCGTCGAGATGCCGGTGCGGCTCCACCCCATCGTGTCCTCGATCGGCTTGACGAAGACGGCGAGCGCGAACATCGCACCGAGGCCCATGGACACGATGACGGCGCCGGCGCCAACGACCACCCACCCGTAGAACACGCGTGATCGGCCCATGATGCGGCTACGATAGCACGACGTTTTCACGCGTTTGCGCGTCGTGGCCATTGTAGAAAATAGCTGCCGGACCAAGTCGCTGGCGTCGGATTTGCAGCCCTTCTTTCAGCCATGATCATCAAGAGACTCGCGATCGCGATCTTCGGTCGGCGGCGCCACCGCGGCCGGCGCGTGCCGATCACGCCGGAATTCGGGGCCCGAGTTCTTCTGCGTGAGGGCGACAAGGTCGTTCGTCGCAACGCGGAGGGCGAGGTCGAGGTCACGACGATCCTCAAGGGGCAAGAGCGCAGCGCGTGAGCTCCGCGGGTCCAGGAGGTCCAGGAGATGAAGGCGCGTCGCTGGCTCGTCCTGATCCTCGGTCTGCTGGTCGTGACCGGCGCGATCGTGGTGTATCGATTGCCGGAGCTGGTCCGCCGTGTCGCGATCGCGCGCATTCACGCGACGACTGAGCGTCCCGTCGAGATCGCTCACGTCGATCTCCACCTCCTGGCCGGGCGCGCCTCGATTCGTGGCTTCCGTCTCGCCGAGCGCGACGGGCAGCCGTTCGCCGCCATCGAGCGTCTCGACGTGGCGCTGCGCCTTCCGTCCCTGCTCGTCGGCCACCTTCGATTCCGCGAGCTGGCCGTCCACGATTCGACGGTGAACGTGGTGCGCCGGCCCGACGGCACGTTCAACTTCTCGGATCTCGTCGGCCGCTCGGGGACATCGACGGGCCGGCCGATCGCCGTGACCGTGGACCATTTCGCCGTGACCGGAGGGAAAGTGACGCTCGACGACCGGGGCGTCTCCGAGCCGCGGACGTGGGTCTCCGAGCAGATCACGGTCGATGCGTACGATCTGTCCACGCGCGGCGACCGCGGCCGCGCGATCGCGCGATCGATCACGGCGGGGGCGCCGGTCGGGATCGAGCTGACGAACGTGCGGCTGTACCCCATTCGCCTGCAGGCCCGCGTGACGACGGAAGGGCTCGACCTCGCGCTCGCGCGTGTCTACCTGCCGGCCGGCACGACGATCGTCCCCGCGCGGGGACGCGTGAGCACGACGCTCACCGCCGCGCTCGACGCGCGCGAAGGCCTGCGCGCCGACCTGACCGCGCGATTCGACGACGTCGTGCTCGTCAGGCCGGGCGGGGGTGAGCCGCTGGTGCTCGCGCCCGCCACCACCACGCGGGTGAGCGGGTTCGCGTACCGAGAGGGCGCGCTGCGGCTCGATGAGCTCGCGGTCGAGGGTGTGCTGCACGTGCGCGATCCGATGGCCAAAGGCACGGCACGCTTCCAGGCCTCCAGCGTGCGCGCGAACGTGGCGAACCTGACCTGGCCCGCCACGACGCCGGGCCGGCTGGATGTGACGAGCAGCATCCCCGGCGGCGGCCTGCTCGCGGTGACGGGCACCGTGCGGCCGCCCCCGGAGGCGACCGAGCTTCGCGTCCGCCTCGCCAACGTGGATCTCGCGCCGTGGGCGCAGCTCTTGCCGATCGCGGCCCGGATCACCGGCCTCGCGCAGGCGGATCTGCAGATGAACGAGCCGCTGGCCGCGGGAATACCGGCGCGCGTGCGCGGATCGATCGCCATCGTCCGCCTCGGGGTCGCGGACGGTCGCCAGGAGATCCTCGGCGCCCGGCGGATCGAGGCGAGCGGCCTGGAGCTGCACTGGTCCGGCGGCGAGGGACGAGCCCCCGCCCTGCGGATCGGTCGAGTCCAGGTCACGGATCCGCGCGGTGTCGTCGAGCGCGATCGGTCGGGAGAGTTCCCGCTGAAGGCCCTGACCCGCCGCGCGGACGCCATCGTCCCCGCGTCGTCCGTTCCCGGCCGCCGAGCGTCCGAGGTCGCAGCTGCTCCGGCGATCGGTGTCGACGTCGGCGAGATCGTCGTGCGCGACGGAGCGCTGGCGTGGCGCGATCAGGCGGTCTCGCCGGCAACCCGGCTCGACATCTCCGCCATCGACGCGCGGCTCACGGGGATCGGCTGGCCGCTGCGCGGACCGGCCGGCATTCGCGTGGACCTGCGGCCTCCCGGCGGAGGCCGTCTCCGGGTCGCCGGGCGCGTGGGGCTCGATCCGCTCGACGCCGACGTGCGCGTGACGGCCGAGCGTGCCGACCTCGCGCCGTACCGGCCCTATCTGCCGATCGCCGCCCGCGTCGCCGGCGTGGCGGATGTCGATCTCGCCGTCGTGGTGCCGTCGCTCACCGAAACGCGGGCGTCGGCGCGCGGCCGGGCCGCGCTGTCCCGCGTCGACGTTCGTGACGGCGAGCGCACGGTGATGCGCGTCGAGCGCGCGACCGCGACCGGCGTCGACGTGGATTGGCCCGGTCGGATCGCCGTCGACCGGCTGGCCCTTGCTCAGCCGTGGATTCTCGTCGAGCGCGACGCCCGGGGAGAGCTGCCGCTCCGTGCTCTGCTGGCCCCGGGGCGATCGGACGCTCCCCGACCGTCGCCGGCGTCGACCGAGCCCGCGGCCGCCGTCGGTGAGCCCGTCGCCGTCACCGTGGCCCACCTGAGCGTCGAAGGTGGTGGCCTGCGTGTGGTCGATCAGAAGGTCTCTCCGCCGTTCGCCGCCGACCTGCAGTCCGCCGTCCTCGAGATGGACGGCCTGTCGACGTCCGGGCCCAAGCCGGCAACGCTGCAGCTCAGCGGGCGACTCGGCCCGGGATCGAGCCTCACGCTACGAGGCACGGTCGGGCCTCTCGGCGGTCCGCCGCGGCTCGATCTGAACGGCGAGCTTCGAGACTTCGCCATGCCGCGCACGAATCCCTATCTCCTGCAGCAGGTCGGATGGAAAACGGACGAAGGCCGGCTGACGTCGAAGATCCAGTGTCGCCTGGATGGCGATGCCCTGTCGGCCAAGACCGAGATCCGGCTCAGCCGCTTGCACCTGGTGCGCGCGGCGGAACAGGACAAGGCCCAGGCCCGCCTCGGCCTGCCGCTCAACGTCATCACGGCGCTCATGAAGAACAAGCAGGGCGACATCAACCTGTCCTTGCCCGTGGGCGGGCGGCTCAGCGATCCGCGCTTCGACTACAGCGAAGCCCTCTGGAGCTCGGTCCGCACCGTGGCCGCGCACGCCATCACGGCGCCGGTCAGCTGGATCGGCCGCGTGCGGTTCACCAAGGATTCGCGGATCGAGCGGATCGACATCGATCCCGTCACGTTCGAGGCGGGCACGGCGACGCTGACGGCCGAGGGGCGGACACAGGTCGCGCGACTTACCTCGTTTCTCGATCAGCTTCCCGAGGTCCGTCTCGCCCTGACCCCGGTGGTCTCGTCGCGTGACATCGCCGAGCTCAAGCGCCGGGCGATGGAGGCGGACCTGGAGCGCCTCGCGCGCCAGCACCACCTGTCGCGAGACGCCGCGGTCGCTCGCCTGCTCGCGGAGCGTGTGCCCGATCGGCCGGCTCCCCGGACACCGGAAGGCACGCTCGCGGCGCTCCTGGAGGCACAGCCCGTGGAGGCGACCGCGATCGGCGACCTCGGCAGCCGACGGCAAGAGGCGGTGCGGGATACGCTCAAGCGGGCGGGCGTTCGGGGCGAGCGCTTGAGCGAACGACAGGTGGTCCAGCGTGAGGGGAGCGAGAGCGAGGTCGCCATGGACGTTCTCGACCCCGACACGCCGCGGCCCTCGAAGATGCGCGAGGTCCTGCGCCGGATCGGGATGCCGTTGAAGGATTCGGACAGATGAGCGCCCTCCGCGCCTCGACGCGCTGGCTTGGTCGGCTCTGCCTGCCCGTCGTCCTGGCGGTGACGGCCGCCTGCGCGACGGTCGACCGGACGGAAGACCTGCGCATCGAATCCGAGGTGAAGGCGCGACTCGTCGCCGAGACGGACGCGAATCTCACGCGTCTCGCCGTGGTCAGCACGAACGGCGTCGTCTATCTCAACGGCACCGTCGCCTCCTCGGACCAACGGGCGCGGGCCGCCTCGCTGGCCAAGAGCGTGCGAGGCGTCCGGCGCGTCGTCAATACGCTCGATGTGACGACGCCCTCTCGCTAGTCAGCAGAAAGGCTTCGGCGGCGAGCAGATCCTCCTCCGTGTCGACGCCGATCGTCGGCTCCTGGGTCTCGAGGGCGAGGATGGGGATGTCCGCCTCGAGGAAGCGCAGCTGCTCGAGCCCTTCGGCTCGCTCGAGGGGCGAGGGCGGCAGGCGATGGAACTGCTCGAGCGCGACCTTGCGATACGCGTAGAGCCCGATGTGCTTGTAGCGGGCGACGCCGACGCCGTCGCGATCGTAGGGAATCGGGTACTTCGAGAAGTAGAGCGCGCTGTCGTCGGCGTTGCACACGACCTTGTTCACCGTCGGGCTCGCCGCCTCCGCGGGTGTGGCGCGGATGCGCAAGGTGGTGACCTGGGTGTCCGGCAGGCGGATGAACGGCTCCACGAGTGCTCCGATGTGCCCCGGGGTCAGCAACGGCTCGTCGCCCTGGATGTTGACGTAGACGTCGGCGTCGCGGCCCTGCGCGACCTCCCACACGCGGTCCGTTCCCGACGGATGGCCGGCATCGGTGAGGACCGCGGGCACGTGGAAGCGGTGGCAGACCTCGACGATCTCGTCGGAGTCGGTGGCCACGAGCACGTCATTGAGATGCGTCGCCCGCCGCGCCGCCTCCCAGACCCGCACCACCATCGGGCGCCCCGCGATCTCGCGCAGGACCTTGCGCGGCAGCCGCGTCGACTGCAAGCGCGCCGGGATGACCCCGAGAACGGCTAGGCTCATCGCAGTGCGAGCTGAGGCGCGCCGCGCGGCGAGGCGAGCGGTGACATGACCTTCATGGAAAGGTCCGGATCGTCCGCAGCAGCGAGGCGCGCCGGTCGCCCTCGGGGGCAAAGGGGACGACGACCGGCATCGTCAGCCCCGCGCGCGCGAACGCCGCCAGGCGCTCGCGGCAGAACGCTTCGGGCCCGACGACCCCGAGTTGATCGAGCAGCCGCGGCGAGAGCTTCGTCACGGCCCCGGCGCGGTCGCCGGCCTTCCAGGCGGCGTTCGCCGCGTCGATGTCCTCCGCGAAGCCGCTGGCCCGGAAATAGTTGGCGTACGCTTCGACCGTGGTATACGCGGTGATGTCGCGGGCCAGCGCCTGGCGCGCGGGCTCCGGCGTGTCCGTGACGCACGTGCGGACGAACGCGCCGACCTCGAAGCCGTCCAGCGTCCGCCCCGCGCGCTTGGCGCCTTCCGCGGCCTCGGCGATGGCGTGGGGTACCGTCTTGGGCCCGATCCAGTTCAGGAGCACGCCGTCGGCGATCTCGCCGGCCAGCCGGAGCATGTCGTCCCCGAGCGCGGCCAGCACGATACGCACGGGCCGCGGCGGCGGCGGAATCCCCAGGCGAAAGTTCCGGATCGTGTAGAACTGGCCCTCGAAGTTCACGCGCTCACCGGAGAGCACGCCGCGGATGATCTGGACGGCTTCGCGCATCTGCGCGAGCCCGCGCACGAAGGGCAGCCCGTTCCACTGCTCGACGATCGCGCGGCTGGACACGCCGAGGCCCAGCGAGAAGCGCCCGGGTGCGGCGTGGCCGAGGGTGGCCGCCGTCATCCCGAGCACGATCGGCGTCCGGGTCTGGATCGGCAGCACGCCCGTCGCCATCTCGAGGCGGGTTGTCTGGGCCGCGATGAGCGCCATCACCGTGACGGCATCGGTGCCCGCGGCCTCACCCATCCAGGCCGTCCGGTATCCGCGCGCTTCCACTTCGCGGACGACCTCGGCGAGCTCGGTTGCCGAGAAGGTGGGCACGAACGGAAGAGACACACCGAGGTCGCGCATGGGTCCGGAGTATACCGCGCCATGCGCTATCATGACGCCGGAGGTCGGCCATGACGCTTCTCGCGGGCAGCATCGGGGTCATCTTCGGCGTCGCGAACAAGCGCTCGATCGCGTGGGGCATCGCCCAGGCCATGAGCGCCGCGGGCATGCGTCTGGCGTTCACGTACCAGGGCGAGCGCCTGAAGGAGAACGTGGTGGAGCTGGCGGCGACGCTCGCCGGCTCGCTCGTGCTGCCCTGCGACGTGACCTCCGACGTCGAGGTCGCCGCGGTCTTCGAGGCCGTCGAGCGCGAGCTCGGCCGCCTCGACACGCTGGTGCACTCCGTGGCCTATGCCCCGCGTGAGGAGCTGGAAGGGGAGTTCGTGACGACCTCGCGCGACGGCTTCCGGACCACGCTCGACATCTCGGCGTACTCGCTCGTCGCGCTCACTCGTGCCGCGCTCCCGCTGCTCGAGCGGTCGGGCCGGGGTTCCGTGCTGGCCATGACGTATTACGGCGCCGAGAAGGTCGCGGCCAGCTACAACGTCATGGGGGTGGCCAAGGCCGCGCTGGAGGGGACGGTGCGGTATCTCGCCGCCGGGCTCGGCCCCCGCGGCGTCCGCGTGAACGCGATCTCGGCGGGGCCGGTCAACACGCTGGCCGCGCGCGGCGTCCGCGGCTTCACGGGCATGCTCAAGCACCATGCCGCGCGCGCGCCCCTGCGGCGCAACGTCGAGCTGCGCGAGATCGGTGACACCGCCGTGTTCCTGGCGTCGTCGATGGCCTCGGGGATCACCGGCGAGGTCCTGTTCGTGGACGCTGGCTACAACATCATGGCCGTTTAGTCGATGCCCACCGGGCGTCCGGCGCAGCCGATCCATGCGCCTCGCGGGGCCGTGCTGTCCTGTAAGGGCTGGGGACAGGAAGCGGCGCTGCGGATGTTGATGAACAACCTCGATCCCGACGTGGCCGAGCGCTGGGAGGACCTCGTCGTCTACGGCGGGGCGGGGAAGGCGGCGCGGAGCTGGGAGGCCTATCACCGGATCGTGGCGACCCTGCGGCGTCTCGGCGACGACGAGACGCTGCTCGTGCAGTCGGGCAAGCCCGTCGGCGTCTTCCGCACGCACGCCGACGCGCCGCGCGTGCTGATCGCCAACGCGATGCTGGTGCCCGCGTGGGGCGACTGGGAGCACTTCAGGAAGTACGAGGCGATGGGGCTCACGATGTACGGCCAGATGACGGCCGGCTCGTGGATCTACATCGGCACGCAGGGGATCCTGCAAGGGACGTACGAGACCTTCGGCGCGTGCGCGCGCAAGCATTTCGGCGGCTCCCTGGCCGGCCGGCTCGTGCTCTCCGCGGGTCTCGGCGGGATGGGCGGGGCCCAGCCCCTGGCCGTGACCATGAACGACGGCGTCGGCCTGTTCGTCGAGGTCGACGGCGAGCGCATCGAGCGCCGGCTGCGCCTGCGCTACGTCGACCGCGCGACCACGTCGCTGGACGAAGCGCTGGCCTGGGCCGAGGAGGCGCGGCGGCGCCGCGCGCCGCTGTCGATCGCGCTCCACGGCAACGCGGCGGAGATCCATCCCGAGATCGCGCGGCGCGGCGTGCGGCCCGATGTGGTCACCGACCAGACGTCCGCGCACGACATGCTCACCGGCTACATCCCCACGGGGCTCACGCCCGCGGCCGCCGCCGAGCTGCGCGCGCGTGACGCGAAGGCGTATCTCGAGCGCGCCTACGCGTCGATCGCCGCGCAGATGCGGGCGATGCTCGACTTCCAGCGCGGCGGCGCCGTGCTGTTCGACTACGGCAACAACTTCCGCCGCGAGGCCGAGAACGCCGGCGTCCACGACTTCAGCTATCCGGGGTTCGTGCCCGCGTTCATCCGCCCGTTGTTCTGCGAGGGCGACGGGCCCTTCCGCTGGGTCGCGCTCTCCGGCGATCCCGAGGACATCTACGCCACCGACGCCGCCCTGATCGACGCGTTTGCCGACCGCGAGCATCTCGTCCGCTGGCTCCGCCTCGCGCGCGAGCGCGTCCACTTCCAGGGGCTGCCCGCCCGCATCTGCTGGCTCGGCTACGGCGAGCGCGCGAAGGCCGGGCGCATCTTCAACGACCTGGTCGCGTCGGGACGCCTGAAAGCGCCGATCGTCATCGGCCGCGACCATCTCGACTCCGGCTCCGTCGCCTCGCCGAACCGCGAGACCGAGTCGATGCGCGACGGCTCCGATGCCATCGCCGACTGGCCGATCCTCAACGCGTTGCTCAACACCGCCGCCGGCGCAACGTGGGTGAGCGTCCATCACGGCGGCGGCGTTGGCATCGGCTATTCGATCCACGCGGGCATGGTCGTGGTCGCCGACGGCACCGCGGACGCCGCCCGCCGGCTCGAGCGCGTGCTGACGACGGATCCGGGGACGGGGATCATGCGCCACGCCGACGCGGGCTACGACGAGGCCGTCGCGGCGGCGCGACGCCACCGGCTAGATCTGCCGTCATGCGACGCTTCGAGGGGTGCCACGGCTTTGCCGGCCCGTGGCTAGGCCCCCCATGTCACAACAGGAGGCGTGATGTCGATTCCCGCGACGATGAAGGCGGTCGTGCTGCACGAGGCCGACGAGATGCGCGTCGAGTCGCGCCCGGTGCCGAAGCCGACTCCGGGCGAGGCGCTGGTCAAGGTCGACTGCGCGTCGATCTGCGGCACCGACGTCAAGGTGCTGCACCGCACGCTCCAGGGCCAGCCCGCCGGTCCATTCATCATGGGTCACGAGTACGCGGGGACGGTCGTCGCCCTGGGCCCCGACGTGGACGAGTTTCGCGTGGGCGATCGCGTCGCCGTCGAGGTGCACAAGGGCTGCGAGCGCTGCGAGAACTGCATCAAGGGCTGGTACACCTCGTGCCTGAACTACGGCGATCTCTCGAAGGGCCACCGCGCCAAGGGGCTGACCTGCGACGGCGGCTTCGCCGAGTACGCCGTCAACCACATCAACACGCTCTACCGCCTGCCCGACAACCTCACGTTCGAGCAGGCGTGCATGGTGACGACCGCGGCCTCGCCGCTCTGGGCCATCGATCTGATGGGTGGCTATCTCGCCGGCGAGACCGTGCTCGTCCAGGGCCCCGGGCCGATCGGGCTCATCGCCGTGCAGCTCTGCAAGGCGCTCGGCGCCGAGCGTGTGATCCTCACCGGTACTCGCGACGAGCGCCTGGCGGTGGGGTCACGGCTCGGGGCC
>Ga0207646_10006273_pt1 | contig 12329 bp, 11 predicted proteins | sample KBSK5502metaG_FD_184343 | JGI IMG/M metagenome (GOLD analysis project Ga0207646, IMG submission 184343) | Corn, switchgrass and miscanthus rhizosphere microbial communities from Kellogg Biological Station, Michigan, USA - KBS K5-50-2 metaG... | ecosystem: Host-associated > Plants > Roots >...
GCGGGTGGCCGAGGTCGTAGGGCCGATCGGTCGCGTAGTTCATGGACGAGTAGATCCGCACGGGGATGCCGAGCTCGACGGCCTTGGCGTAGAGCGGGTAGTAGCGCCGATCGCTCGCCGGGATGCCATCCACGAGCGCCGAGACCCCGAGGGCGTGGAACTTCTCCTCGCGCACCCGGCGCTCGAGCTCTCGAACCCCGCGCATCCCCTGCAGCCCGCTGATCCGGGCGAGGCCGAGGAAGCGATCCGGGTACTCGCGCAGCAGCTCGGCGACCTCGTCGTTGGAGGTGCCGAAGGGCACCGCGCGCACGATGCCGACCCGGTGCAGCAGCTCCACGTACGCGGACAGCTCCGTGGTGGGGCGCGCGTCGCCGCCGCCCTGGCGCGAACGAAAGATGCGCTCGTAGTTCGCCATGCCATACCCGGCGGGGCGCTCCGGCGAGGGAACGGCCGAGGCCGCGGCCGGCGGGGCCGCGGCGGGCGCGTCGCCGTCGGCGCGCCGGGGAACGCTGCACTCCATGTCGATGACGCGCATCAACCGGCGAGCGACTCGATCGTCCGCACCTCGTCGGCGGAGAGCGACACGGCGTGGCTGGCCAGGTCCTGCTTCATGTGCTCGGCGCTGGACGTGCCGGTGAGCGGGAGCATCCCGATCGCCCGCGCGAAGCGGAACACCACCTGGGCCGGCGTGGCCTGGGCACGCATGGCGATGCGGGCGATCGCCGGATGATGCAGCACCTCGGGGTTCGCCGTGAGCAGCGAGAAGCCCTGGTAGACGATCTTGCGATCCGAGCAGAACGCGCGCACGTCGCGGTCCCAGCCGAGCCGCGCGAAGCACCGGTTCTGGACGAAGGCCGGCGTCTCGGCGCCGCTGGCCTCCATGTGCATGAGATGGCGCAGCGAGACGTTGCTCACCCCGAGCAGGCGCGTGCGACCGGCGGCGCGCTCCTTGCCCATCGCCGTCCAGACCTCGGCGTCGTACTCCGTCCATCCGTGTCCCGAGGCCGGTCCGTGCAGGACGTAGCTGTCGACGTGATCGGTGCCGAGGTGCTCGAGCGAGCTCTGCATCGATTGCGCGACCTGGGTGGCGAGCTCCGCCTCGGGGTCATAGGGCAAACGGTGATCCTGACCGGGCTGGTACGTGAACTTCGTCTGCAGGAACAGGTCCGCACGGCTGACCACGCCCGCGCGGTAGACGGCCGCGAGCCCCTGACCGACACCGGCCTCGAAGTAATGCCGTCGCTGGTTGGCGGTGTCGATGCCGCGAAAGCCCGTCCGCACCGCGAGCTCGGTGAGGGTCGGGGTACGGTCTTCCTTCCAGGCGGTCCCGTAGAGGAAATCGGGAACGACGGTCATGCGCCGGTGTCAGTCCGCCCGGGAACGGCGCACCGCCGCCTCGTCGAGCGCGAGCCCGAGGCCGGGAGCCTGCGGCGCGACGAGCTCGCCGTGCTCGACCCGCGGCATCGCGGTGAGGAGACCGGCGGAGCGGGGCACGTACTCCACCAGATGGCCGTGGGGGATGGCGGCCAGCAGGTGCACCTGGATCTCCGGCACCACGTGGCCGCAGACCGGGATCCGGTACGCCTGGGCGAGCGCGGCGATCTTGCGCCACGGCGTCACCCCGCCGACCCTGGCCAGGTCGAGAATCACCACGTCGACGGCGCGCGCCTCGAGGAGCGTCCGGAACGCGTCCAGGTGGTAGAGGTGCTCGCCCGCCGCGATCGGGACGTCGAGCCGGGCGCGAAGATCCGCGAGCCCGGCGACGTCGAGATGATGGACGGGATCTTCCAGCCACGCGATGCCGGCCTCCTGAAGGACCCGGCCGGTCTCGCGCGCGCGCGTGAGCGACCAGCTCTCGGTCGCATCGACCATGATCCGGACGTCGGGACCGACCGCCTCGCGCACGGCGTGCACGCGCCGGGCCTCCAGCTCCGGCCTCGCCTCTTTACCGAGCCGGAGCTTGACGGCCCCGAATCCGTTCTCCACGTGGCGCTTCGCCGAGGCCGCGAGCTCGTCGGGGGACAGGCTGTACCAGAGGCCGTCGCTCGCATACGTCGGCAGCCGGTCGCGATATCCGCCGAGCAGGCGATGCAGGGGCTGGCCGAGGGTCTTGCCGGCGGCATCCCAGAGCGCGATGTCCAGCGGGGCGAGCGCGCAGTGGAGCAGGCCACCGGGGCCGACCCAGTCGCCGCGGCGCGCGAGCCGATCCCAGGCCGCCTCCGGCTCGAGCACGCTCATGCCGACCAGGTGCTCGCCCAGCTCACGCGCGGCGCGCCCGATCGTCGTCATCAGATCGGGCCGCGGGTAGACGATGTAGCCGATCCCTTCGACGCCGTCCGATGTCGTGAGCCGAGCCAGCACGTGCCAGTTCGCGTCGACCGTCCGTCCCCCTGCCACGTAGGGATGATCGACGGCGACCCGCAGCACCTCTACCGCGACCCGCGTGATCTTCAGTTGTTGATCCACTCCTTCATGAAGCGCGCATGACAGTCGCGCTCGCCCGGCATCTTCGGCCAGCCCGCCAGCAGCCGCACGCTGGCCAGGAGCAGGCGATCGCGCAGGTGGGTCGAGTTGTGGGCGTACTCCTCGAAGCTCGAATGCGTGATCTTCTGGTTGTGCGGGTCGTCCTGGAACTTGCAGGCCGCGACGGCCACCGTCGCGAGATAGGCCCGGCGATCCGCGCCCGAGTCCAGATAGGCGCGGGCCAGCGCCGTCGTGCGCGGGACGTCGAAGGCGAGGATCGCCTCGTCGAGCTCCCGGAGCAGCGCGTGCGGGGTCCGGCCGGTCGCGTCGAGCCCGGCGCCCTCGCCCTCGAGGACCGGGGCGAACAGCTTGTTGGCCCGGGCGACGTCGTTGACGAAGTTGGCCATCAGGTAGAGCACGCGCGGCTGATAGGGATTGTCGCTCGTGCGCATCCAGTAGTTCGCCGTGTTGCAGTAATCGAACGCGTGCTGGCCGTCCGTGAACTGCCGGGGAACGGTCGTGCGGAGAATGATCTCGGCCGCGCCGATCTGGATGGTGTCGCCGAGGCTCCGGAGCGACTTGCCCTCCCGCAGGTGAGCGGTGAGCCGACCCCAGACGGTCGGGCCGTCGGCCTCCATGAGCAGCCGCACCATCTCCTCGACCTCGGCCGGCGTGAGCGGCCTCTCGTTCGTCCCGAGCAGGTGCTTGCCGGCCTCGGGCAGCTCGTTGACCACCGTGACGCAGGCCGCGTCGTAGAGCGAGTAGTAGAGCGGGCCGACCGCCATGTCCGGCACGCCGATGTAGAAGACCCCGCGCGCCCGGTCCCAGCCGATCAGGTCGGCGAGGTCGACGGTGGCGCGGGCGCGCAGCGCCTTGTGCCCGGTGTTGCGGGCCTTCCGTCCGCCGATCGTGTCCTGCAGGTCGATGAGGCCGAGGAAGAGCAGCTGATCGCGCAGCCGCGGCCGCGCGGCTTCGTCGGCGGCCAGGCCGAGGAACAGGCCGTAGGACCGTCGCACGTCGCCGCTCATCGTGGCGATCAGGTGGGCGTGCAGCCGCTCCTCGACCGTGCCCTCCTGCGTGATGGGCACGCCCTCCTGATGCCAGACGAAGGGCCCGTAGCTCGGCGGCGGCACCGTCATGCCCTTCATCGTGGCGTAGCGGCCGGGATATTTCCCGAGCAGCTGATTCCAGATGTCGAGGCCGGCCGGGATGTACCAGACGCTCTGCAGGAGCGGCAGCAGCCGATACTCCGCGGGCACGAACGGCGCCAGATGCGCCGCGGTCCGGAGCCCGAGGATCGTGTGGTCGTTGTTGACGAGGGTGATCTGCCCGTCCCGCACGTTGATGTGGCTCGGCACCTGCACGAACGGCGCCTCGGCCGCCGTCACCACGTCGAGCGCGTCGCCCAGCGCCCGCCCCTCCCGCGCGATCATCGTGAAGAACAGATCCGCGGTGCGCGGCTGATCGCGCTCGACAATGGCCTCCGTCAGCAGCTCGAACGATCGATCCGCCATCGGCACCTCCTAGAACAACGGGCTGTTCGACTCGAGGCCGAGCATCGTGCGTCCCACCGCCTCGTAGTTCACGAACTGCAGCTGGTTGTGGCGGGTGACGACCTCGGCGTCGCGCGCGTACCGCTCGAGCGGGCTCGACATGAAGATGGACGTGGTGCCGGCCGTGGAGCACACCATGTGGGTGGCCTTGGCGGCGCTCTGGGCGGCATGGGTCATGGCCATGCGCAGATCCGACCGCTGCCGCTCCGTGACGTAGTCGCCCGCGAGCACCGTCTGCCACGTCTGCCCGACGGTGTCGAACAGGAGCGCCCGGCCCGAGCGCAGCAGCGCCTCGGCCTCACCGATCCGCGCCTGCACGATCTGGCGATCGCGCAAGAGCTCGGAGGACGAGCGCGGGATCTTGACCTGGGCCAGCTCGGCGAACTCGTCGATGGCGGCCCGGGCCACGCCGAGCCCCACGCAGCAGAAGCCGCAGCCCGCGAGATCGAAGCCGTGCATGCGGTTCATGGGTCCGGTGACGCGCGCCCGGCGATCCATGGCCGAGAACGTGTGCGCCTCGGGCACGAAGAGATCGTTGACCTCGATGTCGTGGCTGCCCGTGCCGCGCATGCCGCTGACGTTCCAGGTGTCGATGATGCTCGCGTCCGACTTCGGATGGAAGTACGCCATCCGCACGTCCTGGTCGCCGTTGGCCCGCAGCCGCGGCGTGTCGCCGTCGAACACCTTGCAGGCGCCGTGGAGCAGCGAGGAGTGCATGCAGCCGCTGGCAAAGAACCAGTGCCCGGTGACCCGGTAGCCGCCGGGCACGGCGACGGCCCGGCCCCGGGGGTTCGCCGACCCCGCCGACACACCGATCGGATCGCTGTGGAAGAGCTTGCGGCGCACGTCCGGCTCGAACTGAGCGCTCTGACGGAAGGTGTTGATCCCCATGGCCACGCACCACCCCGCCGACCCGTCGGCCCGCGCGATCTCCTCGATCACGCTCAAGGTCGTGAGGATGTCGGCGCCGAGGCCGCCCTCCTCCTTCGAGATGGCGACCTTGAACAACCCGGCGGTGGCGATCTCCATGACGAGATCGCGGGGCAGCTGCCGGGCGGCCTCGATCTCGTCGCCCCGCTCGCGGATGCGCGGCGCGAGCGCCTGGGCGATCTCGAGCGGTGCGGGTGCAGCACGGGCGATATCGGTAGTCATGACTCGCGCCATCCTGCGCCCGTGCCGGGTATGCCGTCAAGCGACGGGGGCAGGTTTTGACTTCTCAACATCGTGGTGAGATATGCTGCTCGCCGTGACGGGCATTCCGCTCCGGCCGACCGTGCTCGAGATCGATCTCGACGCCGCCGCGGACAACCTCCGGGCCGTGCGGCGGCTGGTCGGCGCCGAGCGCAAGATCTTCGCGGTCATCAAGGCGGATGGGTACGGGTTCGGCGCCGCCGAGATGGGCAGCGTGTTCGCCCGCAATGGCGCGGACTACCTCGGGGTGGCCGATCTCACCGAAGGCGTCCGGCTGCGCCGGCGAGGGATCACCACACGTCCTCGTGCGAGGCCGCGCCGCCCCCATCGTCGCTTCGCCATCGCTCGAGCACACACGGATCGATCTGACCGGAGTTCCCGACGCTCGCGTCGGCGACGAGGTCGTGATCATCGGCCGTCAGGGCGACCTCGAGATCTCGCCGGCCGAGGTCGCCTCGCGGCACGGCCTCGGGCTCCACCACGTCGCGACGACCGTCGGGCCCCGCGTCGCCCGTGTGTACTTCTCGCGAGGCGTGGCGGCCCCCTGGTTGACTCGATGTGCTACATGTAGCACACTGCCGGCATGCGTACCGCCGGCGTCCGCGAGGCCCGCCAGAACCTGTCCGCCCTCCTCGACGAGGTGAAGAAGGGCCGCGAAGTCATCATCACCGAGCGTGGCCGTCCCGTGGCGAAGCTCGTGCCGCCGGACCGTCCACGCGGCAGAGGCGTTCCAAATCTCGCGGCATTCCGCCGGACGATGCCGGTCTTCGATCCCCCGCTCTCCACGACCATCGAAGAGGACCGCGAGGATCGCTTCTAGCAGACGCGCTCCGCGGCTTCGCGAGCAAAGAGCCGCGTATCGGATCGAGTTGCCCGGACCGATCTACTGTGACACCAGCGCTCTCCTCAAGCTGTATCTGCGCGAGCCGGGTAGCGATGAGTTCAATCGCGCCGTGGAGGGACGGGACGACCTTCTCGTGTCCGATCTCGCGGTCACCGAGGTTGTCTCTGCGCTGTCGCGTCGTCTACGCCAGAGAACGCTCACGCGAGAGACGGTGCGTCGCCTGCAGCACGTCGTCGTCAGAAGCCTCGACGATGGTGCGTACCGGCGCGTCGAGCTGACCCCAGACGTCCACCGCCGGGCGGAACACTTCCTCTTCAGCCTGACAGGAACTCCGCTCCGCGCGGCCGATGCTCTCCACCTGGCCCTCGCCACGTCGGCCCGGGCGGCGGCGATGGCATCCTTCGACGCTCGACTCCGAGCGGCGGCACGAGCCGTCGGCCTTGCTCTCTATCCCGATTGATCAACCCGCCAGCGTGAGGGCGAGCAGACCGTCGACCGAGGCCGCGGTATCCAGACGCGTGGTCGACCGGACCAGCTCGTCGTAGCGAACGGGATCGATCGGTAGTCCGGGCAGAAACCGCCGGAGCTCACGGGCGTCGCGGGCGAAGTCCCACATGAGCTCCCGGCCATGATACTCGCCGGTCACGCGCCGGCCGTCGCGCAGGGTGAACGTCATGCGCGGCGCGAAGCATTCCCGCCCGACCACCCCGAGGATCTCGATGCGCCGCTGGAGGTCGGCCACGCGAGCGGCCACGGCCCCGTCCGCGGCAGCGCCGGGATCGCGCGGATCCTCGACGTTCTTCTCCAGCACCGGGTAGTCGCCCGTGACGACCGTGTACGCGAGCATGTAGGCCGTGCGGCCGAAGCCGCTGCCGTCGGAGGCCGGTGGGCGCGGAAAGCGCGGCGAGGGATAGAGCGTCTCGAGATAGTTCATCTCCAGCGTGATGTGCTCGATCTCATCGGCGCGGAGCTTGTGCTGCGCGGTCAGCTCGCCGGCGAGCCAGACGACCGGCTGGTTGAAGCCGGGCGTGGGATAGATCTTGAACTTGACGTCGAGGATCTCCCAGCGCCGCCCGAGGTCGGCGACCACGTCGTCGAGATTCGCGCTCACGGCGCCCGTGAAGCTGTAGCTCAGATCACCCCGATGGCTCCCGGTGAACGCGTTGTAGAAGCCGCCCCGGCCCTCGAGGGCCGTCGGCGACCCCTGGAAGCCCTCGGCGGCGAGCGTGGCCGCCCACATGCCACTCCGGGCGGCCTGGGCCTCGGCGAAGTCCGCGTCGCGGGCGCCGGTACGCTGCCCCTCGATCAGGCTGCCGGCGAAGCTCGCAGCCAGCGCGACGGCCTGGGTGATCTGGCCCGCATCGAGCCCGAGGAGCTTCGCCGTCGTCGCCGCGGCGCCGAGAATGCCGTACACCGGGCTGGCCCGGAAGCCGTGGGCGGGGGTCGACGGGATGAAATCGCGCGCACATCGACACTGGATCTCGTAACCCGCGACGAGGGCGGTGAGCAGCTCCCGCCCCGTCCGGCCTTCGCCCTCGGCGGTCGCCAGGCCGGCGGGAACGATCAGCACGCCGGGGTGCGTGAGCATGTGATACGAGTCGCACTGGTTGTTGACGGCCACGGCCACGCCGTTGGCGAAGGCCGCGCCGACGCGGGTCACGCGCGCGCCATCCACCCACAAGGTGGCGCCCTGGCCGGCGCCGACCCGCCGCGCACCGAGGCTCTCCTGCTGGAGCACCGCGCGACGGGCCGCCGTGGCGCGCGCGGAGCCGAAGCCCGCCATGGCGACGGTGACGGCATGGTTGACGACCGCCTTCGCCTTGTCGACGACGGCCGGCGACAGGTCCTCGAAGCGAAGCGCGGCGGCGAACTCTCCGAGCTGGATGGCGAGGGGCGTCTTGTCCATGGTCGTCCCTTCTATGCTAACGTCCTCCGCGATGAAGGTCTCGTTCTTCGAAACCGCGCGCTACCGTCCGGCGCGGGCGCTTCCGCCGGAATGGCCGGTTCCGTCCGAGGCGTACGACCGCGAGGCCGGCGCCGAGGCGTATCGCCGCATGATCGAGCGCCTGCAGTACGTCGAGGAGCTCGGCTTCGACTGGGTGAGCGTGTCCGAGCACCACTACTCGCCGCGGATCTTGACCCCGGCGCCGATCGTCACGGCCGCGTACATCGCGGCGCGGCTCAAGAAGATCAAGATCGCTCTCCTCGGTCCGATCGTGCCCCAGAGCAACCCCGTGCGGCTGGCCGAGGAGCTGGCGATGCTCGATACCCTCGCCGAGGGCCGCCTGGTCGTCGGACTGCTGCGCGGCACGACGAACGAGTACCTGACCTACGATCTCAACCCCGCCGAAGCGCGCGCGCGAACCGACGAGGGCATCGAGCTGATCCTCAAGGCGTGGACGGAGCCCCAGCCCTTCGGCTGGCAGGGCCGCCATTTCCGGTACCGGACGATCTCCATCTGGCCGCGTCCCCTGCAGCAGCCGCACCCGCCCACGTACGCGCTCGGAGTCAGCCGCGAGTCGTGCGAGCTGGCGGCGCGCAACCACGTCGGTTGCGGCGTGTCCTACGCGCCGTTCGAGGCCGTGGGCAAGGCCACGCGCTACTACCGCGAGCAGTGCGAGCGCCACGGCTGGCGGCCCGAGCCGGAGCAGATCGTCTACCGGGCGAACATGGCGCTGGGCGAGACCGACGCGGACGCCCACGCGTTGCTCGAGCGCCAGCCGAACCGGGCGCCGTTCAGCATGCGCCAGGGCGTCAGCGACGCGTTCATGCGGCTCGACGCGCGGAACATCGCCGGCGAGGCGCGGGCGCCGATTCGCGCCGGCGCGCTCCCGACGACGTTCATCGGCGGTCCGGACACGATCGTCGAGCAGGTCCGCCGCTGTCGCGAGGAGGTCGGCGCGGGCGTGCTCGACCTGTCGCTGATTCCACCCGGCTGGGGAGACCCGGACCTGCTCATGCGCTCGCTCGAGCTGTTCGGTACGAAGGTGCTGCCCCGGATCCGCGAGATATGAGCGGCTCGGCATTCCGCGAAGGCCACGTCGAGGCGGACGGCTTCAGGATCCGCTACCTGGAGGCCGGCGAGGGCCCGCCGCTCGTGCACCTGCACGGCGCGGGCGGGCCGCGCCCGAACCCTGCGCACGCGCTCCTGTCCCGGCGCTTCCGGACGATCCTCTTCGAGATGCCGGGGTTCGGTCAGTCGCCGGAGAACACGCGCACGGAAACCATGCCCGAGCTGGCGTCGACCATGGCGCAGGCGACCGCGAAGCTCGGTCTGGCCACGTTCAACCTGATGGGCACGTCGTTCGGCGGCAAGACCGCGCTGTGGCTCGCGCTCCAAGCGCCGGAGCGCGTGCTCGCGCTGGTGCTGGAAGCGCCCGCGGCGATCCGTCAGGAGGGCGCCCAGTCGCCGTCCGGCTCGCCCGAAGAGATGGCGCGACGCCTTTACGCGCATCCCGAGCGGCTCGGAGCGATGCCGCCGGTCGACCCGGCGGTCCGGGCAAAGCAAGCGGCCCTGGTGCAGCGCCTGCGCGGCCCCGACCGTGACCGGGATCTCGAGGATCGACTGGAGGAGCTTGCCACGCCGACCCTCGTCGTGTTCGGCACCGCGGACGCCGTGATCGCGCCGGCCATGGGGCGCGTTTACAAGCAGCTGATGCCGAACTGCCACCTGGTCTTCGTGTACGACTCTGGCCACGGGATCGGTACCGATCGCCCCGAGGCCTTCGTCGAGGTGGTGGGTGATTTCCTCGACCGTCACGAGGCGTTCGTCATCAGCCAGACCCCGACGGTCATCCACCCGTAAGACGCCGTTCTAGTCCAGCACCACCAGCCCTCGCGCGGAGCGGTTGAGGCCGGTGCTCCCCCGCGTCGTCACCAGCACGGTGTCGCGCAGCGCGACACCGCCCCAGCCGATCTCCAGGTGCGGGACCTCGATGCGCAGCACCTCACCCGTCTCCAGAATCGTCGCCTTGCCCGCGTCGAGCTTCGGCCGCTCGTAGGGCTCGAGCCCGATCGCGTGGCCGACGTGGCCCCGCTGGAAGTCGGCGAGCCCCGCGGCGCGGGTCGCCGACATCACCGACTCGTAGATCCGGCCGGCCGTCGCGCCGGGCTTCACGGCGTCGATGCCCGCCTCGAGCCCGGCCTGCACGGCCTCGGCCGCCGCGATCTGTCGGGCGCTCGGGTCACCCATCACGGCCGTCCGGCCCAGGCTCGCGTGGTAGCCCTTGTGAATGGCGCCGATGTCGAACCTGACCAGGTCCCCCATCTTCAGCGCCCGCTCGGTCGGGGGCGGCAAGGCGATCCACGTGCGGTCGCCGAAGCCGACGCACGTCGGGCAGAGACCGCCGTCGCGCCGGAGCACCTCGCTCTGATACGTGGCCGCGGCCTCCCGCTCGGTCACGCCGGGCTTGAGCATCTGCACGACCGCGTTGAGCGCCTCCTCCGCGATGCCGAGCGCCCGCGCCAGGCACTCGATCTCGTACGGGCTCTTCACCCGCCGGGCGGTCAGCAACGCCGCCGCGGCCGGGACGACCGTGAAGGCCGCGAGCCCGGTCGTGAGACGCTCCCACGTCGCGGGCGTGAGATTGCCCTCGTCGAGGCCGAGCCGCCCGCCGCGCACTCCCAGGGCCTCGAGGGCGAGCGCGAGCCCGTGGCCCGGCGACGGCGCCCGACGCTCGACGCGCTCACGGATCCGCTGCGCGTCCGGGCTCAACGCGTCGGCGTACGAGCAGACGAAGCCGCCGAACGTCACCACGTGGTCCACCCCGACGCCCGCGTCGGCGATCTGGGGCGCGTCGACCGCCGGCACCACGAGCGCGGTGCCCCGCGGCGTCCAGACGGCGAACTGCGCCGCCCGGAAGATGCCGTGGTTGAGGCTCCGGAAGTCGGTCATGTAGAAGACGTTCTCGGCGGTGGTGCCGATGAAGGCGTCGAGCTTTTCGCGCTCGAGCACCGCGGTGAGCCGGTCGATCTGATGTGGGTACACGCTAGCTCCTATCTCGCGCTCGCCTCGGACGGCGGGGCCCCAGCCCCGCGACGTCCTGCGGCTCGCACTCCTATCTCGCGCTCGCCTCGGACGGCGGGGCCCCAGCCCCGCGACGTCCTGCGGCTCGCATTACAGCCGGTAGACGCGCGCCGCGGTGTCGTGGAAGAGCTTGGCCTTGTCCGCTGCCGAGCAGCCCGAGGTCAGGCGCTTGAACGAGTTCCACAGCACCGTGTAGCTGCACGTGACCGCGTCCACGGGGAAGTTCGACTCGAACATGCAGCGGTCGGCGCCGAACTTCTCGATCGTGAACTCGTAGTAGTGTCGCGTGGCCTCGGCGAGCGCCTGGCTCGACGGCGGCTTGGGTCGCTCGTGCCAGCCGAAGCCGTTGACCTCCATGTTGATCCCGCCGAGCTTGGCTACCACGTTCGGACAGCCGGCGAGCTCCGTGATCGACCGGCACCACTCCGCGTACACCTCCTCGGCCTTGCCGGCGTAGCCGCCGACGCCGACAGGCCCGCCGAAGTGGTTCAGGATGATCGTCGTGTCGGGGAACGCGCGCGCCAGCGCGGTCGTCTCGGGGATCTGCCGGTGATAGCACCACGCCTCGAACGTGAGCCCGCGCCGCGCGAGCTGGGCGAAGCCCTTGCGGAATTCGTCGCGCTGGAAGAGACCCGGCCCGGGGTTCGTCCGGTGCTTCGGCGCGGCGGGGTCCGCGTCCCACGCCGCCGCCCGTCGGATGCCACGGAATCGCCCGCCGCCGGCGGCGATCTGCGCGTCGAGCACGGCGCCGACCGCGTCGCCGAAACGGAGGTCCGCGGTGCCCACGATCCCCGCGGCGATCCGCGTCTTGCCGTACATGCCCGACGCGCTCATGGCCGCGATGCCGTTGACGAACTCGGTCTCGCCGACGACGCGCAGCGCCTCCGGCCCGTCGGCCTTGTACATGGCGCCGCACTCGATGAAGACCGTGGACACGACGTTGTGGCCGGCCCCGACGTCCTGCAGGATCTCGTCGAGCAGGTAGCGCGGGACGACGCGCGCCGTGTTCTGGTCCCAGAGGTGGTGATGCGGATCACAGATCGGCAGGTCGGGGTCGAGCGGCGCTTCGACCGTCAGCGCGAGCCAGTCGTGGTTCTTCGAGCGGGCGGTCATGAGGAGATCTCCTCTTCGTCGAGATATCGGGGCGCGGCTTCGCGCCGTCGTAGCATAGGCTACATGATTTCGTTCAACCGCATCAGCAAGCAGTACGGGCGCCAGGTGCTGTTCGTCGACGCGTCGTTTCAGTTCAATC
>Ga0207646_10006274_pt1 | contig 12329 bp, 7 predicted proteins | sample KBSK5502metaG_FD_184343 | JGI IMG/M metagenome (GOLD analysis project Ga0207646, IMG submission 184343) | Corn, switchgrass and miscanthus rhizosphere microbial communities from Kellogg Biological Station, Michigan, USA - KBS K5-50-2 metaG... | ecosystem: Host-associated > Plants > Roots >...
CCACGATCGATCGATGAAGTTCGACGAGGCGACGCTGCGCTCCGATCTGCGAGAGGTCGGGGCCGACGCGTGAGCCTCGATCGCCGACACGATGGCACGTGCCGCATGCGCCTTTGCCGTCAAAGATGGCTTTACCGCGGTTCGAATCGCCTGCGGGAAGCGCGGCGACAGCAGCGGCCGTTGAAGCCATGGATCGAAGATACGCGACGATCGTCTGGGCATTCGGCTCAGTCATGTTGGTAAATCCGGTCATCGTGGTTTCTGGAATGCCGTTTCGGATGAGAGCCACAAGCGCGGCATCGTTGGAGGCTCGGCGAAATTTTCCATGTCCGATATCGGCATTGGCGACGTTGTCGCCATCGGGTCCATGACATCGAGCGCAATTGTTGGTGTACTGCTGCTTGCCCGCCTCGATCTCCGATTCCGTGTACTCATGCTGGGCCAGCTGGGCCGGCTGGGCCGGTACCGGCACAGCGCCGGCTGCCAAAGCGGCGATCAAAATACAAACCTGGCTTAATCGCTTGCGCATATATTCCCCTTGTCAGTCAGGAGCGGAATTTTACTTTGACCCCGCCAAAACTTCCAGAAGCGCGGCCACAACAGCATCCGGTTTTTCTCTCGGCAGGAAGTGACCTGCGCCGGTGATGACGCGGCGAGCAATCAGAGACGGCAATTGCGTCCGTTCTGCAGGCGATTCGGCCGCGGGCCGCGCGATCCCATCATCCGCGCCGTACAACGTGATGACCGGCACGTTGATCTTTGGACGCTCGGCGAGTTGCCTCTCCATTTCCAGGAATCGCGGCTCACCGGGCGCGTTGCCGATGCGATGGCGATAGGAGTGAATCACGATGTCGACGAAATCCGGATTGTCGAATGACGGCGCAGTGCGGTTGTAGGTCTCGTCGGTGAAATGCCATGTCGGCGACCACGTCTCCCACAAGAACCGGCAAAGGGCCTTCCGGTTCTGTTGAAGTCCCGCTCGCCCGCGCTCGGTGTTGAAGTAGTACTGATACCAGATCGCGCGTTCGGCTGCCGGTGAAGACGGCTGCGGCGCGGCGAAGACATTCTGGATCGTGTAGCCGCCGATCAGAACCGCTGCGCGAACACGGTCTGGATGAAGCGCCGATGCGATGGCGGCAGCGCGCCCGCCCCAGTCGAAGCCGGCGACCGCGAATCGCCGCATTCCGAGCGCGTCGGCAAAATCGACCACGTCCTGGCCGATCGCTGCCTGTTCCGCCATGCGCGGGTTGGATGCATCGCGGAAGCGTGTGGGTCCGTATCCGCGGAGATAGGGAACCAGCGTGCGATAGCCCGCCTTCGCGAGTGGAGGCGTGACGTCGTCAAACGCTTGAACATCGTCCGGGAATCCGTGTAGAAGAATGATCGGGAAGCCTTGTGCGGGGCCGCTCTCTTCGTATGCGATCCGAAGCACAGCGGTATCCACAGACTTCGCCGCCTGACCGGTTACCTGACGTGCTACGAGGAGGCCGGCAACCTTCACGAATGTTCTACGGCTGATCATGGTGGGATCAGTATAGTATCGGCATTCAAAAACTCAGGAGGACAATATGGCGAAGCGTGTGATCCTTGCAGGCGTGCTGGGCGGCATCGCAATGTATGTGTGGACATCGGTGGCCCATGTGGTTTTGCCGCTGGGTGCGATTGGAGTCAGCGAGATTTCGAAGAACGAAGACAGTTTCCTGGCTTCGCTGCATGCCACTCTGGGCGAATCCCACGGCATGTACATATTTCCCAGTGGCAGCGACACCACGGACGCGGCGGCCTTGCAGCAGTACGCGCAGAAAGTCGCGAACGGGCCGTCGGGGTTGCTTATCTACCATCCCTCCGGAGCTCAGTCATTGTCGGCGAGCCAGCTGGGTATTGAGTTTCTCATCGAACTGATCCAGGCGCTGCTTGTCGTCGCGCTGTTGAGCCAGAGTCGAATGGAAACCTTCGGTTCTCGTGCCGCCTTCGTCACGATTGCCGGAGTTTTGGCGGCATTGGCGACGCACGTCTCGTATTGGAACTGGTATGGCTTTCCAGCAAGCTACACGGTCGCTTACATATTCATTCAGATCGTCGGCTTTGCGATCGTGGGAATCGTGGCAGCGATCGTCATGAGAAGTCCGGCACGTGTGACTGCCGCTGTTCCTGCGTGAGGACCTAAGGCGCGTACTCGAACGCGTCGACCCAGATCCAGGCGGAGTCCGCCGACGCGTTCTTTGTCTTCGTGACTTCAATTGCGAGCTTGTGCGCTCCGGTACTGAGACCGGTTACCGTGAACAACCCCACTTGCTCCTGCCGCCCTGCCGAGTACGTATCGACTTGCGACCTGAATACACCATCGACGTAAACATTCGCGATGCCGGACCACGGATCGCGATAGCCGATCCATTTCGCTCCGGTCCCATTGAACGCGAATGTTGCTCGCGCGCCTGCGTCCAGTGCCATTGCTGCGCTGCCGCCGCTGAGAGCGGACATACAGTCGTTGGTGTACCACGTGCCGGAATACTGGACTTTCGAACTGTTTTGTTCGGATCGTTCCCAGTCGGGTGTTGAGTCGTCGTCCTTCAACTTCCCAACAAAGGCTCTTTGTCCGTTCCACACGGGATTGACACAGATATCACAGCCTTTTGGGTAAAGCGGAAAATCCGTCGTGTTGGTGATACCCGTGACGTACACATTACCGTTTGAATCTGCTGAGATGCCTGTGCCGACGTTGTATGAGTTGCCGTTGTCCCGTTCCGGTTGCGACCCTCCCAGCAATGAGGAATAAACCAGACTTGATCCGTCCGTCGAGAATTCCGTGATGAACGCATCGCCTCCCGGGGTGAGAGTCTGCAACGATCGAACCTGTGGAAAGTCCGAGGAATACGTCGTACCGGTGATGTACGCATTTCCACTGCGATTGACGGCGATTGCCCCACGCGGTTCGACATTTTCTGAAGTGACAGCCGGCCGCATCACGTCGTCGTCACTTCCACCGAGGTAAGTCGAATACACGAACGCACTGCCCGTGGAATTAATCTTCGTGACGAACGCGTCAGTCGCACCGGCGAGTGCCGATTGAAATGCGGAGACCGTCGGAAAATTCGATGAATTTGTCGTTCCCACGATGTAGGCATTCCGAAACGAGTCGACAGCGATCCCATTCCCTCTATCGTCGCCGCTGCCTCCCAGGTACGTTGAATAGTCCAGAGCCGATCCCCCGGCATTGAGCCTCAATACGAAGGCATCCTGGCCGCCGGCCGGGCCGGCTGGCGCCGGTCGAATCGGGTTCGATGTCGGAAAATCGGAAGATCTGGTGAAACCGGTGACGTATGCATTTCCACTTGCATCAACCGCAATTCCGGATGCAGCGTCATCTTCACTTCCGCCGATGTAGGTCGAGTAGATAAATGCAGAGCCCTGCGGATTCAGGACCGTCACGAACGCGTCGGAACTGCCACGCAGCGCAGATTGAAAGGGCTTCGAAGTGGGGAAATTGGACGACGAGGTTTGGCCAGTTACGAAGATATTGCCGAGTGAATCCACGGCGATACCGGTCCCTTTGTCCGACCCCGCACCGCCCAGGAGAGTGGAGTACACCATCTTTCCATTGGTATCGAACTTTGTGATGAAGGCGTCGAACCCACCTGCGGGAGTCGACTGAATGGGGTTCATGGTCGGGAACCAGCGCGCGCAGCAGATCGGGTTGGTCCACCCTGTGACGTATGCGTTTCCCGAAGCATCGACGGCGATCGCAGTTACAGCATCGCTGTTCCCGAAGGATCCAAAATTATTTCGCCAGATCACTGCCGTTCCCGCGGCGTTCATCTTTGCGACGTAGCCGCTGGTGGCCTGATCGTTGGGTCCGCCGTCAGCTGTGACGCCGGCTGTGTAGACGTTGCCCGCCGAGTCGGTAGCGATTCCGTTGGCGACCGCGGTGTCGATCAAAAAGGTATAGACCAATTGAGGATCGATGACGAGTGGCTTGCTTGCGTCGTACCGCGCGATTTGAAAACCGATGCGATGATCGCCGCGTACAATGTAACCGCCTTCGATCGGCAGTCTTTCCCCCTCGCTTTCCTGATAAATCGTCGGTCTGGACTGAAGGATGTATTCATCATGAATACGGATGAGGAGATCTCCATCATCAGTCAACTCCACTTTGGATGCGCCCTCGAAGGCAACGTCGATCCTGTTCGGCGAAGCGCCAGGTTTGACGATGAAGTCATATTCGAAGCGATTCTGATTACCGTAGTAGGCAATATCCACGCCGGGATACGCATCGCCGACAACGACTTTTTGATATGTCGGCACGTGCGTTATCCATTGATCGGGTGTTCCATAAAAGTAATTTGCTTCGCCCGCCAGCCTGCTAATGCCGCTAATGGGTGCGTGAAGATTGCCGCCGCGAATCTTCATTTTTAAGGTCGCGGTTTTTCGGGCTCCTGACGGCGAAAATTTCAACTCGGCCGTTGTCGGATTCAGAAGAAGTCGATAGCCGGGACCCCGGCTGGCGAATTTGAATAGGGATTCAAATTGTCCGTAATTCGGCTCAAACGACATTGGCAGAAGGCCATATGCCTCCACGGTTCTCTCCCGAGGGAGCGCCGCTTCCATGTGAACCGGTTTACCACTTCGGGGTTGGAAGCCGCTAACCATCGCTGTTAATAGGAATATTGAGAAATATCGTAGACTCATTTTTACAATTCCGAACGCAGAGGTTGCAGAAGAGTTGCCAACCAGCTCCAAATATGACGTCGTTGTGATCGGTGGCGGCCACAACGGCCTGGTGAACGCGGCGTATCTGGCGCGCGCAGGAAAGAAGGTTCTGGTTTGCGAGCGCAGGCACGTGCTGGGCGGGGCGGCAGTCACGGAAGAAGTCTTTCCGGGATTCAAATTCTCGGTCGCTTCGTACGTAGTGTCACTGCTGCGGCCGGAAATCATTCGGGAGTTGGATCTGCCGAAGCATGGGATGGAGATCCTGCCTCTGGATGGAACGTTCACACCGATGCCAAATGGCGACTACCTCTGGCGCGTGAACGATCACGCGAAGACACGGCGCGAGATCGCCCGGCATTCACGAATTGACGCCGAAGCGTACGACGAATACGGCAAGGCCATGGTGGAGATGGGCCGCTTCGTCAAACCCATCCTCAGCATGACGGCGCCCGACCCCACATCGCTCGCGCTCAAAGGTCTCCGCGACCTCCTCTCGATAGCGCGCCGTTTCCAGCGCCTGCCCGCTGGGGACAAATATAATCAGGTCCAGTTGATGACGATGAGCGCGGTCGACTTTCTCGATCAGTGGTTCGAGACGGACGTACTCAAGGCCACCATGTCGGCTTCCGGCATTATCGGCACGTTTCTCGGTGTACGCTCACCCGGAACCGCCTACGTTCTGCTGCACCACTACATGGGTGAGATCGACGGAGCATTTCGATCGTGGGGGTTCGTGCGCGGCGGCACGGGCGCGATCTCGAACGCAATTGCATCCGCCGCGCGCGAGGCCGGTGTCGAGATTCGGCCCGAGGCGCCGATTGCCAAAATCATCGTCGAGGGCGGCCAGGCCAGAGGAGTCGTTCTCGAAAATGGCGATGAGATCCGCGCGAATGTCGTTTCCTCGAGCGTCGACCCGCGGCTGACGTTCATCAAGATGGCCGGCGCTGAAAACCTTCCGTCTGATTTTGTCGATGATGTGAAGCGATATAAATTTCGCGGCTCTTCCGGAAAAGTGAATCTCGCGCTCGATGCCTTGCCGGATTTCAAATGTCTTCCAGGAGCAGGGCCGCATCTGCGTGGGGCGATTTCGATCTCGCCAACCGTCGAATATATGGAGCGCGCCTACGATGAGGCGAAGTATGGCCGGTTCTCGCGCCATCCTTATATTGATATCGTGATTCCAAGCCTTACGGATCCCTCTGTTGCGCCGCCCGGGAAGCACGTCATGTCGTGTTTCGTGCAATACGCTCCATACAATTTGAAAGAAGGCAACTGGGACGACAAGCGCGATGAATTCGGTGACACAGTCATCAACACAATTGCGGAATACGCGCCGAATCTGCGCGAGATCATTCTTCATCGCCAGGTGCTGACACCTTTGGATATCGAACGCCGCTTCGGATTGTCGGAAGGAAATATTTTTCAGGGTGAGCTGTCGCTGGAGCAGTTGTTCTTTCTGCGGCCCGTACCCGGCTGGGCGCAATACCGGACGCCGATCCGTAACCTTTATATGTGCGGGTCGGCGACGCATCCCGGCGGAGGCATCATGGGCGCTCCGGGATTGAACGCGGCGAAGAAAATCCTTCGCGAGTGGAAGAGTTGATGGTCATTGTCATCGGCGCCGGCCACAATGGACTGGTTACTGCGTTTTATCTCGCTAGAGCGGGATTCTCGACACTGGTCCTCGAACGACGCCACGTTGTTGGGGGCACCGCCGTAACGGAAGAAATCCATCCAGGCTTTCGATGTTCAGCGCTCCTGCATTCGGCGGGGCCTTTTCTGCCAAAGATCGCGCACGACATGCAGCTCGAGAAACACGGTCTGCAGATGATCAAGCCGGATGTGCGGGTGCTGGCTTTGGCGGCCGGCGGTCCCGCGTTGCGCATTTACGATGATCCGCAGCAAACTGCGGCCGAGTTAGCGCGAATCTCTGCACATGATGGAAAAAACTATCCGGAGTTTCACGCGAGCTTTCGAGAACTCGGACAGGCAATTGCACCTTTACTCTCGATGACTCCGCCGGACATCGATCACCTCACCCTCGGCGATTACTTGAATGCCGGAAAGCTCGGATTGAATTTTCGCGGGCTGGGCAAAAAGGACGCCTATCGTCTCCTGCGCTGGGGGCCGATGGCTGTCGCGGACCTGGCAGCGGAGTGGTTCGAAACGGAATTAGTTCGCGCGGCAATCGAAGCGAGGGGAATCTTCGGAATGTTTGCCGGCCCGTGGTCCGCCGGCACGAGCGTGGGTTTGCTCATGCAAGCTGCAATCGATGGACAGGCTACCTCGCCTGCGTCTCTTGTCCGAGGCGGCATTGGCGCGCTGACGGAGGCGATGTCGAAGTCCGCATCCGCGGCAGGGATTCAGGTCCGGACGAACGCAAATGTCGTCGGCATTCGGATGACTGAAAACAAAGCGACGGGCGTGGTTCTCGAGAGTGGTGAGGAAATCGCTGCGAGTGCCGTTGTTTCAGGTGCGGATCCGAAGAGGACACTTTTGAATCTCGTCAATGCCAGTGAACTCGAGCCGGGATTCCTGGCGAAGATTCGCGCGTATCGAGCAGTGGGGACTGTAGCAAAAGTGAACCTCGCGTTGTCGCGGCTTCCAGCATTCAGGGGAATCCAAAACGGCAATGCTGATCTCTCCGGCCGTATTCACGTGGGTCCGGATACGGATTACCTCGAACGAGCATTCGATGCTGCAAAATACGGGGAATTGTCACCGCAGCCGTATCTCGATATCACAATTCCCTCGATAACGGATCCGTCGCTCGCGCCGAGCGGCGGGCATGTGATGTCGATACACGTTCAATATGTGCCGTATAACACACGTCACGATGAATTGGCGGATGTTGTCATCGGTACGCTTTCCCAGTACGCGCCAGATATCCGCGACACTATCGTTCATCACCAGGTGCTGACGCCGCTCGATTTGGAACAAGTCTACGGTCTCACGGGCGGCCACATCTTTCACGGGGAGCACGCGCTCGATCAGTTGTTCGCCTTCCGGCCTTTGCTCGGCTGGGCGCAATACCGTACTCCGATTAACAAGCTGTACCTCTGCGGCTCCGGCACCCATCCCGGCGGCGGCATCACCGGCGCGCCGGGCGCAAATGCGGCGCGGGAGATCATCCACGACCTGAAGAAATGAATAAGCCGCGGGACAATTCGGGGACAGACACCTAATTTCTTGGGGTTCAGAAATTAGGTGTCTGTCCCCGAATTGTCCCGTGTAATCCGCGTAATCCGTGGCTTATCCTACAGACGTGGCCTCACGGGTCTCTCGCAAGCTGAGTTTTCCGGTTGCGTTGGCGGCGGTGCTGCTCGTCACGGTTGTGTTCAGGGCAAGTGCGGTCATCAATGCGACCACGGTGGGATTCGCGTATCTCATCACGGTGCTGCTGGTGGCCGCGTCGTGGGGCTTTGCGGAATCGGTCGTCGCGTCGTTTGCAGCGACGGTCTGCTTCAGCTACTTCTTCCTCCCGCCCGTCGGGACTTTGGCAATCGCCGATCCCGAAAACTGGGTCGCGCTTTTCGCGTTTCTGATCAGCTCTCTCATTGCCAGCCAATTGTCCAATTCGGCCAAGAGGCGTGCCATTGAGGCGAGCACGCGTCAGGTAGAGATGGAGCGTCTGTATGCGCTGAGCCGCGCGATCATGATGATGGATTCGAATCGTCCGATTGGAGCACACATCGCGAATGAGCTCGCGCGAATCTGCGACGTACCGGCGGTGGCGATCTACGATCGCGGTGACGAGACGACGTACTACGGCGGCGCCGGTGACTTGAAGAACTTCGAGCCGCAGTTGAAAGAGATCACGCTGACGGGATCTCAAGCCAAGGATGAAGAGGCGGGCGTTCTCGTTGCGCCACTCAGTCTCGGCGGGCACAACAGAGGCAGCATTGCGATTCAGCGGGGCGACTTTTCCAACACCGCGCTTCACGCTTTGCTCAATCTCGTTGCGATCAGTCTGGAAAATGCCCGCAGCCGTGAGATCGCGACACGCGCGGAAGCGGCGCGCCAGAGTCAGGAATTCAAATCGGCGCTGCTGGACGGGCTGGCTCACGAGTTCAAAACACCCTTGACCTCGATACGCGCGGCAACGACAGCGTTGCTCGCATCGAACGTTTCCGACGCCGCCCAGCGCCAGGAACTGCTGACCGTCGTCGATCAGGAAGCCGCGCGGCTCAGCCGGCTCGTGACCGAAGCCACACATGTCGCCCGGATTGAAGCCGGCAAGGTGCAACTGAATCGACAGTGGCATTCCATGGATGCATTGATTGAAAATGTACTCGAACAGATGGAGCCGCAGCGCGATGGACGTCGAATGGATCTTTCCATAGCACAGGATCTTCCACGAGGTTTTGTCGATCATGGATTGATGCAGCTGGCGCTCCGGCAGCTCGTCGACAATGCGCTGAAGTATTCTCCGCAGTCTTCGCCCATCGGAATCTCGGCGAACTTTTCCGGAGAGAATTTCATCATTGCTGTTCACAACGAAGGCGAGCCGCTTTCGGAAACGGAGCGAGCGCGAGTGTTCGACAAATTCTATCGAGGGCAGAACGTGCGGACGAAAGTGGCAGGAACCGGCATGGGCCTGTCCGTGGCCCGCGATATTCTTATTGCGCATGGCGGCGATATTCACCTGCACAGCAGCAACGAGCGCGGGACGGAGTTTATCGTCACCATTCCCGTGATGAAGGACGCGTGATGAGTTCAGCAAGGATTCTGGTTACCGACGATGATCCTCAAATCCGAAGGGTCCTGCGCACCGCTCTGGTGGCGCAGGGATATGAAGTAGTTGCGGCACGGAATGGCGAGGAAGCGCTCGAGCGCATGCGTGATGAGAAGCTGGATCTCATCATCCTCGATATGAATATGCCTGGGATGGGCGGCCTCGAGACGTGCCGACTGATTCGATCAACTTCCGACGTTGCCCTCATCATGCTGACTGTTCGCGATGCCGAATCGGACAAGGTCGAAGCTCTCGATGCCGGAGCCGACGACTACATCACGAAACCGTTCAGCTCGCCTGAGCTTCTCGCGCGCATACGCGCAGCGCTAAGGCGCACACCGCAGCTTTCAAGCGAAACCCAGGTGGTGAAATTTGATGATGTTGAAATCAATTTCAGTCTGCGGCGAGTGATCGTGGGAAGCCGCGAGGCGCGGCTTACACCGAAGGAGTTCGAGCTTCTGCAGTATCTGGTAGCGCATCCGAACGTGCCGATTCCCCATACGAAGCTGCTGCAATCGGTCTGGGGGCCTGATTACGGCGACGAGGTCGAGTACTTGCGGGTATTCGTGAATCAGCTGCGAAAAAAGCTCGAGAAGAATCCGTCGACTCCGAAGTATTTGCTCACCGAGCCCTGGGTCGGGTACCGCTTCCATCTACCGGGATAGGCTCATCCACCTCGCTCGGCGGTTCTTTGCGGTGTTCGATCTCGTTGAGAACGTCTTTGACGACATCCTGGTGCTGGTCCGTTCTCAGTTGTTCCTGCATCCGCCGCAGGGCCACTCCCACAACATCGCGATGATGCAGTTTCGATCCTGCGTATTTGTCACTGAGCTCCAGCCAGATGTCGTGCACCAGATCCACATCCTCCGGCCACAGCCGCGGCGGGTGGGGTCCGAGGTTGACGAAAATCGATGGCCGGTCCGGCGTGATGATTTCCAGGGAGAATGGATGACGCGGTTCCGGCAGCCGTTCCCACGCCTGCCCGATCCGGCGAGCGAGTTCTTCTGAAGCCATGCGCGCAGAGACTCCGGTCACCAGCCGAGAGGCCTGGAGCTTGGCTGCTGTTTGAACCATAGCGTCGAACGGATTCACGGCGGGTACGACGAGTAGATCGACGGTCTTGCCTTCTTTTTCCGCCATCTCGACCACCCGCGTGAACAGCTCCCGCTCATAGTCGGTGAACAACTGGTTGTCGGCGAGGTCGTATTCGCCCGCGCCGGTCGTCACACCGCGCACGGTCATGACGACGATGTCGTGGCGGCGAAGGTTGGTCTTCTGAAGGACGCTCTGGAAGTGCGACATCCGGCTGTAGTCACGCACCGCGACAAGAATGCATCCTGGCCGCGCATGAATGGCGCCGCCGCCCGTGGTGATATCCGGACGCACGTCGAGATTGAACTGCTCGAGGCCCTGCTTTGATTCGCGGCGCACTTTCGCGTTGATTCGTCCGGAAATGGTGAACACCGCGAAGAGCAGCAGCGTGAAACCGATTCCGCCGATCGTTGCAATCTGCTTCGTGAAGAGATTCGCGATGGCAACGAAGAAGAGAGCGAGCGTCGTGGCGAACAAACCGATTGGCCATTCCCTGCCGGCGATGGTGATGTTCAGCGGCGTCTTGTATTCCTGGTCGTGCCGGCGGAAACGCAGCACGAGAACGCCGAGAGCCTTCATGAAGAAGCTCCACACCACGCCGAACGCGTACGCCTCGCCGAGCAATTCCACATCGCCGCGACTGCCAAGGATGGTTGCCACCTGCATGATAACAATCGCATTGATGAGGCGCGACGTCGTGCCAAACCGCTTGTGCGGCCGGCGGAACCAGGGCGCGAGCACTCCATCTTCGGCAAGGCGATTCAAAACGCCATTCGCTCCAATGATGGACGTGTTGACCGCTCCCGAAAGAATGAGGACACCGACGACCACAACGAAAATGTGGAAGGCGAGCCGCAGCAGTTGCGGCCCGGCCAGATGCATGGCCAAACCACCGAGCAGATTATTGATGTATTCGGGCCGGATTGAGTCCGGAATGATCATCGCGGCGAGCAGCGTGATGAGGCCCGTCGAGACGACGGCGTAAATACACACGATGTTCGCGGTGATTTTGAGATTCTTCAGTTTCGGTGAAGCAATTTCTCTATAAACCTGAGCCAGCGTTTCGAAGCCGCTCATTGCCAGCAGCGAGTGGCCGAAAGCGATGATGATCAGCACCACAGGAATCTGAATCCAGCGTGTCACTTCGAGCCACCCGAGAGCATTCTTGCCGAATTCAAGATTGGACGGAAGCGGCGCCGGCGGAATCTGGGCCGGTCCTCGCATGAGCAGCGTCAGGGTGCACCATACAAGAAACATCACGACCATCACCGTCGTGATTTGCATAATGCGCAGCGCCTTCGTGCTCGATTCGTGAATCCCTTTGATGTTGCTCCACCAGAAATACGCAGTGACGGCGAGTCCGAAAACGGCTGCGAACTCGTTCGGTGTGACCGTCATTCCGGCGTGAAGCATTTCCGAAATTTCATTGATCAGCCGGCCGAGATACTGCCCTGCGCTGACTGCGCTGATGGGTCCCGTGAGGATGTAATCAAAAATGAGAGCCGATACCGAGAGCCGCGCGAGAAACGGTCCCATCGCGTCCCGCACCACGACGTAAACGCCCCCGCGCACATACATGCTGCAGCTTTCCATGTAAATGGAGCGGACGGCGAAGCTGAACAGCATGACCCCCAGTACAAACCATGGAGCACTGCGGCCCAGAGCGCCTTCGGCGATACCACCGGCGTAGAAGGCCGACGACGCGAGATCGCTCAGGACGATGGCGGCGCCGCGCCAGAAGGAAATGAACGAGAGCATGACGGTACTGGCTACGACGATCCTTGTAGCCGTAGCC
>Ga0207646_10006276_pt1 | contig 12329 bp, 10 predicted proteins | sample KBSK5502metaG_FD_184343 | JGI IMG/M metagenome (GOLD analysis project Ga0207646, IMG submission 184343) | Corn, switchgrass and miscanthus rhizosphere microbial communities from Kellogg Biological Station, Michigan, USA - KBS K5-50-2 metaG... | ecosystem: Host-associated > Plants > Roots >...
CAGAAGTGCAAACGGACGGGCCAGTTCCGGCGTTTGTGTGCTGTACCTTTGAGTCCGATGGCTCGATCACTGCGACCTGTACCTGCCAGAATGTCTGGGGAGGCTGGTGCAAACACACGGTCGCGGCATGCCTGGTTCTTCTGTATCAACCCAACACGGTTACGCAACGTCCAGCTCTGGAAACGTTGTTGCAACCCTTCAACCGTGAGCAATTGCAGGCGCTTGTGATCAAACTGGCCGGATACATTCCGCATTTGGCAGAGGCTCTGGACAAAGAACAAACTCCTCAACAGCCCGCAGCTCCCCAAGCCCAGGCGACACCAGCTTCAACCGCTCCGGCTCAGCCGCAACATGCAAACGTGGATACCAAAGCCCTGCGCCGTGGGGTTCGTTCTGCCATCCATAGTCTGGATCGCATGCAATCCTCTCAAGCCTACTATTACGTGAGCTCGGTGATCGATGAGGTGGAGAAGCTCGCCGATCAAGCCATGCAATTGCTTGAGGTCGGGGATGGATATGGCGCGTTAGCTGCACTCGAAGCGGTCACTGAAGAATACGTCGACGAATGGGAAAATCTGGACGACTCGGATGGCTATGCTGGCGAGTTGTTTAGCCAACTGGGACAACTCTGGGCGGAAGTCCTTCTCAGTATAGAACTCTCCAAGAAAGAGCGCGAAGCCTGGGCTGATAAGTTAACCACTTGGCAAGAAAATGTGAGCGACTACGGTATCGATGACGCTTTCGATATCGCTGCCACGGCAGCTAAGCAGGGCTGGGACTATAGACCGCTTCAGCAGGTCTTACAAGGCAAGATCACCGAGCGGGGAGCCTGGGGAGGTCAAAAGCCTGGTTACGCAAATGATCTTGCTCAGATTCGGCTCGCGATTCTGGAACGACAGGAACGTTTTCAGGAGTATCTCTTGCTGGCAAAAGCCGAGGGACAAGCCGAGGCGTATCTCACCATGCTCATCCGTTTGAATCGGGCCCAGGAGGCTTTTGACGAAGGACTCCAACAATTGACCACGCCTGGGGCTACGCTGACGGTAGTTCGAGCGCTGTGTGAACATGGGGAGCGCGAGCAAAGCTTGCGTCTGGCCGAACATGGTCTGACGCTGGAAGGACGCAAAGCCGAACTGGCTGTGTGGTTACGTGATCAGGCTGAGGCGATGAGCCAGCACGACCTGGCGCTCAGGGCAGCGGAACAGGCATTTTTTGCACAAATCAGCCTGGAGAACTACCGCCATGCAGCCAGACTAGCCGGAGAGCAGTGGGCCACGCGAAAAACAGCCTTGCTGGAGTATGCCCGCACCTCACAGAACTACGAGACGCAGGGAAAAATCGACGTGTTTCTGCACGAGGATCTGATCGACGACGCCATTGCCGCTCTTGGGTCCTACGCCGGTCATACCTCAATCGCGCAAGTGGTAGATGTGGCCATCAAAGAGCGTCCCGAATGGGCAATCCAGGCCAGCAAAAAGCAAGCGGAATCCATCATGGATGCTGGCAAGGCGCAATACTATGACGCAGCCGCCAACTGGCTCTCCAAAGCACACCGAGCCTATCAGACGCTCAACCGCAATGACGAGTGGGAGGTGTATCTCAACGGACTCCTGCAATTGCACGGGCGCAAGTACAAACTGGTTCCCTTTCTTAAGGAGATTAAGTAAGCCGATAAGGAAAGAACAAGAGAAGGAGATGTATCACATGGCCACACTTCCAAACGGAAAACCCATCGACATGGACATGCTTGAAACTGCGATGGAAGACTCGGACCTTGCGAACAAGTATTTTTTGAATCTGGTCACAGGCAAAGTGCTCTTCTTTTCAGAATATGTTGGCTTTTCTAACGAGGACGAACAACTGTTGACAGAAATCGACGAGAGCGACGACTATGTTGCCGTTGAGCGCATCCCCTCCCATGAAGCTTACCAGTGGATGGTCGATTTTGTCGACGAAATCGCCACACCCAAAGACGAATACAGTGCCGAAAAATTATCCATTGCATTAATGGGCAAAGGCGCGTTTAGACGATTTAAAGATGTTTTACATGCCATTGATGATGAATGGGTGCAAACGTGGTATCGCTGGAAAGACGATCGGCTTAAAGAAGCAGTAGATGCTTGGTTAAAGAGTGTTCTGTAGCTCAAAGGCATCTGGCATCAGAAAATGGTAATGCCTGCCGAAGGAAGCTTATGTGTGCGGGCGTCGCGGATGTGTCAGAACTGAGAACACAGGAATCAAGAAAAAGTGTTGGAGACTTCTCGCCCGCTCTCTTCTGGATGTTAGGCCACCAGCATCATGGCCTTCAAAGCGTCCAATTGGTGGCGGAACACCTCGCGTTGCTGGGCAAGGGAAACCTGTTGCTTCATCGTCGTACGGACCCGAAAGAACTGGCGCTGTGCTGGCTAGTTGGGACATCCGTTCACAAAATCCATCGATTTCCAAGAACGGATGTCCCAACTAGCCAGCACACCCCGCTGAAAGCCTCTTATGTTGTATCATGTCTGTAGCACTGACTTTATCGTTCATCACCAATCGCCATACACCTGACGGTCTGTGAATCTGGAGGAGAATCGCATGAAATCGCATACCGCCTACCTCACCTTCCATACCAAGAAGCGGAAAGAACTTGTGCCTATCACCGAGCAGGTGGAGCACATTATCGCAGAGAGCGGCATCCAGGAAGGACTCGCGCTTGTCTCTGCGATGCATATCACTGCCGCTGTGATAGTCAATGACTACGAGCCCGGCCTTTGGCAGGACATTATGGAGTGGGTAGAGAAGATCGCTCCCGAAAACCCTCAGTATCACCATCACCGCACGGGCGAAGACAACGGCGATGCCCATCTCAAAAATTTGCTGCTGCACCACCAGGTGGTCATCCCTATTACGAATGGACGTTTCGATGCGGGACCCTGGCAACAAATCTTCTATTGCGAATTTGACGGTCAGCGTGACAAACGTCTCATCGTCAAAGTCATAGGGGAATAATGAAATTTGTAGCATATTGTGGTTAACCTAAGCGACGGGGTCACCTTATGGGGAGTAAGCAATGTCGCACGCTGTTCCATGGCCTGTGCTGGCTGTCTGCAACGTCAGCTGTGTGGGCGATCCCTGTGCTGGCTACTTGGGACATCCGTTCAGAAGAATCAGAGACGTGCGCCACAAAAATCGGGAACGGGCAAGCCTCTGATCAATGCATATGCAGATACCTGGGCAACTGGGCAGAAAGATGATATCTTCTCCTTGTCCGCGGAAGGAAACAGGGGAGGAAATACAATAACATCCACTCATTTTGATAGAGCACCATATGATGTCAAGTCTCTTTCACGCACTCTTGGTGCAGAGAACCTCCACGGTTTATGCTACTCTTCGGTAGTCATGGTGTAACCCACCCGGCATAGAAACGGCGATTACCTTGTTTTGGTGGTTCAGTGGAGTAACAGCATACACCGGCGGATCCGGAATCCGCTGCCCAAGGCCTTGATGGGGTCGCACTTGATTGAAATAGACGACATATGCTTTGAGAAGCCCAGAGAGTTGCTTCTCAAGCAAAATGAGGAAGTGATCCACACATGCTCGCCTCACGCTCCCCAGAAAACGTTCACAGACAGCATTTGCCCGGCGCGCGTTCGATACGGCGTTCGAAGTACTTTGATGCCACTTGTGGTCGCCACGCGTGCGAAATGCGAACCGAATTTCCGGTCGTTCTCCCGAATCAGGTATTTTGGTGTTTGCCCATACGGAGTCGCCTCCCGCAGCTGTTGTGCCACCCAAAGATCGGTAGGTGAACGGGTCACATTCACTTGGATGACCTTCCGTGACTTCAGCGAGGGTGTTGAAGAAGGCAAAGAGCGAACGGAAGAAAAGATCAGGGACGAGCAAGAAATCACAGGCCCCCCACCCCCGACACCTCCGCCGCCTGATTGCGCAGGAACGTTTTCCAGTTCTGTCCAGGGGCTCGTTTTGGACGAACCTGCCGCATATACTTCTGGATCGTCCGTTTACTCACCCGAATATCCAACTTGAGAAGCTCACCCCCAATGCGCTCCGCGCCCCAGAGTCGGTTATTTGCCGACATCTCCTTGATCAACGTGATCGTCTCGGAGGAGAGTCTCTGCTTACTCGGGGACGCCTTCGATTTGTGCTTCCAGAACATGCAGAAGAGCTCACGCGGCCCTCGCAAAAGCGTTTCTGGCTGGACAAGAAAGAGCGCCTCTTTCCAGGCCCGAACCATCCTGGCTAAGAGCACCAGGAGAAGCCGCTCACTCTTCCGGTATGCTGGTCGCTTCACTTGTCGACGCAGGATGATGAGTTGCTGTCGTAATAGCGCGTTTTCCGCGATCAGTTCCGATTTCCCCCTACTAAGATCGGCGAGCGTGCCGAGCACAAGGGAGGCCGTTGGTGGTTTAATCCACCGCGAAACACGTTCTTGAAGCATGTGAAAGCTCAAAATGAGCTGGTATTTGATGGAGGTGAGCAGACGAGGCACCGATTGAACTTCTCCTTCGTTAAGCTAGGGATGTTGCCAAGAGTACGAGTAGTAGAGACCTTGTTGATTGTACTCGCCTCTCGGGTTCTCCGTCAAGAAAGCCTGCTCCATCCTGGGCATCATATCGATTTCACGAACGGATGTCCCAAGTAGCCAGCACAGGCGTTCATCGCCCGCCTGTTTGGAGTGGCTGTCTAAGCTGAACAGGAAGGTGAGGCTGTACGCCTATGGCATTCCTCCCAGATTTTTTGCAACACAGCCTTGCCTGCGCAGAAACGTGAACCACTTTCGCCGGGAGGTTGAGAAACCTATCAAACGCGAAGGTTATGTTGCCAAACTCATCCACGTCAATTTTGACTGTGGCCAGCCATGCACTTTTCACTCACGAGTAGAGAACAACGAAAAAGTCTCAGAAAGTCTGGCTCAAGACGTTGTGAACGCAGTGAAGTAGTTAGGCCAAAAGCATTGACATTTCATCCCCAATAGTCTATACCATTGCTACGCGGATATATTTCTCTTATCGCAGAACATACTTATCTACCACATGCATATCTGCCCTGGTTCCTCGGACGGCCAAAGGAGGCTTCCATGCTCGAACCACGAATTGTTGTAGAGTTGCGAAACATTGTAGGCGCCGACGGGGTAATCGACAAACACGAGCAATTACGTACCTACGAATCCGATGGGCTGACCAACTTCCGTATCGTGCCCGCACTGGTTGTACTCCCCACCTCAACTGAACAGGTTCAAGCCGTCGTGCGCGTGTGTCATCGCGAACATATCCCGTTCGTCCCGCGAGGCTCAGGGACGGGCCTTTCCGGTGGAGCATTGCCCTTTGCGGGCGGCATCCTTATCTCGCTGGCACGCATGAGGCAGATTCTCAAAGTTGACCTGCCCAACCAGCGCGTGGTCGTGCAGCCTGGAGTAATTAACCTGTGGATTACGCAGCGGATTGCACCGCATGGCTACTACTACGCCCCCGATCCTTCCAGTCAGCAAGTATGCTCCATCGGCGGCAACGTTGCCGAGAACTCAGGCGGCCCTCATTGTCTCAAATACGGCTTCACCGTCAACCATGTGCTGGGCATGAAATTCGTCATGCCTGATGGTGAGGTGATGGAGGTGGGTGGTCCAACCTTTGACTCGCCTGGCTATGATCTGCCCGGCATTATCGTTGGCTCAGAAGGCACACTGGGCATCGCCACGGAGGTCACGCTGCGTATCCTGCGCAAACCCGAGGCGGTGCAGACCGCAATGGCCTCCTTTGACACGACCGATGCAGCAGGTGAGGCAGTATCGGGTATCATCGCCGCTGGCATCGTGCCGGCGGCGATAGAAATGATGGATAAGCTGGCAATAGAGGCGTGCGAGGCATCAGTCCATGCAGGCTACCCGCTGGATGTGGGGGCCGTCCTACTCGTAGAGCTGGATGGGCCGCGCACCGAAGTCTCCCAGTTGCTGCAACGGGTCGAGGAGATCTGCCGACGGGCTGGTGCCATCGAGTTCCGACTGGCCCACACCGATGAGGAACGCACGCTGATGTGGAAAGGTCGCAAGGCAGCCTTTGCAGCAATGGGCCGCGTCAGCCCCAACTATATCGTCCAGGATGGCGTGATCCCACGTACCGCCCTGCCGCAGATACTGCGCGAGATCGAGGAGCTCAGTCGGCGTGCGGGTCTGCGTGTCGCTAATGTCTTTCACGCTGGCGATGGGAACCTGCATCCACTGGTGCTCTACGATCAGCGTATCGCGGGTCAGGAGCACGAGGCGGAGGAACTCTCTGGCGAGATCATTCGTCGTTGTGTGGCCCACGGTGGGAGTATTACCGGAGAGCATGGCGTGGGTATGGAAAAGAAACAGCACATGCTGGCGATGTTCACCGAAGCCGACCTGGCGACGCACCAGCTCATTCGCTGTGCCATCAACCCGGACAATCTCTGCAACCCCGACAAAGTTTATCCGACGCCTCGCTTATGCGGCGAGGTACCAGGCCCCTACCAGCCGCATCCGATCGAGTTAGCAGGACTGGCAGAGCGGTTCTGAAGGGAGAACACGATGAAGGTATCCACGCAGTCTTTACAAGAGACGCTTGGCTCCCTGGCAGAGGGTGGAGTACAGCTGGCGACGGAAAGCGACGTCGTGACCGGAGTGCAGCCGTATGTCGTAGCGGCACCGGGCAGCGAGCAAGAAGTGGCGTCGGTGCTGGCCTACGCCAATCGCGAGGGGCTGAAGGTACTCGTGCGAGGCGGTGGCACGCAACTCAACACCGGCCTTCCACCAAGGGACGGCGATATTTTGTTGAGTACGACGAGACTCAACCAGGTAGTCGAGTATGCACCGCATGACATGACGGTCATGGTACAGGCAGGCCTCAGACTGGTCGACTTGCAGTCATACCTGGCTCGTGCCCGTCAATGGCTGGCGCTCGACCCCGTACTCAGCCCGGGTGCTACGATTGGTGGCATCATCTCCACGAACGTCTCCGGTGCCCGTCGCATGCGCTATGGTGGAGTACGCGACCAGATCATCGGCATTCGCGTTGTACTCTCCGATGGTACCATCGCCAAGGGTGGCGGCAAGGTGATCAAGAACGTAGCCGGGTATGACCTGCCCAAGCTTTTCACAGGCGCATTGGGGACGCTGGGCGTGATTGTCGCTGCCACGTTCCGGCTTTACCCATTACGAGCTGCATCACGTACGGTGGTTCTCACCGCTTCTACTCCTGCTCCGTTGTGCGATCTGGCAGTGCGTGTCATCGCCTCCACCCTGGAGCCAACCGCATTGGATGTCATGAGCTTATGGGCGACCACAAAGCCACTCGACCAGCCCGACTCAACTCCCCAGTCTACCCGCGCCTCTACAGGTGGATTGTACGTGATGGCGGTTCGCTTCGAGATGGAGCCGGAGTCGGCAGACGAACAGGCCGCTGCGCTTGTCGATATGGCCAGGGCGGAGGCAAGCTCGAGCCCCTACAGCGATGTCCAGACTATACAAGGCGAGGCGGAAGAACGGCTCTGGCGGCAGGTTGCCATAGACTATACACTTGCGAGCGACGCGGCGAATGCGCTTATCTTGAAGGCAAGTGTGCTGCCGACTGATGTTGCGTCCTGGTTGGAGAGCCTTGAGCATACGGCACAGCAGGAGAGCCTCAATGTACGTTGGCGAGCACATGCCGGTCATGGCCTGATTTTCGCACGCCTGGCCGGAGATGAAGCCGCGTTGGTCACGGCCGTTGACCAACTACGCAGTGCTGCCTCAGTCGGCCAGGGCAGTCTGGTCGTCGTAGATGCCCCACCCGCGTTGGCGAGCAAGGTCGACGTATGGGGAACCTTGCCGGGCCAGACGTTCGAAGTGATGCGTCGTCTCAAAGTGCGCTTTGATCCAAACTACACCCTGAATCCGGGGCGATTTGTCGGAGGAATATAAATGGACACCTCAAACGTGCAGCCCGGCAATGGTAGCACTTCCGGTATTGAGCGGAAGGAGTCGGTGGGTTTAGCGGTAGAGCATGCTCCTGCTGTCTCGATGCTCCCCGCGCAGCTTGCAGGTTTTGATCAGCACCATCCACCCGACCCTGAATTGATCGCTGATTGTGTGCATTGCGGCTTCTGCCTGCCTACCTGCCCCACCTATTTGCTGTGGGGCGAGGAGATGGACTCGCCGCGTGGCCGCATCCAACTGATGAAGATGACCTCGGAGGGCGAGATCGGCATCAATGCACCGTTTACTGCTCACATCGACCGATGCCTGGGCTGTATGGCCTGCGTGACAGCCTGTCCTTCGGGTGTGCAATATGACAAACTAATCGAGGCCACGCGCCCACAGATCGAGCGCCATTACAAACGCAGCTTCTCTGACCGCTTGTTCCGCTCACTCTTGTTCAGTCTCTTCCCCCATCCCGCCCGCTTGCGGGCCATGTTGCCCTTACTCTGGCTCTACCAGGAGATTGGGGCCAGGCGTTTGCTGCGCTCTCAGGCGTTAAGCCGACTCATACCGGCTCGATTGTTGGGTATGGAGGCGGTCATGCCTCCTGTGAGCCTGGGGGTGCGGCGCTCTCGACCGGCTACATTTACGCCAGCTCAGGGGACGCGGCGACGACGAGTGGGGCTGCTGCTGGGCTGTGTGCAGCGCGTGTTCTTTGATCCCGTCAATGCTGCCACTATGCGCGTCCTGACAGCCGAAGGGTGTGATGTTGTTGTGCCGCCTGGCCAAGGATGTTGCGGCGCGCTCTGCATTCACTCTGGACGCGAGGAAGAAGGCTTGAAGTATGCGCGGCGTTTGATCGATACGTTCGAGATCTGGGGAGTAGATACGGTGGTGGTCAATGCCGCCGGCTGTGGCTCCACTATGAAGGAGTATGCTCACCTGCTACGCGACGACCCCAGGTACGCCGAACGCGCCAGAGCATTCTCGGACTCGGTACGGGACATCTCGGAGATACTGGCCGAGTTGGAGCCGGTGGCGCCGCGCCATCCCATCCAATTGCGCGTAGCCTACCATGACGCCTGCCATCTTGCCCATGCGCAGCGCGTCCGTCTGCAGCCACGTAAGGTGCTGCATAGCATTCCGGGGATCGAGGTGGTGGACATTCCGGAGGCAGACATTTGCTGCGGTAGCGCCGGTATCTACAACCTGATCGAGCCACAGGCTGCCAACCAATTGGGCGAGCGCAAGGCTCAACATATCCTGAGTACGCATCCCGATGTCATCGCCACGGCCAATCCGGGCTGCCTCCTGCAAATTAACGCTGCGCTGCAACGCTTGGGCGAGCGTATCCCAACGCTGCATCCGGTAGAACTGGTCGATGCCTCGATACGAGGTGTGGTGCCACCTGGGTTGACAAAGGAGTAACTCAACCCCGTGACTTAAAAAAGGACGGTGTGCAAAGTGGTGCTGGCGAATCTAGGGATGTGGGTGCGTGATCACTCTTTCCCTGCTTCCTACGCGCATGCGACTTGGCTACGGTTGGTTCCTTTTTTCCGACTCCCTGGTCGCATCATGCGTGATGCCTGTGCTGGCTACTTAGCATATCCGTTCTAAAAAGAGCGCTCATGTTGGCTCTACCGGTTCTTTTTCTTTGCTATCTATCCATCAGAGAGATGACGTTAAGGTTTCCCATATGAAGTTTACTCTCTAATATTAGAACGGATATGCTAAGTAGCCAGCACAGGTGCGGGAGATGGCGGTGCTGCAGAGCCTGTCCATCCGGCTGCTCGATGGTGTGCTCTTGGACGATGACCCACTGGTAGCCGCAGTCGATGAGGGTCTTGACGAACGCGTAGGCCACGTCGGGCTGGTTGGGAAGCGCCATTTCTGCGGGCGAGAAGCCGCGCACCCGGCTCAAGGCGTCAAGGCCAAAGATGGCGGCAAAGTGGTGCTGCCAGGCCTCGACGTGAAGGCGGTAGTCCTGGACCGGGGTGGAGGGAGCCACGGCGTGGCCCCACGGGCAACCCAGCCACTCCACCGCCCGGCGGTTGCGCTCGTCACCTGTGAGGCGCGCCAGGGCATCGAGCACGTCGGTGGCGCCCATCTGGCGCAATCCGTAGAGCAGCGTGCCAGAGTATTCGAGCATGACCCGCGGCTGGAACCCCTCGTCGAGGAGTTGAGGGACGAACTCGCCCATGCGTTTGTAACACCACAAAAATACGCGCGCGTTGTGGTTGTCATCGATGTTCGGATTGTCCAGCATCCACTGCAAGTTGCTGATCATCTGTGCCGTTCGCAGCTCAGGACCCCCTGCCGGGATGAGTGGCTGGTGCATGTGCAATGCAATAGCGAAAGCGCTGTTGATCTCACCGAAACCTGAGGCCCCATGTGGCAGGAACACCGGCGTGGTCCGGCTAGCCTGGATCGCCTGCCTAATGCGCTCCTCTGAGCCGGAGATGTTGGGAAGCCCATCAACGTATTCCGCAAGGTCAATCATGGTTACGCTCCTCTCGCCGGTCTGGACCGGCTCTCACTTATGATGGATGTACTCGTAGATGTTGAGGGAGCGCTGCCCAGCGCTGGCCCACGAGTGATCCTGTTGTATGCCGTTGATCATCAACTGCCGAAACTGCCCGGGGTATGAATACCATAGCCCAAGATGACCTCGCGAAAACGAACCTGTTAGCTTACCATATCTTCACTGAACCAGATCCATCCGCCGGAATCGACATAGACGCCGATGCCGATACGATGCAGGGTCGTGCTGAAAAGGTGGATACGGTGCCAGCCGCCGAGCGGCTCGTGAGCCATGCTCTCCTGCACGGAATAAACCCCGTCCCAGGCGGTCGGATAGGGCCCTGCTCGGCCGATACTTTCTCCGCAGTCGCTCAGACCGGCGAAGCCTTCATCGGCGATGCGCTGATAAGGCGTGCTGCCATCAGGGCAGGTATGGCTGAAGCCGCAGTGCGCCATGTTCCAGCTATGCAGAAGCGCACCGGAGGCCAGGATGTTGTTCCAGGCGAAAGGGGGGAGCTCACAGGCGGCACGTTCATGATTAATCAATTGGAAGAGTTGCTGGGTGAGCTGTTGCGCCTCTTCTGAAACAGGTGCCGGTCCGTAGGGAGCTGCTAGCGTCCCGTTCTTCGCAGGGACCAGGGTTGTCTCCTGGCTGTACGTTACACAGTTTGAGACCGGTGGAGGGGTACTGGTACTGGAAGCGGAGATGTGAGGTACCTGCGTTGGTACAGGCGTCGCTTTATGGCTGGGAATCGAGAGTGGAGGGATAAAAGTTGGAGAAGGAAGAGGAGATTGCTGCGGGCGGCTGGTGCTCAGCGAATCGCTCGTGATGCCATTGGACGACAAAGATGATGTGGTAATCTTCTCAGACCCGCATGCCATCAGCAATACTATTAGAGAGAGACACAGCAGTCCCCAACAGGTTTTTTTTCTCAAGCAATCACCCTTTCTGCTTTGTACTCCCTTGTTTCTCAATGCCTCATAGTGTAGCATACTGTGTGTCTATACACACATCAAGCTGGTACTTTCGTCACAGAAAGATGATGGCTGTGCTGGCTACGTGCGCCATGTCACGCACGATGAGATCACCGATGCAATCGGCTAGAACTCGAGGGATGTTTTAGGAACAACAGCATGCCGCGAAAGCAGGCAGGAAGGGAAAGCGTTGTAGCTTGAGATCTGCAAGTTCCGCGCAATAAGGTGAGAGCAGGATTGTCCGAACCTCAATCACCGAGGATGGAAGCACACGTCCTCTGGCAGAACGCTTGAAGCTAGAGCCTTTCCGTACTCAGAATAAAGTAGCCATTCTGAGTACCCTCGCGGAAAGGATGGGGACCAATGAGGTCTCATGAAGGTGATGTGTGAGGCTGTGCTGGCAACTTGGATGATCCGTTCTAACGTAGCGGCGACGACCAGCGTGAATCACACGCCCGACCGTTTCATACGTTACGGTATAATTCTTTGCTACCTTTTCAATTCGAGATAACTTCGCACCGCCTCCCACGTCCCTTCGACCTTCGGCGGTGGGCTAAACACCTGGGTCAGAGCTAGACTATTCTTCAATCCATGACTGGTCAGGATGCCAACGATGCCGACCTGCCGAGTCTCTTCCGTCTCGAGCAGACCTAAAGCCAGCGCACGCCGTATCCCAGCCAGCGCAGCCGCGCTCGCCAGCTCGGCATAGATTCCCTCGTACGCGGCAAGGTCTTTCAATGCTGCCAGCAGGTCTCCGTCAGCAACCGCTACAGCCCCTCCGCCCGACTCCTGCATCGCCTTGTAGGCGTGGTAGCCACCGACACGATGGCTGATCGGCGGTGCCAGATTTGGCTCAATGCGCTCCAATACGGCGGGGATCGCCTGGTGCGCTTCCCAGGCTGCAACCAGTGAGGCCGCC
>Ga0207646_10006277_pt1 | contig 12327 bp, 6 predicted proteins | sample KBSK5502metaG_FD_184343 | JGI IMG/M metagenome (GOLD analysis project Ga0207646, IMG submission 184343) | Corn, switchgrass and miscanthus rhizosphere microbial communities from Kellogg Biological Station, Michigan, USA - KBS K5-50-2 metaG... | ecosystem: Host-associated > Plants > Roots >...
ACCGCCAGGCTGATGACGTCGACCAGGTCGCTGACGTAGATGAAGTCGCGCCGCGTGTCCATGACGAACACGGGCTTGTTGGTGGTCAGCCGCTGATAGAAGGTCGGGAGCGGGCCGCTCAGGTTGCGAGGGCCGTACGCGTTGGCCAGGCGAAACGAGATGTAGTCGAGCGAGCTGAGGAAGATGTACTCCTCACCCGCGGTCTTGCTGATCGCGTAGCTCGAACCGCCCGGGTTGAGCGGGTGGTTCAGCGTGATCGGCTGCTCCACCGGATGCAGGCCGTAGCCCAGCGCCGTCTGCAAGTAGACGAAGCGATTCACCTTCAGCCGCTCGGAAGCGCGTACGACGTTGACTGTCCCGACCACGTTCGTCAGGGCGTCTCCGTACCAGTTGTCCGGATCCTTGTACGAGGCGGCGGCGTGGACGACGACCTCGGGCCGGTGGTCGTCGAAGGTGCGGTTCACGACGTTCGGGTCGGCGATCGAGCCCTCGATCAGCGTGAGGTTTCGATTGGCCGCGAGGTTGTCGCGCCGCGCGGTCTCGAAGTTGTCGATCACCGTTACCGTGTCGCCTTTGGCGAGCAACCGGTCGGCGAGGTTGGAGCCGACGAAGCCTGCCCCGCCTGTGATCAGAACTCTCATAACGTCACTCCCTCAACGGGCTTGACGAGCCGCTGCCTGTACTCGTGCGCGCGGTCGTGGAACGATTGCTGCCAGAGCTCGAGGCTCAACAGTCCCCAGATCTGCCTGCCAAATCGGGACTCGCCGTCCATCCGCTTCAGGACGCGCGAGTTATCGATGAGCTCGCGCGAGCGAGCCGCTTGCGAAGAAAAAATATCACGGACGAAATCGCGCACGGCGCCGGGGGCGGCGATCCACTCGTGCAGCGGCACCGGGAAGCCCATCTTGTCCTGCCGGTCGGCGATGCGTGCGGGCAGCCTGGACCGCATCGCGGTCCGCAGCACGTGCTTCATGTTGCCGTTCTCGAACTTGATGTCGGCCGGGATCGTCGCCGCCAGCTCGACGATGCGGTGGTCGAGGAAGGGCACGCGCGACTCGAGGCCGTGGGCCATGCTCACGCGATCTTCGACCTGGAGCAGGGCGGGCAGCAGGGTCTTGAAGTCGAAGTGCGTCATCGAGTCGAAGTACGACTCGTGGTCGACGTTGGTGCCGTGGAAGATGCCGCGGAAGGTTTCGTACGGGTCGTACTGGCCCAGGGCCGCCCAGTTGATCTCGTCGCCGAGCGAAGGCGCGCGGTTGATGAGCCGGAAGTAGCGCCGGTCGAGGTCGTCGAACAGCCCGTCGCGCCAGAACTCCTGCAGCATCGGCTTGTAGTTCTTGAGGGCCACGAGGTTGGGAATGATCGACTCGTACGTGACGACGTATCGCCCGCTGCTCATCGTGCCCTCGATGGCGCCTTTGATGCACTGCTCGAAGTACGCGACGAGGTAGCGCGTGTAACCGCCGAAGATCTCGTCCCCGCCCTGGCCGCCGAGCACGACCTTGCGGTGCTTGGCCGCAAGCTGGGAGACGACGTATTGCGGGAAGGAACCCGGCCCGGCCACCGGCATGTCCAGGTGGTAGATGACCTTTTCCATCGACTTGACGAAGTCATCGGCGCCGATGTCGATGTCCAGGACCTGGAAGCCCTTCCACTCTGCGAGCTCGCGCGCGTAGTCGCTCTCGTCGTAGGCCGGGTCTTTACCGAACCGGCCGGTGAACGACAGGAAGCTCGAGCCCTCCTTCTCCGCGGCCAGTGACGCCACGATGCTGGAGTCAAGGCCACCGCTCAGGTAGGCGCCGACGGGGACGTCCGCCCGCAGGTGGAGCGCGACCGATTCGGCGACCAGGTCCTGGATCGCCGACTCGAAATACGCGGCAGTGTGATGGAAGTCGGGCTGGTAGTACACCTCCCAGTAGCGGCTGACGGTCACCTTGCCGTCGCGCACCAGGAGCATGTGGCCGGGCAGCAACTCCTTGACGCCCTTGAACAGCGTCTTGCCGCCGAGGCAGAACTGGAAGCACAGGTAATCCTTCAAGCCCTCGACGTCCGTCTCCACAGCGGGCAGGAAAGGAACCAGCGCCTTGATCTCGCTCGCGAAGTACAGGACCCCGTCGACCACCGTGTAGTAGAAGGGCTTGATGCCGAAGCGGTCGCGGGCGCAGAAGAGCGTGTCGGTCCGCTCGTCCCACAGGGAGAAGGCGAACATGCCGCGGAATTTCTTCAGGCAATCCGGGCCCCACTCCTGATACGCGCGAATCGCGACCTCGGTGTCCGACGTCGTCCGGAACGCCGCCCCTCCGATCTCGGCCCGCAGCTCGATGTAGTTGTACATCTCGCCGTTGTAGGAGATCCAGCTGCCGAGGCCGTCGGTCATCGGCTGGTCGCCGGTCGAGAGGTCGATGATGGCGAGGCGCCGATGCGCGAATCCGACGTGGCCCCGATCGTGCTTCCACGTCGCTTGGCCGTCAGGGCCGCGATGGGCCTGGAGCTCGTTCATGACGTCGAGGCGACGACCAAGCTCTGGGATGGGCCGGCCGGCCAGGTCGATGGCTCCGGCGATACCGCACACGGTCTGGCTAGCCTACAGAATCGGCCCTTGCCAGATCACCGTGACCACGAAAGTCGCTCCTTACACCCGCCGGGCTCACCGGCTGAGCGTCACAAGCAGGTTGGCGTTGTAAGAGTCCCACCTTCCCGATGGGTTGCCGAAGACTCCTGGGCTGCTGGCGTCTCGTACCCATACCGTGATGCGGTACGTGCCGGGTCCGTTCCCAGCGGTGGCCCAGGTGAAGCTGGGGGTCGTGCTGTAGGCCTGCACGAGCGAATATCCCGTCGCCCCGGGCGAAAGAATCCAGAACTCGTACGTCGGATTGGCACAGCCGGACGCGACGGCTTTGATTGCGACCGCAGATCCAACCTTCACTGTCGTGCTGGGTGAAACCGACGTGACGACCGCCGAACAACTTGCAGTCAGCGTGATCAGCAATGAAGAGTTGTATGCGTCCCACCGTCCGTACGAATTGCCGTAGAGACCCGCGCCGCCGGCCTGACGAACCCACACGTTGATCCGGTACGTTCCTGGACCATTGCTCCCGGTGGTCCAGTTGAAAGTCGAGCTGGTGCCGTATGGCTGAACCAGCGCGTACAGACTCGCGCCTGGAGAAAGTATCCAGAACTCATAGAGGGGGCTCGGGCAGCCTCCGGCAGCCGCCGAGAACGTCACCATCGAGCCTATCGGTGCTGTCGTCGCGGGCGCGGCAGACTCGGTAACCGACGGACAGTGGGGCGTAAGTGTGTAGGTGAGGTTGGCGTTATATGCGTCCCACCGGCCATAAGGGTTGCCGCTGACACCCTGACCGCTCGAGTCCTTGACCCAGACATTGATGCGATACGTCCCGGGTCCGTCGCTGGCGGTGTTCCAGCTGAGCGTCGTGCTGGGGCTGTACGCCTGGACGAGCGTGTAGAGGCTCGCGCCAGGAGACAGAATCCAGAACTCGTACTCGGGGCTGGCGTTCGGGCACATGCCGGAGGCGGTGATGGTGACCAGGGTTCCGGCCTGAACAGGCGGAGTGGGGTTTGCGCTTTCGCTTACGGATGTGCAACCAACGAAATGGCTCTGCAAAGTCGACCAGAGCTCCGATGCACCGCCGCCGTAATTCAGCGTCCAGATCCCAACGCCGCGCAGCCCGTCCTGGTTGACAAGGTCGTATTTCTTTGCCAGCGACTGCACGTCATCCCAGTAGAGCTGACGCGTGCAGCCAAGCGTCGTGTTCGTCCATGTCGCCCATGGCTCCTGTCCTGCGGGATCGTTCGCGTCGCGATGGAGGATGTAGCTGCCCGGCTGGACCCCCGCGGCACTGCCCTCGCCTGAGGCGTCCAGGTAACTGTCGGCAATGACGCTGGAGGTCGGGTACTGATTCGGGCCCGTCCCGCCGACGCAAGACTTACGCCCGTAATAGGGAACGCCGAGGATCACCTTCGACGCGGGCACGGCTGCGACGTATTGAGCGACGGTCGAGGTGTCGTTGTAGTAATAACCGGAGAGCGGTGCCGTCGGGCTGAGACAAAACGATGCGCAATACAGAGGCGCGTGATGCCAGTTCGAATACTCGAGGTCGTATGCCATGACGAAGAAGGCGTCGACAAACTGGTTCAAGCTCGGTACATCGAAGAAACCGAGCGGGTCCGCCGCCGAACTGGCATACGTGTCAATCGAGAGATATGACCCGGAAGGGAGAGCGCCTCGGAGTTGCTGGATGAACGCCGTCAGCATGGCGCGACTCGTCTCCCCATTGGGGCATGTACCGTTGAGGCCTTCATAGTCAACGTTGACTCCGTCGACTCCTTTGGCGGCGACCTGCGCCACAGCCTGGTTGACGGTCACGGCGCGATTCACGAGCCCGGCGCACATCGACGGGGTGCCGGGGGCGAAGTCCTGCAGATCGATCGTCACCACGACCTTGGTTCCAGCGGCATGCGCTGTGTTCAGCAGGCCTGTCAGTGCTGTCGAGTTCCAAACGTTCCAGCTCGAGTCCTGGTCTATGCCACCCGACGAGTTGACGTGCAGGGCAAAGAAGGAGACTGTTCCGAGCACCGAGAACTTCCAGCTCGGATAGCCAACAGTCGGATCGCTGAGGCTGCTGGCCAGCGCAAAACCGAAGACCTCGCGGCGGAGGCCGACGGGGCTGGCCGCGACTGCACTTCGCGCAGTGGACGCGCGATGCTCCGTGGATGAAAGTGCCGGCCGGGCGGCGGCCAGCGACGGGTACGGGGCAACGGCGGCTCCGACCGCAATTATCAGTGCTGAGATGAAATACGAAAGCCGGTGTTTCGGCATGGCGGGCGCCGCTGCGCGGCGTCAAACCTTACACGATCGTCTGTGGTTTAGAGCTGTCTCGAGCCCGGCTTGCTGATCGCGTATACGCCGCCGATTCCCACATGCTTGCGGTCGCGAATCGGGTATCCGTGCGAATCGACCTCGACCTGTGACGCGAACTCGCGATGCTCACTTTCGAGTCGCGGATCGTTGCGGGCAGCGGCCCCGTAAGTGTTCCACCAACCAAGCTCCTCGACATTGAAGTAGCCGCCTACGAAGCGCCCCTTCAGGCCGGCCGCTTCGATCATCTCGAGCACGCGCTTCGGGCTCCACGCATCGGAGATCGGACAATCAGGCCCGTCGGTGCTCTTCGTGAAAGCCTCGTCCACGGTCAGCTCCGGGTATACGTTGTTGACCACTCGCTGCGCGTACGCGATCCACACGTGGTACCAGATGCTTTCGCGGTTGTAGAGCATCAGACGTCCCTCAGCTCCAGGCTTCATGACGCGACCGAACTCGTTCACGATCTGTTGCGGATGGCTGGTGTGGTGGAGGACTCCGCCGCAATGAAGCCAATCGATGCTCTCGCTGGCAAGCGGAATCGCGCCACTGGAATCCGTGATCCTGATCAGCTCGACGCGTCTTGGCTCAACCCGGTGCAGCGCCAGGCGATGACGCAGCAACCCGAGGGCGGTGTCCGATACGTCGATCCCGATCACCTTGCGCGCTTTCGACCAGAGCAAGAAACCGACGACGTCATCGCCCGGACCGCAACCGTAGTCGAGAACTACCTGGCCCTCGTGCTTGCCGTAGAGGTCCATGAATTTCGTGAACAGCGGATACGCCTCGCTCCGCTTCTTCAGGTATCGCTTGGACTCGGCGGCGGAGTCGAATGGATTCGAGTTGACGGTGTGCTCGTTCCAGTAAGAGTCGACATTTGTCTTGCCCGAGTCGTCGGCGACAGTGATAACGGGTGAGACCTTGCTGTCGCGAGCCGCTGTACCGAGCAGTCCGCGAGCGAGCAGCGAGGCGCGGTCGCGAATACCCATCAGCCTACTTTCGCCGGCTGCTGGTGCCCGGTCCGCAGTAGCGGGCGCAGGTTTCGAGCTAGAGCCTCAGGGTGCGCTTGACCAATCCGGGCTAACACAGCAAATCTTTCGAGCCCATCAGTCCCGACGCCAATGGTCAGCGACGGGTGCTCGATGTGGACCAGGCCACCGAGCGCCCGGTGATCCCACTCGATGACTTGCAAATCTTCGGCCGGCACCTCTGTGCCGGCCGATTCACCGACACCTGCGGATGCGGGCTCGCTCACGAAGCGCAGGGTCTTGACCTCTGGTTCGTAGATCACACGGACCGCAAAGCCCTCGCTGTCGGGGTGCGGCTCCAGCGCGACGCGCTTGAGGACCGCAAACTCGAGCAGCTCCCTCAGCAATCTGTCGATCGGCGCGCCTGACTTCCCGCCGAGCCAGAGCAACGACCTCATCGATGGGTCTCTGAGCGCCAACCGCAGCGCGATCAATCCCTTCTCTACCTGAGACTCGTACTGGAGGGTGAACGCCGGAATTGACGTGCGGCGGAGGACCGGCCTAGCGATCGCATGCGCGGAGCGAAAGAGCCGGACGCGAACACCCGGGACACGGATCGCGCGCTCGATCTGCGCGAGCCTGTAGCTGGCGACTCTTTGGTGCGACACAGAACCGACGATCTCTTGCGAGACCACCGCATCGAACCCATCGATGAAGCTCTTGTAGCTCCAGCGTCCTGACTCGATAAGGTCCCGATGGGCGCGGGCGGTCATCTCGGAGACCAGGCGGTCATCCCGCAGCTGCCGCACGACGTCCGACATGTTGCTGAAATCCTTGTTCAGAACGATGTAATGATCGCCACCCGAGACCACGCCTGAGTACTCGCCTGGGAACATGACCATCGCGGTTCTCAGCGCCGCGGCCTCGAAGATCCGAGGTGAGACGACGTTGACGACGACGTTGCCTTCGCAGCGGTCGAGCACCGCCGCTTCGACTTCGTCGTATTCAGCGCCAGGATGGTCGCGGAGGTAAGCCCGCACCGCGTGTTCCACGCCCCCGTCGAAATCAGCGATGCTGGCACCGCTCTCGGTGCCGAGGGTTGCTTTGCACGAAGCGAGGAAGTCGATCCAGCGCAATCCATAAATCCGGTCAGGCTCTCGCCACGCGATGTCGCATCGGAGCCTGTACGCGGAGGCGAGCTCGCTGAACCGCTGTCCGATGCGCACCTTTTCCTGGGCCAAGCGTCCCATCCAGTACGGCAGCTCCCGACCTCGATAACCCACGTCGAGCGGCCGGCGCTCGAGGTCGACGGATGGCCGGGCGATGAGCTCCTCTGGAACATAGCCCGTCAGGGTGTGAACGCGCCGGACCCCGGGAAGGCGGCGATCGTAGAGCTGAGTCGCGGCAAGCTCGCCCGCGACCGTGAAGAGCACCCTGATTCCTGCGTCGCGAGATGCCGCAGTGGAGCGGTCGACCCACCTGTACTCGTCTTGAATGAACTGAATCTTCAGTCCTGAATACCGGCGAAGCTTTTGGCGCATGTCCGCTGACATGTGGTACCGGTCGCTGAGCACGATCGAGTAGTGGATGACGACTGCATCGAACTGATCCAGCTCGAGCGCGACACTACGACTCAAGCCAAGGGGATTGAACGTACGGACTGTGTGGCGCGAGAGCCGCTTGAACGCAGCAATGTGATCGAGCACCGTGTTGGGGTTGATGCGTCGATCGTCACAAAGAAGAAGAATGTGCGCCGGCCTGGTCGAAGCGGTAGGGTCTCCGATCGTCATTCAGGTCTACGATCCTACTCGACGCTTCGGGGCCTGCTTCCACCGGGTCGAGTTCGATCTGACCCTCGGTTCTCTCCACTAGACTGCGTGAAAACCCGTGCCCACGTCTCAGACCACCTCAACGCCAATGAAAGCTGACCGAGTCGATCAACTCATCGAGCGAATCGATTGTGTCTACTTCTTGCTCTTTCCCGGTTGGAAGTCCGAGCTGCGCGCCAACCGCTGGCATTTCGCCTCGCGGTGGGCCGCGCGAAAGCCGGTCGTGCTGGTGACTCCGTCGGTCAAGCGTGGCGAAGCGATTTCCGAGCCCGAGCCGCGAATGCCGAACTGCAGGATCCTCAACGTACAGGTGGTCAGTGAGCCAAACCGCCTCGCCAAGCGGGGCATCCAGGTGGGACAGGTGCTGGCCGATCTGGCTCAGCACTCGCACTCAAAGCCGCTGCTGTGGTGCTACAACCCCGACTTTCTCGAGGTGTACGCCCGGGTCCCAGCGGTGGCGCGGCTTTATCACGCCTCTGAGAACTACTTTGCAATGCCGGGCCTGGATGCTGCGTTTCACGCGCGAGTGAAGGCAACGATCGCATGCAGCGACGTGACGATCGCGGTCAGCGAAGGAGTCGCGAACGATCTCAGACGCCAGGCGCCTGAATCGGCAGTGGTGACGGTCAGCAACGGGTGCGACTTTCATCACTACTCGACGGGGCAGCCAGACGCGGGGCTTGTCGAGCGTGGCCGCGGTTTCGAGAGGATCGCGGTCTACGCGGGCAACATCAACGCAAGGCTCGACTTCGAGCTGCTGCGCCGGCTCGTGTCGGGCCATCAAAACGTGCTGTTCGCTGTGTACGGTCCAACGAAGGACCTTGGCTCCGCGGACAGTGCGGCCTGGCATAGGGTCAAGAACCTAACCAACGTTTTCGCACCCGGGCCAATCGATCCGGATCAAATTCGGGACGTATACGCCGCGGCCGACGTAGGATTAATCCCTTACCGAAGCGAACCCTGGCTGGTCGAAAACGGACTTCCCCTCAAAGCGCTGGAGATGTGCGCGACGGGGCTTCCCGTGGTCTCGACGCTGATGAAGCCGCTGCAGGGCTTGACGGCTGGAATTGCTGTCACTTCGACTAGAGAGGAATTTCTATCCACATTCGACAACACGTCTCGTGCCGCAATTCCGGAGCGGGTCGCCGATGACATGCGTGCCGCGTGCGCGGCTAACGATTACGACGTGAAATTCGAGCGCATCATCGACGAGCTCAACGAACGCGCGACGGAGTCCGTGCCGGCAACGCGAATGGATCGCCTGGTTCAGAGTCTCGGCGTTGAGTACACGGAGACGGAAGTGCGGTTCGCGCGCTGGCTCGCGATGCCACTCGTCGTGCGAGCGGCCGGATGGTCCGTCGGTGCGATCGCGCAGCTGCTGCCGGCCCGCACCCGGCGACGCCTCGGCATGACAGCGTTGCGGCAGCGGATTCGAAGCGTCCTGGGCAGCTGACCATGTGCGGGATCCTCGCGATTATCGGAGCTGGCGATCTCGACTCCCACATCGTCGACGAGATGCGCGATCGTCTGGCCCACCGCGGTCCCGACGGCGGCGCGACCTGGCTGTCGCGCGACGGCCACGACTCGGTGGTGCTCGCCCACCGGCGCCTTGCCGTCATCGACCTGAGTCAAGCGGCGGATCAACCGATGTTTTCCGCGGACCGGTCGCTCGCGATCGTCTACAACGGCGAGATCTACAACTACATCGAGCTCCGTGATGAGCTTCGCGGTCTCGGTCACCGGTTTCACACGGAGAGCGATACGGAGGTCATCCTTGCCGCGTACAGGCAATGGGGCGCTGATTGCCTACCTCGTCTCAACGGCATGTTCACGATCGCATTGTGGGACGCGCAGGCTCACCGGCTGCTCGCCGCCCGCGACCGATTCGGTGAGAAGCCATTCTTCTATGCCCACCTTCCGGGTGGCGGGATCGCGTTCGCGTCGGAAGTCAAGTCTCTCTTCGCCCATCCGGATCTCGCGGCCTCGGTCGACGAGGATGTGCTGGACCTCTACCTCAGCGGCGGCTACTTCGAGAGCGAAGAAGCGACGATGTTCGCCGGTGTCAAGCGGCTGCGCGCCGCACACGCGATGCTCCTCGACGGCGCTGGCCAGGTGATGAAATCGTGGCGCTACTGGACGCCCGATTTCACGCCGCGCGACGAGCCCTTCGCGATGGACGATGCGGTGCAGCGCTTCCGGGCGTTGATCGAGCGAAGCGTGGCGATGCGGCTGCGTTCGGATGTTGCGGTCGGCACAAGCCTTTCCGGAGGGCTCGACTCCTCCACGATCGTCGCCCTGGTGGCGAGGATGAAAGGCAAACGCGGGATCGTGACACAGAACACGTTCACCGCCCGCTTCGAAGACGATCCGGCGCTCTCAGAAGGAGCATTCGTCGATCTCGTCACGAAGGCAACCGGCGTCAACGCGCACATGATCACGCCGGATCCGATGCAACTCATCGAAGAGACACGCCGGATCCATTACCACCAGGAAGAACCATTCCTCAGCGCGTCGATCTACCTGCAATGGTGCGTGATGCGCCTCGCGTTGGCGAACAAGACGACGGTCATCCTCGATGGCCAGGGAGCGGACGAGCTGCTCGGTGGCTATCAGTACTACTTTCCTACCCACCAAGCAGACCTGGTGGAGGGCGGCCATTGGTTGGGCGCGCTGCGGGAGACGGTGCTGTTCTCGCGCCGGCTCGCGAACGCGAGCCGGCTCTACCCAGACTCGCAGCGGCGATTCAACCGGAACGCCGCTTTGGGCCTGGGCCAGCTGGCCCGCGCAGGTCTGCGACGTACGCGTCCGGCCGAGGACGGTTCGAGGCCGGGCCTACCTCCGTTGGCGCCCGGCGAACGGCATCGGAACCTCCGCGCCCGAGCCCTGCTCTACGAGTCGCTGCCCCAGCTTCTGCGTTATGCCGACCGCAACTCGATGGCCTTCGGCCGCGAGACGCGACTGCCATTCCTCGATTACGACCTTGTCGACTTCGTCGCCGGCCTTCCCGAGCGCGCGCTCGTCGGCGACGGTTGGCAGAAGCTGATCCTGCGCCGGGCGGGCGAAGGGCTCCTGCCCAAGGAGGTCGCCTGGCGGGCCGACAAGATGGGGTACGCCGCACCGCTGGATCGTTGGCTTCGCACGAGCCTCAAGGCCTGGGCCTACGACCGCCTGTTCACCGGTCCCATCACTGGACTGGCCGCTTACAACCGCGATTCTCTGCAACGGACCTGGGACGAGCATCAAGCGGGAGCGGCCGAGCGCTCGTGGGCGTTGTGGCGCTGGATCAGCCTCAACGAATGGCTTGGGCTCTTCGACGACGGGACGTGGAACCGCGGGATGCCGCCGGCCGGCGCCGGAACGGCTGGCGTACGCGTGGCTAACTGATCAGACGCCGGAAAATCCTGCTGCGCGCCGAGGCAGGAAGCATTTCGAGCGCGGTGAACTCGTGGATTCCCCCGGCTCCGACGAACACAGTCAGGCTCCGGCCACTGATCACGGGCGCGGGCACGTAGGGGCCGCTGGCCGAGTTGTCCCAGACGATTCGAGCTGCATGATTGATCGACACGTCCTGGGCAGCCGTTTTGCGTTCGCCGCCTGGCGTCGTGACGACTCGGAGTACGCGGCCATCCTCGTCGAGCTCCAGCGCCATGCCGGACGCTTTCATCGCCTTTTCCATGAGAGCGAGCTTGACCAGGTCGTCCGCCGCGTCGCGCAGCGGAGCACGTCCCAGGACGTTGGCTAGCAGCCACGCGTCACCCGGCCTGGCGGCGAGCGTTCGCAGGGTGACAATCCAGGCTTTGGCCCGGCTGCGCCCCCCCGCAATGTGCGGCCTGGACCGGGCGCCACCGATGCTGTCGAGCAGCGGCCGCAGCGCAGACCCGACTCCACGCGGCCGGATCGCAGCTACGGCGGCGACCGCGTCCAGGGGTTGTACGCCGTTTGCCACGCCGCGAAACGTAGCCACGTGGACAGAAATCGCCATCGGCGGCCACGTGCCAACAGCGCCGGCCGACCCATCCGGCACCGGAGCCAGCCTCAGGAGGTTGAGATCAAGCTCCTCGCCTGATTGACTTGCCTTGACGACGCGCGAGCGGGGCGTGCGTGGCTCTACGTCCTGCGCACGGGCCATCCGGTCGAGGAGCAGCGCTTCGGCGAGCAGCCTGGACGCCTGGATCGGTGCGCCCTCGCGCCCGCTCAGCACGTACTCCCGGAGCAGTCTCCGGCTCAGCCTGCCGCGCAGCGCGGCGGCGACGGACGCCCGGCCTGAACCCTCCCTCATCAGCCGTTGGAGCTGTTCGCGCGGAGTCCCGGCTCGAGGCGACGCGTTCTCGGCCGTGCTCGCCACGGTGATGGCCCACTCGGCGTCGAGGTCCGATGGCCGGTTGAGCTGTCGTTCACCCCAGCGCGCCACGAGCGCCGAAGCGGCGACCCCGAGCCCGCCTGTTTTGGGCGGAACAGTTTCGAGGACCTGGTCGATTTGCTCGGCGAGGACTCGATACGAGTATCGCCCGGAACGGTAGATCTCTTCGTAGCTCCGGGAAGCGATCTCCGAGGCGACCGCAGGATCACTTGCCTCCTCCAGGGCTTCGCCCAGGTTGGAGAGATCGGGACTCACAGGCACGTAATGCCGGTCCGGGGCCAGCACGCCGTC
>Ga0207646_10006279_pt1 | contig 12326 bp, 13 predicted proteins | sample KBSK5502metaG_FD_184343 | JGI IMG/M metagenome (GOLD analysis project Ga0207646, IMG submission 184343) | Corn, switchgrass and miscanthus rhizosphere microbial communities from Kellogg Biological Station, Michigan, USA - KBS K5-50-2 metaG... | ecosystem: Host-associated > Plants > Roots >...
TGAATCTGCACCGCCTGGTCCGCGGCGCGCTTCGAGGTCTCGGAGGCATAGAGCTTGCACATCGCCGCGAGCATGCGCACCTCGTCGGAGGTCTTCGTGCCTCCGTGTGAGTACGCGGTCGCCGCGCGATAGACCATCGTGCGCGCCAGCTCGGTCTCCATCGCCATGTCGGCCAGCTTGAACTGAATCGCCTGGTGCTTCGAGATCGGAACCCCGAAGGTGCGCCTTTCTTTGGCATACGCGAGCGACGCATCGAGGCACGCTTGCGCGAGACCGACGGACAAGGCGCCGATCGCGATCCGGCCGCTCATCAATGTGTTGAGGAACTGCCGGTACCCACCCCCACGCTCGCCGAGCAGATTCTCCTGCGGCACCTCGCAGTTCTCGAAGCTGAGGGGATGCGTGTCGGATGAGTGCCAGCCCAGCTTTCGATACGACTCGAGAACGTGATAGCCGGGGGTGCCGGTCGGGATCATGATCGCGCTGATCTCAGGTCCTCCCCGCTTCGTCTTACCGGTGACCGCGGTGACCGTCACGCCGGCCGAGATGTCCGTGCCGCAGTTGGTGATGAACTGCTTGGCTCCGTTGACGACCCAGTGCCCGTCGCGCTGATCTGCGCGCGTCTTCGTCGCACCGGCGTCAGATCCCGCTTCAGGCTCGGTGAGGCCGAAAGACCACAGCTTCTTGCCCGCGAGCAGATCGGGGAGCAGCCTCTGTTTCTGTTCGGATGTCCCGAAGTCGTAGATCGGCGCGGCGCCGAGGCACACCGCCGCCTCGAGCGTGATGCCGACGCCCGCGTCCGCACGCGAGATCTCTTCGATGGCCAGGCACAGCGACAGAAAATCCGCGCCGGCCCCTCCGTACTCCTCCGAGAAAGGCAGGCCGAACAGCCCGAGCTCGCCCATCCCGCGGACGATGTCGTAGCCGAACTTGTGATTGCGGTCGAGGTCTTCAGCGGCCGGGGCCACCACCTCTTTCGCAAAATCGCGACACAGCTCGCGCACCGCGCGCTGCTCCGCGGTCAGCTCGAAATCCACACCGCGACTTAGTATCCCGTAACGGGAATGACCGGCGATCCATACAACGCTGGAATTCAGATCGCCGCGAGCTTCCAGGCGCTCGATGGGCCCAACGTGAATCCAGCTTGCCGCACGCGCCTGTACGTACACGGGCGGCGCACCGAGAGCTCGCTGGTGCTGCTGCACGGGTTCACGAACTGCCCGCAGCAGTTCGACGACCTGGGCAAGAGCTTCTACGAGCTGGGCTGGAACGTTCTCATCCCTCGTTATCCGCGCCACGGGTACTCGGACCGCCTGACGACATCGATCGCCGAGCTGCGTGCGGAGATGCTGATCGCGATCGCCAATCGCGCCGCCGAGGCGGGGGCCGGGTTGGGGGAGCGCCTGACGGTCGCTGGTCTGTCACTCGGCGGGATCCTCACCGGCTACCTCGCGCAGACGCGCGAAGACGTCGATGCGGCCGTGCTCATAGCGCCGATGTTCGGCTTGAGACCCATACCCGGCTGGGGTCTTACCGGTATCACCCGTCTCGCGAAGACGCTGCCCAATTTCTACATCTGGTGGAACAGCAAGCTCAAGGACCGGATCGGTCCCGCGCACGGCTACCCGCGCTTTTCGACCAAGGCGTATACGGCGCTGTTCGAGGCCGGCTCAGCGGTCACGAAAGCGGCTCGCGAGAAAGCGCCGAAAGCGCGGCGGATCGAGGTCATCACCAACGCTGCAGAGCCGCGCCTGGATAATCGATTCACGTATCAGCTTGTCGAGTCGTGGCAGAGACATGGGGCGAACGTCCACACGTTTGAATTCCCTGAATCGGATCATCTCCCCCACGACCTCATCGATCCCGCCAACCCGGAGCAGAACACCAAGCTGGTCTACCCGGTCGTGACCAAGGCGATCGTCGGCGCCTAAAGGGTCCTGGCCATCTCGTATTCAAGGCGATCGTCGCCAGGCCTGACGAGCTGCGTCGCGCCGGTGCGCTGGAATCCATGGCGCTGATACAGCTTTTGCGCGTGGTCGTTGTTCTCTACAACCCAGAGAAAAAGCTCGCCGTAGCCGGCGGCCCGCGCCGATTCGATGGTCGCGAGCAGCAAAGCGTCCCCGACGCCCTTGCCCCGAGCCCGCGGATGCACCCAGAAAGAGGTCACCGAACCAGCACGGCCTGGGCCGGCCTCGCCCACCGATGCCATGCCGACCGCTTGGCCGTCCGATTCGGCCACGAAGCGCGTGCGCGAGACGACCGCGTTCCGCCACTCCTCTTCCGTGCGGTTCTTCTCGCGCTCCCATGTGGACCCGAAGGCGCTCGGAGCTTCTTTCAAGGCGGCCAGCCGGACGTCACGGAAGATTTGCCACTCGTCCGGCCCCAGGTGCCGGATTTCAGTTTCCGAGGACGAACACCTTCAGCGCCCAGCTGATCATTAGGGCGCTCACGCCGCCGACCGTGAGCAGACGCCATTGCTGTGAGGTGAGGCGCGGCGACCACGTGCGCCCGCTGACCAGGCCGGCCCCGAGCCCACCCATTCCGAGCAACGTGCCCGCAAACAGGGCGGGTCCCAGCGGATAAAGCCTGACGGCGTCGGCCATGTCTCCCTGCCACATGTAAGCGAATGACCGCGTGCCCCCGCAGAACGGACAGGGATGTCCGGTCAGGTAGAAGAAAGGACAGGGCGGCATCGATAGGTGCGCCGCATGCATCGCCCAGTACAGGCGCGTGTAGACGAGCCACAGCGCGAGGCCGCCGAACAAGCCGAGGTCTCGAAGCCGCTGAGCGGGGAGTGCCTTGATCAGCGCGATCGGGTAAGTCATGCCGAGCGCAGCAAGCCAACGATGTCATCGGTGGTTTCGGCCACCGCGACCCCCGCGGCCTTGAACGCTTCCTCCTTGCTTTTCGCGGTGCCGCGATTGCCGGAGATGATCGCTCCGGCGTGGCCCATCCGCTTGCCCTCGGGGGCCGTGCGGCCCGAGATGAAAGCCACGGTCTTCAGCCTGCTGCCTTTGGCAAGCAGCTCTGCCGCGTGCTCTTCATCGCTGCCGCCGATCTCGCCTATGACCACGAGATGGGTGGTCTGCGGATCGCGCTCGAACATCTCGACGACGTCGCGGAACGTCAGGCCGAGAACCGGATCGCCACCGATCCCGACGATGGTGGATTGGCCCATGCCCGCGGCCGTGAGCGCCGAACCCACCTCATAAGTCAGGGTTCCGCTCCGCGATACGAGCCCCACGTGGCCGGGGCTGGTGATCCGCTGCGGGATGATCCCGATCTTCGCGACGCCCGGGGTTATCAGCCCAGGACAGTTGGCGCCAAGAAGGCGGGCCTTGGGGTAGCCGCGCAGGAAGTCCTTGACCCGGATCATGTCCTGAATCGGGATGCCCTCGGTGATGCACACGATGAGCTCGATCCCGTTGGCGGCCGCTTCCATGATCGCATCGGGGGCAAACGGGGGCGGCACGAAGATGCCCGACGCGTTGGCCGCAGTGGCCCGCACCGCATCAGCCACTGTATTGAACACCGGCACGCCCAGATGCTTCGTTCCGCCCTTGCCGGGGCTGGTGCCAGCGACGACCTTGGTGCCCATCTCGAGCATCTGCTCGGTGTGAAAGGTGCCCTCGCGCCCGGTGATGCCCTGGACGACGACGCGGGCTGAGGCGTCGAGAAGGATGCTCATTTGGGTGTTTGCGCCCCCCCACCGGCGCTGCGCGCCACCTCCCCACGCGGTGGGGAGGCCAAGTCGACGATCTTCTGTGCTGCTTCCCATGCGCTCACACCCGGCTCGATGCCGTGCTCTCTGAGGATCGCACGGCCCTCCTCCTCGCGGGTGCCGCTGAGCCGCACGACCAGCGGGAGCTTCATCTGCAGCCGGTCGCGAGCGGTGACGATACCCCTGGCCACCTCGTCGCCTCTGGTGATGCCGCCGAAAACGTTGATCAGCACACCCTTGACGCGGGGGTTCATGAGGATCACCGCAAGCGCGTTTTCCACCGTCTCCGCTTTCGCGCCGCCGCCGATGTCACAGAAGTTCGACGCCTTTCCGCCCGCGCGCTGGACGAGGTCGAGGGTGCTCATGCACAGCCCGGCGCCGTTGCCGATGATGCCGATGTCACCATCGAGCGAGACGTATGTGAGTCCGCGCTTCTTGGCCTCGACCTCATACGGGTCGCCCTCGATCACCGCGCCAAAGCGCTGTTCGAGATCCTTGTGCCGCCAGGCGGCGTTCTCGTCGATCTCCAGCTTGGCGTCGCCGGCGATCACCTCACCTTTCTTTGTGATGACCAGCGGATTGATCTCGGCCGTGACCGCATCGAGGTCTGGAATGGCGCGGTACAGCTTCTTGATCAGCGACGAGATCGGGCGGGCCAGCTCGCCAAGACCGGCGTCGTAAACCAGCTGTGTCAGCTCGAAGTCGAGCGGGCCGCGCCACGGGTTCGGATAGAGCCGGGCGATCGATTGCGGCGACTCCTCCGCGACCTGTTCGATCTCCATACCGCCCTGGCTCGACAGCATGAGGATGTTGGCGCGCGCGTCCCGGTCGACCGTGAAGCCGAGGTAGATTTCTCGCTCGATCTCGAGCGCCGCCTCGCAGTACACGAGCGGCACCTTGAAACCCTTGATGTCCATGCCGATGATCTGCTGCGCGGCGGCTCGCGCTTCGTCGGGCGTTTTCGCGAGCTTGATGCCGCCCGCCTTGCCGCGACCGCCGACGGGGACCTGAGCCTTGATCGCCACCGGTCCGAGCTCTGCGCAGGCGGCGGCGGCTTCGTCCGGCGTGCGCGCGACCCGGCCTGGTGGAATTGGTATCCCGAGAGAGGCGAGGAGCTCTTTGGCCTGGTACTCGAGCAGCTTCACCCCAATGTCAAGGGTAGCGGCTGCGGATGTTCCGACGGGCGAATGCGTAACAAGCCGAAGCAGGCCGCGTTCAGGATTCAGAACCAGATGAGAAAGCTGATGGCAGCCCTGACGCTTTCATTCTTGACGGTCGCTTGCGGCGCCGAGGCCACGGTACAGCCATCGCCTTCACGTGAGGCGGCGGTATCGTCGCCGTCGGCGCCTGTGGTGACTCCCGTCGCGGCCGCTTCTCCCTCCGCCGCAAGCGCAAGCTCGGCGGGCGCCCGGACGTACGGGGTGTTGGTGGATCTCTTGACCACACCATCGATCTATTCAGCCAACGTGGTGGGGCTCGACGGCATGTTGTGGGCCTCGCTGAGGCTCGCCAAGCGCACTCCGATCGTGAACCCAACCGGTCATGCGGTCGTGCTTCCGTACGTGAGCACGAGCAAGACGGCGCTGTACATGCTCGTGGGTGACTCGGACGTGCTGTCGCTGCGGTTGTCGGACGGCAAACAGGCCGCTGTCATGCACCTCGCCGTCGGGACCAACATGGAGGCAGCATTCGCGGTCAGCCCCGACGACAAACAGATCGCGGTCTCGGTGCTCGACTTCAATCGGAGCCCCGTTCATCTCCTGCTGTACACCGACAACCTCGGAGGCGGCAACCGACACGTCATCTTCGAGTCCGACTCCGACTACGTATGGCCGGTGGCGTGGCACTCGGGCCTGCTTGTTCTCGCCCATGCGTACGGACCTTTCGAAGAGGACATCGCGAAGGCCGCTCCGGGCCATGACAATCCGTACTCGGCGATCAGCTATCACATCGTCGACCCGGTCACCGCCGACCGCATCTACCTCCTCGGCGCTTGTACGGTCAGCGGCCCGCTCAGCCCGGCCGGAAGCGGCTGCATCCAGGGTGGGACGATCGACTGGCAGGGAAACGCCTCCCCACCATGGAGCACTACCGATTGGGGCCAGGTCAGCTCAGCGGCTGCGCTTTCGCCCGACGGCCGCTGGATCGCGGCGACCGTGCCCGCCTCCCCCGACAAGATGGGCATCTGGGCGCCCGACGGTAGGGTCGCCAACTGGGTTTACGGGCCCGGCATTCGTGACTGGGCCGGCTGGCTCGACGATCAACACATTCTTACGGGCAGCTATTTGAACGCCACCTACCAACCGGTCGTGACCAACCCGATCAGGGGTGGGATCGACCACCCGGTCCTTGCATTCGGCTTCTACGCGGCCCGGCTGCCTACTGACATCGTTTAGCTCGCAAAACGAATCACCCAATCGTTGCACTGCATCCAGTGGTCCTTCGGATATTCGAACTGAACCTCGCCGCGCAGCTCGAAACCGACTTCAAAGGGGGATGTTGCCGTGCCACCGCGGATTGCGGCGCCTTTCCTTGCGCAGCGCGATCTTCAGCGCCCGGATCAGCTCGCCTCGCGTGCGGCCCGGTTCGATGACGTCGTCGATGTAGCCGCGCTCAGCGGCGATGTACGGGTTGGCAAACCGCTCCGTGTACTCGCTCACCAGCTCTCGCCGTCGCGCCACCGGGTCGGCCGCGGCCTCCAGCTCGCGGTGGAAGACGATATTGACCGCGCCTTCCGGGCCCATCACCGCGATCTCGGCCGTCGGCCAGGCGACGTTGAAATCGGCCCGGATGTGCTTGGAGCACATGACGCAATAAGCGCCGCCGTATGCCTTGCGCGTGATCACGGTCAGCTTGGGCACGGTCGCCTCGCTGAACGCGTAGAGGAGCTTGGCTCCATGCCGGATGATGCCCCCGTATTCCTGCGCCGTACCCGGCAGGAATCCCGGCACATCGACGAAGGTGATGAGCGGGATGTTGAACGCGTCGCAAAAGCGAACGAAGCGCGCGGCTTTCACCGAGGCGTTGATGTCGAGCGCTCCGGCCATCACCTTCGGCTGGTTCGCCACGACTCCGACCGGGTGGCCGTCGAGGTGAGCGAAGCCGACGACGATGTTCATCGCGAAGAACTGCTGAACTTCGAAGAAGTTGGCGTCGTCGACGACCATCCCGATGACATCCTTGATGTCGTAAGGCTCCTTCGGGTTGTCCGGGATCACGGTGGCAAGCCCAGGCGCCTGCCGCTCCGGGTCGTCGGTGGCCGAGACGGTGGGCGGCTGCTGGTCGAAGCTCTGCGGGATGAAGCTGAACAGCCGGCGCACCTGGCTGAAGCACTCGTCCTCGGACTCCGCTAGGAAGTGCGCGACGCCCGACTTGACGTTGTGCACCTCGGCGCCGCCGAGCGAGTCGAACGTCACCTCTTCACCTGTCGTGACTCGGATCACCTCCGGCCCGGTGATGAACATGTAGCCCAGCTCGTGGACCATGAAGGTGAAGTCGGTCATCGCCGGCGAGTAAACCGCGCCGCCGGTGCACGGTCCGAGGATGAGGCTGAGCTGTGGGACCAACCCGCTGGCCTCGACGTTGCGCCAGAAGATCTCCGCATACCCCGCAAGCGAAACCACACCTTCCTGGATTCGCGCGCCACCTGAGTCGTTGATTCCGATGATCGGGATCCGATTGCGCAGCGCCAGGTCCATCACCTTGATGACCTTCTCGGCGAACACCTCGCCGAGCGAGCCCCCGAACACAGAGGCGTCGTGGCTGAACAACATCACGTCGCGGCCGTCGATCTTGCCCATCCCGGTCACCACCCCGTCACCCGGAACTCGCTTCGATTCGAGCCCAAAGCCATGCGCGCGGTGGGTCGCGAAGATGTCGATCTCCTCGAACGAATTGCGGTCGACGAGCCTCGAGATGCGCTCGCGCGCGGTGAGCTTGTGCTTGGCGTGCTGGCGGTTGAAGGCTTCGGCGTCCCCATGCCCAGCTTCGTACTTCCGCTGCCGAAGCTGATTGAGCGCGTCGACCTTGTGGCCTCTCGGTGTGCTCATTCGCGTTCCACGAACATCCAGCGATGCCCCTCGACGTCCTCGGCTCGGTAGCGCTTGCCGTCGGGCGACCCTTCGACTGGCGACAGGATCGTCGCGCCGGCCGCCTTCGCCCGGTCGAAATGCGCGTCCACGTCGTCGACATAGACCAGCAGGCCGTCGATGATGTACGGCACATCGTGCCAGGCTCGGGCCGATTCGCACTCCTCTCGGTGGCGCTTTGGCCCGTGGTAGTGAACCGACGGTGTGGCCATCATGACCAGGCCTCCGCCAGCCTTCATCTCGCCATGCGTTAGGCGCCCGTTCTCGACGCGCCTGTCTTGCTCGCGAAACCCGAACGCTTCCGCCAACCAGTCCATTGCGGCCGGCCCGTTCTCGTACGCGATCATTGGAATCACGGCTGGATAGTCCGGCATGGGTTCCTCCTCGGGAAAGTCAGGCAATTTCGGGTGGCTGGTACTCGCCCCACACCTTGCGCAGGACCGCGCAGCACTCGCCGATGGTGACGTAAGCGGCGAGCGCGGCTTTGAGCGGCGGCATCATGTTTTCGGTACCCCGGGCTGCGCGCTCGATCGCGGCCAAGCTGTGCTCGACGAGGGCCGCGTCGCGGCGCGCACGCAGCAGTTTCAACGCGCGCGCCTGCGCCGCCTGGTGTCGCGGCCCGACCTTCATCACCTTGACCTTGTCCTCGTCGTCACCGGCATAGCGGTTGACGCCCACGACGACGCGTTCACCGGCCTCGACCCGCGTCTGAAATCGATACGCGCTGTCGGCGATCCGGCGCTGCGTCCACCCCGTCTCGATGCACTTGACCGCGCCGCCGAGCTCGTCGATCTCGGCCATGATCGCCAGTGCCTCCTCCTCGACCCGGTCGGTGAGGCTTTCGACGTAGTACGACCCTCCGAGCGGATCGGCGACCATTGGCACCGCCGTCTCGTGGCCGATCACCTGCTGGGTGCGCAGCGCCAGCTCCGCGGCACTCTCGGACGGCAGCCCCAATGCTTCGTCATAGGCATTGGTATGCAGTGACTGCGTTCCTCCGAGGACCGCGCTCATTGCTTCCAAGGCCGTGCGCACGACATTGTTCAGAGGCTGCTGCGCGGTCAGCGTGACACCCCCGGTCTGCGTGTGAAAACGAAGCGCCTGCGATCTCTCGTCCCTGGTCGAAAACCGATCGCGCATGACTCGCGCCCACATGCGACGCGCGGCGCGAAACTTCGCGACCTCCTCGAAGAAGTCCATGTGCGCGGCGAAGAAGAACGAAACACGCGGCGCGAAATCGTCGACTGTCAGGCCCGCCGCGAGCGCCGCCTCGACATAGGCGATGGCGTGGCTCAGCGTGAGCGCGATCTCTTCCGCCGCGGTCGAACCCGCCTCGCGGATGTGATAGCCGGAGATGGAGATCGTGTTCCAGTTCGGCAGCTCGCGCTGGCAGTAAGCGAAGAGATCCGTCACCAGTCGCATCGATGGAACCGGCGGGAAGATGTAAGTCCCGCGGGCGGCGTACTCCTTGAGGATGTCGTTCTGAACGGTGCCGGTGATCTTGTCGGCCGGAACACCTTGCTTTTCCGCCACCAGCTGGTAGAGGAGAAGCAGCATCGCCGCGGTGGCATTGATCGTCATCGACGTGGATACCTTGTCCAGCGGGATGCCTTTGAACAGAAGGTCCATGTCCTCCAGCGAATCGATAGCGACCCCCACCTTTCCAACCTCGCCGTTCGCCATCGGGTCATCGGAGTCATATCCGATCTGAGTCGGCAGATCGAATGCGACCGACAGGCCCGTCTGCCCCTGCTTGAGGAGGAACTGGTAGCGCTTATTCGACTCGGTGGCGGTCCCAAAACCCGCGTACTGACGCATCGTCCACAGCCGGCCGCGGTACATGTCCTTGTGGATGCCGCGCGTGTAGGGGAAGACGCCGGGCGGCGGCTCGTCAGCCTTACGGTCTCCCGCCAAATACACGGACTTGAGTGGAAGCCCGCTGTCGTTCTGGACTTCGGTCATGCCTCGACGAACTCGGTCAGGACGCCGCCCACGCTTTTCGGGTGCACGAACGCGATGCGAACGCCATGCATGCCCATTCGAGGTTTGGCATCGATCAGCTCCATGCCGGCGTCGCGGGCGTCGGCCAACGCCTTTTCGATGTCAGGGACGCTGAATGCCACATGGTGCAGACCCGGTCCATGTTTGGCGACGAACTTGCCGACGGGAGAGTCAGCGCGCACCGCCTCGAGAAGCTCCAGCTCGGCAGCGCCCATCTGCAAGAAGGCCGCTTCCAGACCATCCTGCTCGCTGGTGGCGCGCTGAGTCAGCTCGGCGCCAAAGATGGAGGTGTACATCTTGATCGCAGCCTCCAGGTCGGCGACCGCAATGCCGACGTGATGGATTCGGCTGCGCACGTCAGTACTTGTACCAGCCCTCACCAGTCTTCCGGCCCAGTTTCCCGGCTTTGACCTTCGCCTCCAGTTGCGGCGATGGCCGGTACCGCTTGTCGCCGGTTGTCTTGAACATGTGCAGCCTGGCGTTGACGTCCAGGCCGCTGAAATCGCCAAGCCGGAACGGCCCCATCGGCCAGTTCAGCCCTTTCTCGACCGCGATGTCGATGTCCTCGAAACCGGCGACGCCCGCGTCAAGCAGGCGATAGGCCTCCTGGGTCGCGGCGTGGAGGATGCGGTTGACGATGAAGCCATCGATCTCCTTGTTGATCAGGACAGGAGTCCGGCCCATCGCGCGGGCCATCGCCATGGCTTTGTCCGCCGTCTCGTCCGACGTCATCGGTCCGCGCACGACCTCCACGAGGTCCATGACCAGCACCGGGTAGAAGAAGTGCATGCTGACGCACCGCTCAGGGTGCGCCGTCGAGCCGGCGATCTTGCTGATGCCCATTGTCGAAGAGTTGCTGGCGAGCACAGCGCCCGCCGGCGCGACCCGGTCGAGCTCGGCAAAGATGGAGCGCTTGAGGTCCAGGTCCTCGAACACCGCCTCGATGACGAACGCGGTGCCGCGCACCGCCTCCGCCAGATCGGTGATCGGATGCACACGGCTGAGCGAAGACTCGGCGTCGGTAGAGCTGAGCTTCCCCTTCTCCACCCTTCGCATCAGGTGGCCGCGGTTTGAGTCCACCGCCTTTTTGAGCTGCTCCTCGCTCGTGTCATTGAGGATGACGTCGATCCCATGCAGCGCCGCCTGCTGCGCGATCTGGGCGCCCATCGACCCCGCGCCGACGACCGTCAGTCGATTCACTGAACGGAAAAGATTCGGGTCACCGCGTTGAGGGTCAGCACGTTCGGCAGCAAGCCTTCGATTTTCAGCTTGCCACGAATCAGCTTCGCCGCCACTCCCCGCCCGACCTCGTCGTAATAGACGGGCAGCCCGAACAGTCCGATCTTGAGGTTGCTGAGGCTCATCACCGTCTCGGCGTCGGTACGGATCGTGAGCGTCCGGTGGGGCTCGAGTCCGTTGTGGACGACCAGCTGCCCGCCCGTGAAGTTGAGCGTCACCCCTTCGTCGATGTCCGTGACGAAGATGCCGACGCGCGCTTTGAGCGAATCGAAATCGTTCTGCTTTTCAGGATGGGTGCGGACGTTGGCCTCGATCAGGCCGCCGAGCATCGAGGCGAATGCGCTCGGCTCGTCATCGGCGTACTCGACGAGCCCGCGGCTTTCGACGTCGAATTTCAGTTTTCGTCGGGCCATTCAACCGCTACCCGCGTCGTGCACTCGGTCATCTCCTGGGACGCCTTGGTGTAGCGGACGATCGTGGGCAGGTCACCTTTCAACTTGAGCTTGCCCTGGAGCATGCCCTTGGTCGCGTCGAGCTGCTTCGTCGCGACCTCCTTCCACCGGGAGTAAGGAGCTGTGAGGACGAAGTCGCACTTCTGCGCGTCGGCCGCGGTGCCGACTGTGATAGCGCGAGCCTCGCCGTCGAACAGGTCCATCACGATTCCCTTGGCTTCCGGGAAATGCTTGTCGGGCTCTGCCTCGACAACCAGCCCGACCGTCCACTTCCAGCCCTTCGCGGCGGCCTTGTAGACGGGAGATTTGTTGACCTCATCCTTGAACTGACTGGCCCACTCGTCCGAGAAAGCCTTCACCGCCATGTCTTCCCCTCCTCAGCCTCCGGAATCGTATTCGTGCAGCTAGCTTATGCGCCCCTTACGATTCCCCGCATGAGCCTCAACCTCGCGGTCATCTTGCGCGAATCGGCCAAGCGGGACCCCGACCACCTCGCGATCATCCTCGACTCGTTCAAGTTCACCTACAGCCAGCTCGACGCTCTGTCCAACCAGGTCGCTTCGAGCCTGAAAGCCGCCGGCGTCAAGAAGGGCGACCGCGTGGGCCTGATGCTGCCAAACGTGCCGCAATTCCCCATGGCGTACTTCGGGATCCTCAAGGCGGGCGCGGTCGTGGTGCCGATGAACGTCCTACTCAAGGCCCCCGAGGTCAGCTTCTACATTGGCGATTCCGGGGCCAGATACATGATCGTGTGGGATGACTTTGCCGGCGAGGCGTTGAAGGGCACCGCCAACCTCGGCGTCACCACCTTCGTCGCGCTTAAGC
>Ga0207646_10006280_pt1 | contig 12326 bp, 11 predicted proteins | sample KBSK5502metaG_FD_184343 | JGI IMG/M metagenome (GOLD analysis project Ga0207646, IMG submission 184343) | Corn, switchgrass and miscanthus rhizosphere microbial communities from Kellogg Biological Station, Michigan, USA - KBS K5-50-2 metaG... | ecosystem: Host-associated > Plants > Roots >...
CCAAATATTCGTATGATGCCTCCGCTGCTCGATAGGGCAAGCGGAAAGACTTCCACATAACCGAAGTCGTTGCGAATCAGGTTCCTGTAAAGAAACTTCAGGTTGCCTGGCATCGGCTCGATAGCTACAACATGTTTGCCATGACTAGCGGCCAGGCATGTGTACAATCCGATGTTCGCTCCAATGTCTACACAGGTTGACGCCCTCTGGAGGTGCTTGAGGAAGAGATCGATCTCTTTCTTTTCAAAAATGCCGGAAGCCATCGAAGTGTTGCCGGCTAGCTTGAACCCGAATGGCGTTGGCAGAGCTGGCGCCAAAGCGGCACGCTCATCGCGTAACGACCTGTACGCCTGTCCGACGCTGGGCATCCAGGTATCTACTGCGCGTTTCGCAACAGAACGAATCGTTGACATGAACCTGATACACCCTCAATAGGCATGAAAGAAAGTACAGACGGGAGATCCAACAACTTGATTATTTGAGCGGCCGATTCGCGGTCTCGTTGTTCGATCCAACTACGCGACGACCCTTCATTATCCCCGTGACACGCAATTTGTTCCTTAGCCCCAAAATACTCGAGAGCATCCGGTGCGCCAGCGTACCTAGATGGCCCTTCAGTCCCATTTCGCGTGCTCGCGACAGCGCGACATAGCCTATATCGTCGATACCGCTGGCGAAAGCCTCATAAGCGATGAGGTAAAAGCTTCGGGCAAAATCCTTATGCGTCCCAATTTGACCCCGCTCTTGTGCCAGCGCCGATAAGTTTTCGAAAGCGGACAATTGAGACGCCAATATTTCCCGGCCCGTGCGTTTGGAAACACGCCCCGCGCGCTGGTGCTCCACATAGACGCCGAGGCCACGCTGAGCAACCCCGACGCGAGCGCCCTTCAACAAGCCTCTTAGCGTTACCTCTCCATCCTGATTCCGCAACGCTCCCGGGTCCCAGCCGCCAATTGCGCTTAAAAAGGACCGTCGCCATAGCACTGAGCAGGAAGGTATGAACTGTCCCTGCAGCCACTGGCGAACGATGGATTGGCTGTTCACTACTGGACTGAGCGCCTTACCAAAACTTCGACCTCCGGCCGTTTCGTAGGCGGAGGGACCGAAGACCAGGTCTGCATCAGAGCCGTGTGTCACCCATTCAGCCAGAGAATCCCGCTCAATATAGTCATCCGCATCGAGAAAGATAATGAATTCGGCGCTAGCTAACTCCATCCCACAGTTCCTCGCCCTGCAGGCCCCTTGGTTCGGACCGGTCTTCCACCTAACCCGGTCGCCGAATGATTTGATAATTTCGAGGCTCTTGTCTGTGGAGCCATCATCAATCACGATGACCTCCACATTCACGTTATGCTGGTCGAGGACACTTTGGATACTACGTGCGATCCATTTTTCAGCGTTGTAGCAAGGAACAACGACAGAAACGGATGGACAGGCGCGGCGCTCGGGGGCGAGGATCTGCGGTTGCGGATCGCTCGACGACAGTTTGAGTTTTTCGGTCACCGATACAAACGCGCTGGCCGTGAAGGAATTACAACCCGAAACGCGCCGCCACCGCCGCGCGCGCCTCAGGGGCGACAAGTAGCAGTGGATTGATGTGAAGCGCTTCCACCAACTGGCGGTGCGCCACGCCGGCATGCGGGATAAACAGCAACTCCCCCAAGCCCAACGAACGGCGCAGCAACAGGCCGCGTTCTTCCAGCCAGTGGTCCATCTGGGCGTAGCGACGGGCAATGCTCATGTCGTGCCGGCGCATAGTAATCGGTCTGATCTGGCCGGCGCGATCGACCGCCTCCAGATGGCACGGGGCTCGCTCATAGAGGTAGGGCACTCGGGCGGCATCTGCCGCGGTGTGAAACAGTGTGTACGTGTTCAGCGTTACCCCGAACATCAAAACGCTGGCATCTTGCGCGACCAGCTTTTCATAAGGTGTGCCCGCGCCACAAGGCGTGTCGCATATTTCGTGTCCAGCACACAATCCCGTGGCTCCCGCACCCAAACACGCCAGCGAGTGCGTTGGATGCAGGCTGCGCAACACATTTGGCTGCCGCCAGAAAGCATTCGTGATCGCTCCGATTAGACTCGGTGTGACCGCTGGATTGAACTGCGGCACCCGGCCATCCTTGCCGGGATAACAATAGGTGTGCGTGGGCATCACCAGATCGCGCTCGCCGATCCACGTCCGCAATACCTCGATCACAGTCGCCGGGCCACCGCGAATATCGCCGCAAGCGGACAGCGAGCTGTGCACCATCAGCCTTTCCGTAGGAAACGGCCCGAACGCCCGCAACGCCTCCAACAGCTGCGCCTGGGTCAGTGGATGCAACCAGCGATTGACCCGCCGTATTTCGCGCCTAATTCTGCCGCGTATTGCCATAATCGGCCACCCGCCGATAAATAGCTCCTAGTCGCTCTTGATAATGCAGGTCACTAAACCCAGCGATGATCGCTTCGCGAACTTTCACGAAGTTATCCTCGCGGTATTCGTAGCTGTTAATTTTGTCTGTGATGGCGGCGGCAAGTGCCACACAGTCGTTTGGTGGAACCCACATAATGTTTTCATCTGGGACCACGCCAGCGTAAGTTTCGAGTCTGTTACAAATGACGGCCCGTTGACAGGCCGCCGCTTCGAGCAATGTCACCGGAAAGCTGTCGCGCTGCGGAAAGTTAATCACCACATCCGTAGCAGCGTACAACGATGGAAGCGCGTTGTGTGGCATCTCATCAATAAATCGAACCCGATCAGAGATTCCGTATTCACGTGTCTTGGATCGGAGCATTTCGAGGTAGTCGGATTGAGCGTTAAAGCCTTTGAAAAGAAGGTATGCTTTCCTCCGGAGTTGAGGAATAGAGGTGGCGAAGGCATCTAATATCAGGTCGTGACTATACGAGGGGGTGAGTTGCCGCATCGAAGAAAGCAAGACGTCATCATCGGAAACCTTAAGTTGTGCACGTAGCTCCAACCTCTCTGAGCGTAAGCCACCTCGAAATTGTTCGGTATCCACTCCCAGATGAAGCATTTCCGAAGGTATATGTCGACCGGCGAGCCTCTCGCAGCGGGCGGTCATAGCTGGGGAGTCCACGATAGTGAGGGAAGCACCGGATAGAGCTTCTGTCGCAAAATCCCGCAACACGGGATCGGATCCTGCCTCGAGATGCTCGTTAATGTCGCTGCCCCAAGCCGAAAGGATTAGCGGGGTCATTCCAGCCCTGGTGCACAATGCCGCGCGAAAGTCAATCCAGCACACATGGACAACGTCAGGCGCCACTCGCTTGCAAAGGTTTCTCAACCGCCGGACAAGAATTTGATCCCTGAGCCGCCTTGCAGTTTGATCGGGCAAAACTCTGCGGTACGAGTTGTAACCGGATCGAGGGAACGGGATGAAGGTGTAAGGTAGGGCCTCATCAAGTTTGGGGTCATTCACATCAACGAACACGGTATCGAACCCGGTCCTCAGAGCTGCATGCAAGGCCGTTCTACCGTGAATCCAAGAACCTGGTGCCAGGAGCAACAATCTCGGACGATCGCGACTAGCAGTCAATTTTGTAAGGTGAAAACCGCCAAGAAATCAAAATATCTAAATTGGATGGGAATGGGAGGAACTCTTGTTGTCTTCTTAGCAGCTCCCTAGAGTTTTCCGAGCGTGACTTTCTCAACGATCGAAGCACACACTCTGTTTACATCCCCCTCGGCCATAGTTGGGTATAGCGGCAGCGTGATTGCCCTGCTAACAAATCCGCGAGTGATCGGCAGAGGTTGAGTTCTCCATTGGACGAAGGCCGGAAAATCCGCAATACAAGGATAGTGCATGCTCAACTGAACCGCTTCGCTGCGCAACCGGTTAACCGTTTGATCGCGAACTTCGGAGGTGGGCGCAACCGCAACCATGAGATGTCCTGCAGAAGCTTCAATCGATTCGCCGAAAGGCATTATCCATCCGGGCATTGAATCGATCGCGTTTTTGTAGTGATGGAGCAATCTTCGACGACGTTCATTGTTCCCCAAGAGTTTTTTCAATTGCACGCGACCGAGTGCGCCGTGCAGTTCGTCAAGACGGTAATTGTAGCCGTGAGATATGACCGCATAAGTACTCGCGTGGCCTCTATGACGGTCCCAAGTAAGAGAAGTCATACCGTGCGACCGAAGCAATCGCGCCTTCGCCGCGAGATCCTCACGATTCGTGACGAGCATGCCGCCTTCACCCGTAACGATATTTTTGTTCGCAAAGAATGAAAAGGTTCCAAGCTCTCCGATGCTCCCTGCCATTGTTCCATGGGGCGGACGCCCAAGCGCATCATGGTAGCGAGCGCCGACGGCATGGCAGGCATCCTCAATGAGAGATATATTTCGTTTTTTGCATAACTTCAGCAATTCAGCCATTCGGCACAAGTTTCCACCGTAATGCATTACAACGACGGCCTTAGTCCGCGTGGTGATCAGATCAGCCACGTTGGCAGGATCGATGGTCGGCTCGGCAAGACTAATAATATCGGCAAAGATGGGAGTGGCCCCACAGGCTGCAGTCATATTGGCGGCGGCAACGAAGTTCAGAGCGGGCTGGATGACTTCGTCGCCGGGTCCAATCTCGGCTGCTAAGCAAGCAAGATGAAGTCCGGCAGTGGCACTGGAAACCGCCAGGGCGTATCTTACGCCCTGCAACGCAGCGAATTCTGTTTCGAAGCTTTCAACCTCGGGTCCCATCGAAAGCCATTTGCTTCGTAGTACGCGTGCCACGGCGTCCATTTCTTCCTGGCCGTAATCCAGATCGCTTAGCGGAATGTTCCAGCTCGGCAACTCAAATCTCCTCCGGCTCTTCGTTGAGGAACGTTTTCGGTCGGTCCGCGAACAGTTGCTGTGCCTCCGCATAATCGTGGGTACGCCCGATATCAAGCCAAAGACCCGCAAAGGGCCACGCGCAGACTCTTTCTCCCGCGCGAACCAGCATCAGCACAAGATCAGGAAAATCGAGATACTTACCTGACTCGACGAAGCACAGCACTCGCGGTTCGTACACATAAATGCCCATACTGACATCGTGGCGATATTCCGGTTTTTCACGATAACCAGTCACGCGATGATCATCTCCGAACTCAAGCAGGCCAAAGTCGATTTTCACCATTCGCCGATGCGTTGCAATAGTAAGCGCCGCCTTCTCGCGCCGATGAAACGAAACAAGGTCGTCAAAATTCAAATCTGTAAGCACATCGCCGTTCATAACCAGAAACGTATCTGTGAGACCAGGGACTAGCGCCAGCGATCCCGCAGTCCCGGTCGGCTCGTCCTCTTCCACGAAATGCAACGTCAGTTGACGGGACAATTCTTGGCGATGGTGAAAATAGGCTTTAATGAGGCCGGCAAGATGGCCGAGCGTCAAAGTGATGTCGGTGAGTCCGAAGGTGATAAGCCGCCGAATCAACACCTCGATGATGGGGATGTCACCCAGCGGAACCAGAGGTTTGGGAAAGTTGATGGTGAAGGGTTGAAGGCGCACTCCCTTGCCGCCCGCCAAAATGACGGTGCGCAAACTTTGGGCCGCGCCTCTCGGCGTTACTGCCGATTCTTCACTCATATTGTGTAGTCGCACGGCCGATAATGCGAAAGGCGGGGGCGTATGTAATCTGCCGTCAACGTTATACCGCTTTCCAGGGAAACTTCCCGCGTCCAACCAAGCAGCGCCTGCGCTCTCGCCGAATCGCACAGAAGCAGCCCCACCTCGCTCTTCTCCGGTCTCAACCGCCGCTTCGACGAAACGATTGTGGCTCGGCTGCCCGCGACCTTCAGGCACAGCGCCGCGATTTCGCCAATGGAGAACGCTTCACCTTGGCCGAAATGGATAGTCTTGCCCTCGATGTCGGGAGCGATTAGCGCGAGCAAGTATGCGCGTGCGGTGTCTGTTACGAACGTGAGATCGCGCCTTGCTTCCAAATTGCCTAGGTCGATTTCGCGTGTGCCACCTAAGGCCTGTACCAAGATCGTGGGAATGACTGCGCGCACCGACTGTCGGGGACCGAACGTATTGAATGGTCGTAAAGTCACAACCGGAACGTCAAAGCTGCGGAAGTAGGATTCGGCAAGCTTATCAGCGGCAATTTTGCTCGCCGAATACGGCGACTGGCCCTGGAGCGGATGCTTTTCGTCGATCGGTGAGTACACGGCCGTTCCGTAAACTTCGCTCGTAGATGTGACTATGACACGCCGGACCTTAGCCTGCCGGCAAGCCTCGAGAACGTTGAGCGTACCGCTCACATTGGTTGCGACATAGGAGGCCGGAGCGACGTAGGAATAGGGAATGCCGATCAGGGCTGCGAGGTGGAGGACTGTATCGCAATCATCGACCAGATCACGCATGAGAAACGGATCGGTAATATCACCCAGTCGAATGTCGAGACGATCGAGCAATTCCGCAGGCAGAGAGCTTAGATGCCCAACGTCGCCTCGGCCGTTATAACGAGCAAGCGCTCGCACCTGGTAGCCTTCGCGCAACAGCAACTCGGTGACGTGGCTTCCAATAAAACCGCCTGCGCCCGTGACGAGAACGTTCATACACCTGGCTGCTTCATTCGATCGACATGAGGGTGAACTGGGTTCTGACAGACGAAGAGATAATCCCGCAAACCGAGCCTGTGGCGTCTAGGACTATATAGATGAGCCCGAGCTAACGCCGAATTGCCAGGGCATCGTCGCCGGCTTCCAGCTTCGTTATCCTCGCCTCGCCGCTCGTAATCCTGTCCGTCCAATCAACCAGTCCGATCCTGTTTTCTCTAGCCTAATCCACGACGTCAGTGGAGCGCGGCTGGCAAATGTTTCCTGCGACTCGTCGCAACCGCAACGAGTGTCCAAGAATCGTTTAACCTCGGCAAACGCCACGATCTCTTCAAACTTACGTCTAATCTCGGCGCGCTCCATCCCGAGAATGGCACCATTGAGGTAAATGTTCTCGCGACCAGTCAGTTCTGGATGAAAACTTGTTCCGACTTCAAGTAGGCTTGCCACTCGACCGGTGACTTCCACTCGCCCTTCGCTCGGTTCTGTGATCCGGGAGAGTGTCTTCAGGAGAGTGCTTTTACCCGCTCCATTTCGGCCAATGTCCAATCTACTATCGTTTACGCGCCACCAGTTGGATCGAGTCACCGAGTTCCATTTCCTCGAGAAACACACGCAATTCCGTTATTGCTCCGAAGATCTCTTTTAGGCGCATCAGTACCGGATCAAGTCCCTCGGCCCAGACTGTTCCGCATTCCCAATGAATAATATCCCAGCCAAACTTATCCATCCAGCCGCGAAGGCTCGAGCACGTAACTTGGTCCACACCGTGATGGGAATAGTCCGAGTATCCTTCCCAATCTTTTCCAAGGAGTCGATGCGTTAGCGAATCGCCGTTGCTTGTGTGCAGAAAAAGCAAAGCTCCTTTGCGCACCCGCGACGAAACTCTCGCCAACACAGCTTCTGGAACAGAAAAATGCTCGATTACGTCGGACATCCAAATTGTGTCGAAATATCCGTCAAAGGGTATATCGTCGGCGTCGAGGTCTGCGCGCCTTACTCGATGAGGCCCCACCAATAGACCGGCCTGATCGATGGCGAATTCCGAAATGTCGGTGCCATATACATCAAGCCCGGCATCGAGAAATCTTTTTGTAAATATCCCTAGTGCGCAACCGATATCTAGGAGCCGCCCCCTAGCCGCATACCGTTTAAGGAGTGCTAAACCGCCCTCCGCAGACGTCCTCCCATAGTCGACATAATCATCACCGAAATAGTAGTCTCGGCCAATTTCCTTATCGTCGTAGGGAAGATAGTGCGTGCACAGGCGACTGTATCGCCGCCCTTCAACGTTCTGCTGAATTTCCGAGACAAATTTTCGCGTCGTGACACGCCGCGTTTCATGCGGCTGCAATTTCGAACCATTGAGAGAGAGGGATGGCTCCAACACATTTACTGTAAGAACGTCACCTCGTTCTACGGCCTGAAGATCGCAGGCGAGCACAAGGTCGCCGGCACCACGTGTGTCATCAGTAAAGGACATTGCGTGAAGCCTCAACGAAAGGTCTAATCCTGCCATAAGAACCGTGAAATTAATCAGGCCTTCCGGACTCGCTCGATAGGAATAACGGAGAGGCAAAAGTTCCCCTCTATCCTCGCGCAGCGACTGCGGCCATTTCGTGATCCCTATAAACCGGCGGCTTCCAATATTGGACACAACGTCAAGCAAAGCGCGAACCGTTCGCCCCCCGACCCTTCTAACGGTGGAGCGGATTCCAGTCAGTTCCTTGTTCATGAAACTGAAATTCTCAATTCAGAGCTTGCGGGCTGTTGCGAAACAGTGCCCTGAAAAATAGCCCGATCGCCAAAAAAGACGTGCTAACTTTGGACTGAGGTGCCAGATGGAGCGCCAAACTTCAAAATCTACACCTGCACGTAAAGCTTTCACTTCGAGGGTCTCGAATAGTGGTTCAAGATCACCTACATCGACAAGCAACGCCTTTAGTGAAGAGCAGTGTTGCAACGATTCGTGGCGAATCGTTGACGAAAGCAGCTCCCGAAAAGTCTGCAAAGTGTTCCGCACGCTATGCGGCAGTGTCGCGGAACCAGTTGCTGCGAGCAGAAACCGTCTCAAACACAATGTGCGCCATCTGAGAGGGGCTAAATCCCACCACACAATGATGCCACCAGGCCTCAGCACGCGGATCATTTCAGCACACATTGCACGTTGTACGTGCTGGGTCAATGCGTGCATGACGCAAGTAAATTGCAGAACTATGTCAAATGACGCGTCTAGGAATGGTAGCGTTACTGCGTCAGCAACAGCAAAGCTTATTGCCGGATAAGATTTCCTAGCCCGCTTAAGACGAGGAAGCAAGAAGTCGATCCCAGTCAAACCTTCCCAAGCAACTCCGACGCGCCGAAGTTTCGCCAATTCGTGTCCGTAGCCTGTGCCAACTTCCAGTGCGCGGATATTGTTTAGCTGTTCCCCGAACTTCTCGCTGATAGCATCAAACACAAGTTGGTCGCGCATGCCCCAGTATTCCGCGGCGACCGAATTACTGTAGCCCCATTGTCGCTCATACGCATCTTCGAAATCGGCCTGTTCATAGAATTCTTTTAGTTCATTCTGATGATTCACGATAAGGTCCACTTCATGTTGCCAGCGGCGTGACCGAGAACTCCACGTCTGAATAAACGCAACCCCATCGTCGGTCAACTTGACTGGTCCCGTAAAGCGGCGTCTGTGCAAGCTCGAACGCAATCGAGTTCTCTGCCATGGCGTGTATGTGTCCTTGGGGATTCATTACCCAAAAACTGGCCGTGTAGGGCCCAGGAAGGAAGACCGTCTTGCGAATTCGCACGCACACCGTAGCGTTGCCTGCCGGTAGCGGCGGCAAGGGAATTCCTAGTTCAACGGTGTTGATCGAAGTCATAAGGACCCCGAACTCGTTGAATATGCTTATGCCAAGAGCCGATTGTCTGATCTCCTCTTTAACACGCAAGTTTATTCGAAATAACATGTCGTCTTTAGTGGCGAGGGGCAAATCACTTTTTGGGTTCGAGACAGAATATGAAACCAATTCCACTCGCCCATCACCTGTGACGGCATTGCGCGAAAATGCGTCGCCTGATTGGAGCTTATCGTGAACACTGGCGGTATAGGCTTCGACGACTTCATCAATTGGGCCGGTATTCCGAATTCTGCCGTTTTGAAGCCAAACTCCACGGCGACAGAGCTGTTTGATTGCCATCATATTGTGGCTAACAAAGAGAATTGAGCGGCCCTCTGTTTTGGCGACTCCTCTCATTTTCCCCATACACTTCTTTTGAAACTCTGCGTCTCCTACGGCCAGTACTTCGTCCACGATCAAGATCTCCGGTTCCATGTGTGCGGCCACCGAGAATGCCAGTCGCACATGCATGCCGGAAGAATAGCGTTTTACGGGAGTGTCCAAGAATCGTTCAACCTCGGCAAACGCCACGATCTCTTCAAACTTACGTCTAATCTCGGCGCGCTCCATCCCGAGAATGGCACCATTGAGGTAAATGTTCTCGCGACCAGTCAGTTCTGGATGAAAACCTGTTCCGACTTCAAGCAGGCTTGCCACTCGACCGGTGACTTCCACTCGCCCTTCGCTCGGTTCTGTGATCTGGGAGAGTATCTTCAGGAGAGTGCTTTTACCCGCTCCATTTCGGCCAATGATGCCGACTACCTCTCCACGCTTGATTGCGAAATTAATCTCCCGGAGAGCCCAAAACTCCTCTACTTCTTGGCCTCTCCCCATCGTCGTCCGGAAGCCATTAGCAGCCGAGCGAGCGAGTCGTTTAACCTTTCCAGCAATCACCTCGCGTAGGGTTGTGTAACGCTCACGCTGGACGTCGTGGCTGATTAGATATTTTTTCCCGAGGGATTCAGCCCGGATTACAACATCACTCGTCATATCACAAGAGGTCCGCAAACGTGCGTTCGGTTTTACGAAAATACCAAGTACCCAGCAATAGCGACACGATGACGACACCAATACTCAAAAGGAACCCCGGCAAATAAAACTTGCTTTCACCTCGTAATAGGCACCAACGGAAACCATCAATTACACCGACCACAGGATTCAGACTGTAAAGCAGCCGCCATTTTTCGGGGATTACAGTGCTCGAAAAACCCACTGGCGAAACATAAAGGCCAAATTGGAGAATAAACGGAATAATGTAACGGAAGTCTCGATACTTTACATTGAGCGCCGTGATATAGAGCGCAGGGCCAAGGCTAGCTAGGATTGCGAGCAAAAGGAAACATGGCAGAAAAATCAGTCGCCAATCGGAAAAGAACCGGTACCAGGCCATCATCAGGATGAACAGGGCGAAGGTAATTGCGAAGTCCGCGAGGGCCACCAGGATCGTAGCTGAAGGTACAATCAGCCGAGGAAAATAGACTTTGCTTATCAGATTAGAATTCGTGACTAGACTAATCGACGCGTCGTTCAATATGGTTGAGAACAAGAACCACGGCAGCATTCCGGCAAACACCATTATTGAGTAGGGCGCATGCCCAACACTCGGCAGCTTGGCGACTCGGCTGAATAGCACTGTGAAGACCAGCATGGACAAGATGGGGCGGATCAAAGCCCACGCAATACCGATCGCCGTTTGTTTGTAGCGTACCGCAAGGTCGCGCCAGGCGAGGATCGCAAACAACTCGCGGTAGGTCCATAAGTCTCGCCAGTAGTGATGCTCGGCTCGTCCAGCTTCTAGCACGAGGACACGCTTGGACGTTCGGTTAGCCTGATTTTTGGACGTCATCGGGATCGTTAAGCTGGCCATATCCTCGCTCTCAGGATTTTGACCCTGCGCGGCGACAGATCGGTGCGCGTACATCGTCAAGTTCAGATGTCAAGCAAGGCATTAAATGCTGACGCCGTAAATGTCTGACAACCTAGTCGGTGTGACCTTGTCTTTGATGTACTGCCGAGTTGGGACTCGCAGTCTTCATCTAAGGATTCATGAGCGAGGTTTTGTTCGGCACCCCGGATCAGACTTAGAGAGGTCTTACACCGTCAACTCAAGTTTCGTCACTCTATTCATCGCGTTCCGAACGGCGGCTAAAAACGTCTCGCGCCCGAAACGGGCACGCACCGCCGCGGCGAGCGTGGCTGGGTCAGGCTTCGGCTTCGCGAGGAGATGCGCGATAGCCATTGGAAGCTTGTCCTCACATACCAGAGTCCCGAGCTGCCCGTCCGCCAGAGCATCTTTGGTGCCCCCAACGTTGAGACCAAGTGCGGGCGTGCCACTCGCCATTGCCTCCAGGAAGGCGATCCCGAATCCTTCGCCCGTCGACGGCATCACGAACAGGTCGGCCATGCGATAGAACTTGCTAAGAACTTGCAACGCGGCAGCACCGAGGAAACGTACACGCTCGCTTACGCCCACGTCACGCGCAAGCGCTTCGAGTCGGGCGCGATCGTCCCCCTCACCGACAACCAGATACTCCACATCGTGGCCTTGCGCGACGACATAGGGGATGGCAGAAATGACTCGGTCTTGGCCTTTGTATTGTTGGCCCGAGTCCATCCGTCCGACCGTCAAGAGCACACGCTTGTTCTTGATTCCCAAAGCAGCGTCCGTTGTCCAGCCGTCTCCAAACGTGAACGTTTCCTTGAAGGTGTTCGGCACTACCAAAACCCGCTCGGGCGTGATCGCGGCCCAGGAGAGCACCGCGGCACGCGTATAGCGCGAGACACATAACAGGAGATCGGCCGATTCCAGAGCCGCGCGTTGAAGTCGTGATGGCCGCGGCCAAGCCTCAATTCCATGGGTCTGAATGATAAGCTTCGCGCCCTTCAGT
>Ga0207646_10006281_pt1 | contig 12325 bp, 10 predicted proteins | sample KBSK5502metaG_FD_184343 | JGI IMG/M metagenome (GOLD analysis project Ga0207646, IMG submission 184343) | Corn, switchgrass and miscanthus rhizosphere microbial communities from Kellogg Biological Station, Michigan, USA - KBS K5-50-2 metaG... | ecosystem: Host-associated > Plants > Roots >...
CCTGAGAATCGCCTACGGCAACTTGTTTCAAAAAGAAGATGTTGGGGAACGCTTGCATCACGCGGACGTCAGGAGATATACTTTTTAGTGAATTGTTGGGGAACATCTCTCACCCCTTTCTCTGTTGAGGAAGCACCATGGCCAAAACGAGACAGGCCGCGCTGATCTGGTCACAGGAAGATCAGCAGTACCTCTGGCGTGACGAGCACGATACGGAGACGCTTGATGTACGCCAGGAGCCGCAAGCATGGCAGAGGCGGCTGGCTGCATACACCTCGTTTTCTTTTCAAGGACGAGAGGGACACCTCAGTCTGCTCAAAGAAGCGCGACCGCATGGAGGAGATGGGTACTGGTATGCCTATCGACGCCAGGGAAAACGCACGGCCAAAAAGTACGCCGGGCGGACGGCTGATCTGAGCGCTGCGCGCCTGGAACAGATGGCCCGAGTGCTCGGATATTCACCGGAACAGGGAAACCAGGACACGGCCAACGGAGATGCCAGAGAAGCAGGCGATGGACGAGAGTGGCCAGCAACAGATTTGGCCGGGCAGCCTCACCATAGCAGATCGCCTTCACGAGAGACTCCCTTGCTTGTCCCCAAGTTCCAATTACCCCCTTTGCATCCCTCGCTCGTCCCGCGCGAGCGGGGGCTCTCTCTGCTTGATCGCGCGCTGGAGCACCGGCTCACGCTGGTCTCCGCGCCGGCAGGTTACGGCAAAACCACGCTGGTGCGCCAGTGGGTGGCTGAGCGTAGCCAACAGCCGCATTTTCCGCCGGTTGCCTGGGTTTCTTTGGATGGAGGCGATAACGATCCCGTGCGCTTCTGGCGCTATCTGATGACCGCCTGCCAGGTTTATGGCGACCATGTGGCGCGGGAAGCCCTGGCTCTCTTGCGGAGCATGCCGGAGCCGCCCTTTGAAGCGTCTTTTACAGAGCCAGCCCTCACGGTGTTTCTGAACGCGCTAGCGCAATGTGAGCAGGGAGGGATCATGGTGCTGGACGATTACCAGGCTATCACCTCTCCGCGCATTCACCAGACCATGACCTTTTTCCTCGCCCATCTTCCCGGAAGTCACCACGTCATCATGATCACGCGCAGCGATCCACCATTTTCCCTGGCCGGGCTACGTGCCCGCAACGACCTCTGCGACGTGCGCTCCGCTGATCTGCGCTTCTCGCAGGAGGAGACCGCGGCCTTTCTCCAGCAAACGCTGCCTGTCCCGCTCGCCCCGGAGATCGCGAGCCTCGTCCACGCCTCTCTGGAAGGCTGGGCCGCCGGACTTCGCCTGCTCCTGATGGCGCTGCGGGAGTCTCGGGCACCGCGAGAGATCGAGCCGCTTGTACGAGTCTTCGCGGGCGGAAAGCCAGCGCTGCAAGACTATTTCCTCACAGAGGTGTTCACGACCCAGCCAGAGCCCTTGCAGCGCTTTCTCCTCCAGACCAGCGTGCTTACTCGGTTGACTGGATCGCTCTGCGCTGCCATCACGGGAGAGCGTGAGAGTGAGCGCATGCTCGAAACAATGGCCCACGCGAATCTGTTTCTCGAGCCACTGGGTAGCTCCACGCTTGATCCGCCACCAGCTCAGCCCTGGTATCGGTATCACGGGCTCTTTGCCGAGGCGATGCGGGCCGAGGCGCGGCGGCGTTTGGGTGAGGAACAACTGCGCGAGCTCTCCGCTCATGCCAGCCGCTGGTATGAGGCGCATCGCCTCTTCGCTGAAGCGGTCGAGTCCGCGCTCTACGCGCAGGACTACCCACGCGTGGTAGTCTTGGTTGAACGGATCCTGCAAGAGCCGCATGCCTTTTCTCAGGCCACTGAATACCACACTCTGTACACCTGGCTGGAACAACTGCCCGAGGCGCTCCTCACCTCCTCCCCCGCGCTCTGCCTGGGGTATGCTAGAGCACTCTTATATCGGGCAGATTCGTGGCTGCTTTCTCAAGCCACGCTGACTCTGCTTGAGAAGCTGTTCCAGATGGTAGAAGAGCGCTACCGCGCGGAGCACAACCTGCCGCGACTGGGAGAGGTCTTTGCGTTTCGAGCTCTAGCTGCCTGGAGGCAGGATGATGCCATTGGTGCGGCTAGCTACGCCCGGCAGGCGCTCACCTGGTTAACAGAAGAACAGCGAACCTGGCGCGCCCTGAGTCTGAGTGTCATTGGAAAAGCTGAGCTGCTCTACCATGGGTGTGTGGAGGTGGGTCGTGGGATGCTGGAGGAAGCCTATACGCTGTGTGAGGCGACTGACCATCCACATTACAGGATCAGTCGGGCAACGACCAACATGCTTGCCAGGGCGTTGTTTGAGCAGGGAGAACTGCACCGACCTTTCGAGTATTACCAGGGGGTGCGAAACCTGGCCGGAGAGGGGTACGCCCATAGCGACGACATCGCTCATGCAATATTTGGCCTGGCACGCATCTTCTATGAACGCAATGAGCTAGACATGGCCTGGCAGCAGGCGGAAGAGGTGTTGGCCATCGGCCAGTCTCTCGAGCTGGAGTTTCACGAGGTGCAGGCGATCCTGCTGCTGGCTCGTATCCAACATGCGCGCGGCGAGACTGCGGCGGCGAGGCTTCGCCTAGACGCGCTGCTTGCCAGGAGACTCGCCACGCTGCCGGACGACGTCTGGCCGTTGTCCCGCGAAATGCTGACCTTGCAGGCCCGCCTGGCACTGGCAGACGGTGATCTGGCTGCGGTGCAGCGCTGGACAACTGGTGTGGAGCGGTCTGGTGGGCCGCTGTTTCCATTCGCGACCGAACAAGAAACGCTGCTGCTTGCTCGCTGGCATCTCGCCCAGGGCAGAAGAGAGGCAGCGCTTCAACTGTTGCATGACCTGGAACGCGTGGCCCAGGAAACGGGGCGCAGGCGCAGCGCCTTTGAGGCACAGGCGCTACTTGCCCTGGTCTACGCGGCGCACGGGCAGCCGGGGCAGGCCCGGCACATCCTCCTGACGCTGCTGGAGCACACCTGCACGGAGGGGTATCTGCGTCTCTTCCTGGATGAGGGGCAAGCCATGGCAACGCTTTTGCGTCCCCTCGTACTGCATCTACGCGAGCAGCCTCTCCTTGCCTATCTTCAGGGCATCCTGCGTGCCTTTCCCGGGTCACAGAGTTCGTTGGCGACATCCCCTGCCACGCTCCTGCCCGAGCCGTTGAGTGCGCAGGAACTGCGTGTCCTGCGCCTGCTGGTCCCTGGTCGTTCCAATGCCGAGATTGCGCGCGAGCTGGTCGTCTCCGTCAATACAGTGCGCACGCACATGCAGAACATCTATCGCAAGCTCGATGCCCATAATCGCGCGGCGGCTGTCGAAGTCGCCCGCCAGCTCCATCTCCTTTCCTGATGTTTCTTCTGGATGTGCATGGTCTGCGGCCATGCACATCCACGTAATTCCCTGTTCCCCAACATCTCCCCGCAATCATGCATCCAATCATCTGTGCGGATGATACTGGTTTGTCCTCCTGCAAGGTACGCTGTTGAGAGACACAAACAGGTGTTACTCACACGAGAAAAGGTGTCGAAAGGAAGTTACACATGGAACAGAAACACGCAACTGCTGTTCATCCGACCTGGAGGTGGTTGTCATGATCGTCGTCACCGCTCCCACTGGCCTGATCGGCCATCAAGTTCTGAACAACCTGCTCGAGAGCGACGAGCCGATCCGCGTGATCGCACGCGATCCCTCCCGCCTTCCCGAACACACCCGCGAGCGCGTCGAGGTCGTACAGGGGTCGCACGGCGACCTTGATGTCGTCACCCGGGCGTTCGCAGGCGCTGACTCCGTGTTCTGGCTGGTGCCCCCGGACCCCCATGCGGAGAGCGTCGAGGCCGCCTACGTCGATTTCAGCCGGCCGGCGTGCGAGGCTTTCAAGCGCCAGGGGGTCAAGCGTGTCGTCGGCGTCTCGGCCCTCGGCCGAGGAACCCCCTGGGCGGCGCACGCCGGGCTGGTGACAGCGTCGCTGGCCATGGACGACCTGATCGCCAGCATGGGAGTCAGCTACCGGGCACTGACGAATCCCTCGTTCATGGACAACCTGCTGCGCCAGGCCGAGTCGATCAAGAACCAGGGCCTGTTTTCCCTGCCCATCTCCGGAGACCTCAAGCAGCCAAGCTGCGCCACCCGCGACATCGCCGCTATCGGAGCCCGTCTGCTGCTCGATCACTCCTGGAGCGGAGTCGCCAGTCGCCCGGTGCTCGGTCCTGAGGATCTCTCCTACCACGACATGGCACGCATCATGTCCGAGGTGCTGGGCAAACCGGTGCGGTTCCAGCAGATTCCGGGCGAGGCCTTCAAGGCCAGGCTGCTCTCGCGCGGCATGTCCGAGGCCATGGCCCAGGGCAACCTCGACATGTGGCTCGCCTACAACCAGGGGCTCGACACCGCCGAGCCGCGCACCCCAGAGTCCACCACCCCCACCAGCTTCCGTCAGTGGTGCGAGGAAGTGCTGCGTCCAGCCGTCCTGGCCTGAGCGCCACCGCGACGGAAGATGAGAACGAGACGATTGAAAGGAAAAGTGGTCCTGATTACTGGAGCTTCGAGCGGGATCGGGCTGGCCACGGCCCGCCTTTTTGCCCGGAAGGGAGCAAAGCTGGCCCTGGCAGCCCGCTCTGCGGACAAGTTGGCACAGCTCGCCTCAGAACTTCCTGACGCTCTTGCCGTGCCAACTGATCTGCGCGATGAGGCCGCGGTACGGCGGATGGTGACCCAAACGCGGGAGCACTATCAGCGCATTGATGTATTGATCAATAATGCCGCGCAGGGACAATTTGCCCCGATCGAGAAGATGAATCTAGAGATATATCGCACGATCTTCGAAGTCAACGTTGTCAGCGTCATTGCAGCAATGCAAGAGGTCATTCCGATCATGCGGGCCCAGGGCGGGGGCGTGATTATCAATATCAGTTCTGGCGCATCCAAGATCCCGCCAGAGAGATACAGGACGAATCCCGTCGCTCCCTACGCCTCCACCAAGTACGCGCTCAACGCCATTACGCTCATAGGCCGCCAGCAGCTTGCTGCCGACAACATTTCCCTCGGGCTGGTCTATCCCGGAGTGACGGCGACCAACTTCTTCAACACCCTTTTAGAAGGCCGCCAACCCGCTTCGGCGCCGGGCGGTGCGACAGATGTCGCGAGCCCCGAGTCCGTCGCCGAAACGATTCTGGAGGCGGTAGAAACGCAAGCGGCGGAGGTCTACACAGAGAACTTGAAACAAGCGCTCTCGTCAAGCACTCTTCATGCTTGATCATTGCTCATTTCACGGCCGGGGCTTCTTTCCGGGAGGCATCGCGCTCGACGATCCTTTGACCATCCTGGCTGCCTTCGGAGCCTTTGTCGGCTTGCTCATCGAAGTCACCTGTATCGCCGCCCTCACCCAGCGCCTGTTCGGCAAGGAGGGAATCTCGGCGAGATGACTGATGATTGATGGTAAATGACCTGAAATGTCGATCTTCCCACGGGATGCGCAACGAGCTGTACCTCGCGGGGAAAGTGGCTCTGGAGCGTCTTTCAGGGCATGTGACTTCTGTGAAGAAGAGGCAGTTCCACGAAATGACAAGCAGGCATAATGGACTAGAGGGAGGCTGCGGGAGGCAGACAGGAGTTCTTGGCCCTGCTGATCGGCTCAGAGGGAAGAGGACACGTCCTAGAAACAGCTTCTTGGTTGGCCAGTTCCTCCTGGGTTAGTTGCTGGCGAGGAATGCGGGAACGCCAGCAACAGTAATGCGCAGTTGGGGTGGTCCGAACCCGGCATTGCGGGCGAGCCGATCATGCCAACTGTAGCGGTGATGCGATCGCACCGCACGTATTGCCCACGCCAATGCTTGGTCCAAGTGCGACGAAGCTTACGGCCTGCCACATCCACCCACCGCATTGGTCCAAGCACGAGGGGCTTGCGCTCAACAGTGGCAGGAGGAGGTAACAGACGGCGGACGGCACTGACACGACGGGCCCGATCTCCTTTGGCCCCCGATGCCAGGCATTGCTCCCGCAGAGCACAGTGCTGACAATCGGTCTGATACGCAAGATAGACGGCCCGTTGGGCGAAGGCATTTTCTTGCCGGACTTCGCTCAACCACAGGCTTGCTCCCGCTGGACAGCGCAGTTTCCCATCCTCCCGGCATCAGTGAAGGCATCGGCCCCGAAGCGTCCCGTGGCTCGTCCAAACGCTGCGGCCCACTGCCACGGACCATACTCTTCAGGTGCATCTTCCAGGGGCACAACCAAGGGAGGAGCTTCTTTGGGAGGTGCCCACTCCATCTCGCGTAGCTCAGCTTCCTGCATCGTTTGTCCCAGTGAGAGACGCAGATTCCACACCCCTTGACAGGCAATTTGCCACAGTTCTTACCCACACTCCGTGCAGGAACACCAGCGGTCTGGGTCTTCTTCGACATCTTCATCAGCTAGCACCGCCTCGAAGGCTCCTCGTCCGTGATAGAGATCCAGGATATCTTCGGCGAGAAATCCATCAGCGTCCAGGTCAGTGAGAAAGAGTTCATAGACCCACGCACCGTTCCGCTTGCTACTGTCACGGACTTGCCCATAGGAGGTGCAGGATGTCGAGCCACAATGACGCGAATGAGAGGCAAGCCCTCACCAAGCGGGAGCCAGCCTCCATCAAACAGCTCGACGATCTCCCCAGTATTCATCCTGCTGTTGCACGCTGTCGGTGGGTGAGCCAGCACCCGTTGGAGCTGGGGCCCACGGGATGCGCAACGAGATGACACCAAGCAAGCGATAGGGGATGAATCAGCTCCGCAAGGACTAGCAGCCCTCCTTGACTTTCGATTTCGTGGAGAGTTTGCTACAATCTGGCAAACTCGCATGCGACGCGCGAACTTGACGACGATCTCTACCCACTCTCCCCCAGACCATTCCTTCGTCTCGTCTTTCGTCTTTGGCTTTTGTGGACACTTGTGTTCACATATTTTTTGTGGTATATATTTGTAAACGCTATTGTTTACAAAATAGAGCGGTAGCATTCGGGTTGAGCCCGAAGCAGTTTGAAGAAGGACGCCTCTCATGCGAATCGCACTCTTCACGATTGGGGGACGGGGCGATACCCAACCGTTTGTGGCCTTAGCCGTTCGGCTGAGGCAAGAAGGCCACCGCGTCACGCTGGCGGCTCGGCCAGATTTCGCCGACCTGGCTGCCGATTACGGCGTCGATTTTGCGCCGCTGGGCCACCCGTATCAGCCGTTCATCACCGGAGCTGCCGCATCCTCGGCGCTCGGCTGGGGCCATCTCCTCAATCAGCTGCGCTATGGACTCTCGCAACGGCGGTATTTTTCTGACCAGCTCAACCAGGATGCCTGGCGCGCGGCACAGGGCGCAGAAGCGATCATCTACAAATATAGCTGGATCACCGGCTACAGCATCGCGGAAAAACTTGGCATTCCGTGCGCCGCAGCCATGCTCTTTCCTCTGACCCCAACGAGGGCGTTTCCCAGCTTTTTGATTGGCAGAGGCATCGACCATGGCCCGCTGCTTAACCAGCTGACCTGGAGTCTGAGCGAGCAGGTCGTCTGGCAGCTCTTGCGCCCGGACGACACGAAACTGCGCCGTGAGTTGGGGATACGTCCCCTACCTTTCTTCGGCCCGTTGAGGCGCCAACAGTGCGAGGAGATGCCTGTCTACTATGCCTTCAGCCCGGTGGTGCTGCCACGACCCGCTGATTGGCCTGAGCGGATGCAGGTGACTGGCTACTGGTTTCTTGACCCTCCACCAGGGTGGCAGCCACCAGCCGATCTGCTGCACTTTTTGCAGGCTGGCCCGCCCCCGGTCTCGATCGGGTTCGGGAGTATGGCCAGCCGCGATGCGCAAGCCACCCTGGACCTGGTCCTGCAGGCACTCGAGTTATCTGGTCAGCGTGGCGTCCTCCTCAGCGGCTGGGCGGGTCTCGGTAAGGGCCGTACCCTTCCTGAATTCGTCTTCAGTGCGGAGAATCTCCCGCATAGCTGGCTCTTTCCGCGCATGGCCGCGGTGGTGCATCATGGTGGGGCCGGAACGACGGGTGCAGCACTGCGCAGCGGCGTCCCTTCTGTGCTCACGCCCTTGGCCGCCGATCAGCCCAGCTGGGCACGGCAGGTGTATGCGCTGGGTGCCGGGCCTGCTCCGCTCCCCTTTCAAACGCTCACCGCAGAGAGGCTGGCAGAGGCGATCCGCGAGGCGGTGACGAATTCAGCGAGGCGGCAACGTGCCACCGAACTCGGCAAGCAGATTCAGGCGGAGGATGGTGTGGGACAAACGATTGAACACTTCTTGCGCTATGTGGACAGGTGGAGGAAGGATGGACCCGTGAGTGGTTAGCAGATCGCACAAGTCCTGAAACGAGAGCAACGGGACGAGGCTCGGCAGAGCGCGAAGAAGCTGGACAGACCTTGCCAGCAGCAGAACAGGAACGGAGCGCTCTTCCCACGTCAACACATGACCGAGAGGAGGGCCAGCAGCCCCATGCAAGAACCACTCAGTGCACCACGACGACGCGGGCGACCGCGCAGTGAGCCAGCGCATCGCGCCTTACTGGAGGCCGCGCTGCGCGAATTCGTGGCGCGGGGCTATGAGGCGATGAGTCTGGAAGCGATTGCCGCCGCGGCGGGCGTCAGCAAGCTCACCTTGTATCGGCGCTGGGACTCTAAGCTAGCCCTGGTGCGAGAGATGTTGCACTCGCTGAGCGACGAAACACCAATGGAGGATCAAGGCAGTCTGGAGGAGGATCTGCGCGTGCTGCTGCGCGAGGCGTATCGGGCCGGCACCGCCTCACCTGCGGGGCAGATCATGCCGCGACTCGTGGGAGAAATCGCGAGCCATCCCGAGTTGCTGGAAGTGTATCGGACAGAGATTCTGCGCCCCCGCCTCGAGCGGCTGAAGGCGCTCATCGCTCGCGCTCGCGACCGTGGGGAACTCCGGGAGGATCTGGAGCTTCCCATCCTGGCAGATATGTTCGGCGGTCCCATCTTCTACCACTTGACCGTGCTCGCCCTTGTCGAGCCGAACACGTCAGATGACGTGCCAGAACTGCTCACCCAGGCCATCCTGAGGGGAATAGCCCGGGAGGGAAGGTAGCGCAGGTGTTCACGCGCGTCACTGCCCGTTCTCGGATCTTCCATGGCAAGGTAGTGATGGCAATACATCTTTTCTCAGAAACGGAGGATGCCTAAGAGAGTCATGACGCATGCTGAGGTAACCATCCAGATTACTCCCACATCGCTTCCCTCAATGCCTTCCTGGATGGGAGAAGTGACAGCCTTTGCTCAGGTGCTCACCCATACAGGAATCCTGAAAACGATCCAGGAACAGGTGCGTTTTGCCCGGGCCCGCTTTGGTCACTACGATCTCATCGATTTTGTCGCCGTGCTGATCGGCTATGCAGTTTCGGGCGAACCCACCCTGCTTTCCTTTTACGAACGGCTCGCTCCTTTTGCCGAGCCGTTCATGGCCCTGTTTGATCGAAACCAGTTGCCCCATCGCTCGACGCTTTCCCGTTTTCTTGCAGCCCTTGATCAGCCCACCGTGGAAGCCTTGCGCGCGCGCTTTCAAGAGGATCTGCTTGCTCGCAAACCGTTTGCGTCTCCCGGCGGCTTGTTCGACCGGACGGGAGGGCAGTGGATCGTGGTGGATGTGGACGGGACCCGACAGGCCGCCCGCCAACGTGCGCTCCCGCAGATGGAGTCATTGCCCACCCCTCATCGTCGTTTCGATCAGGTCTGCGCGCCGGGCTATCAAGGGCGCAAGCGGGGAGAAGTCGTGCGCACCCGCACGGTTCTTCTCCAGGCGCATACGCATCAGCTTCTGGGGACTTTTGGTGGACCAGGCAATGGAGATTACCGAGGAGAATTGTTGCGAGCCATCCGGGTGGTCACGAACTACGCGACAAAGCTTGGGCTTCCCACTGCTTCGGTGCTGCTTCGTCTGGACGGTCTCTATGGCGATGCCGCTCCGCTCATCGATGTCCTCACGGCCAGCCTTGGCGTGATTGCCCGAAGTCGTGATTACCATCTTCTGGATCTGGAGGTGGTCAAGCAGGTACTGGCGCATGCGCCAGATCAGGTAAGCACCCATCCGGAAAGTGGGATGACACGTGCGCTCTACGATTGCCCAGCCGTCCCTTTGACGCCTGCCGGACCCCAGGTGCGCCTGGTCATCGCCACCCATGACGCGGCCTCCTCTTCTCCCGTAATCGGCGTCGAGCGTGACGGCACGATCTACGAGCTAGTTGTGAGCACCTTTCCCAGTCCTTCGTTTACTGCCTCGGATGTGCTCGACCTCTACTTGCACCGAGGATCGTTTGAGACGGTTCTCGCTGATGAAGATGAGGAGCAGGACTCGGATCGCTGGTACTCTCATACCCCGTGTGGTCAGGAGTTTTGCCAGATCCTCGCACAATGGCTGTGGAACCTGCGCCTGGAACTGGGGCAGAAGCTCTCCCCGTCAGATCTGCGCACAACAGAATTTGCCAAAGCCATGGAGGTCTCGCCTCCACCTCCCATCGAGCCTGCTTCTGCCGTCGAACCTACATGCTCGGAGAATCAAACGCCACAGGTCCTGTATGGTCCTGCCCAATGGGCACGTCCTTCTTTTACCAAGGGCTTTCCCGGTTCCGCTTTTACCCCACAACCCGATGGGACCCTGCGCTGTCCCGCCGATCACCCGCTGTACCCGCAAGAGCGCAGGCTGGAATGCAACGGCTCTCTTCGGGTGTTGTATGCTGCACGCATCGGCCATTGTCGAGACTGTCCCTTGCGCTCGCAGTGTCAAGAAAGCCGTTTTAGTGTGAAGCCGCGACGGGTCAGTGCAGTGTTCTGGCCGCTCTCTTCTCCGCACTCGGCTTCTCATCCTCTTCTTGAAAACGCTCCTTCCCCGCTCCCTCTTGCTCCAGTGATATGGAAAGATTGGCCACGCTGTCGCACCCGACGGGAGTGGCTGAAAGTCATACGCCGCGAAACGGTTGTCTTCACCTTCGGAGCCACGCCAGCACCATCGCCAGTCACCCCAACCGCTGAAGAAGTCTTGAGCCGAGCCGGGCGTGCGCATTGGCGTCTTTCCTGGGAGCAACGCCTGGCACGCAATGCTCGTCCCTCTGATGCCCCCTCCCTGACCGTCACACTCTACGGTCTCCCTGCCACCTTTGCTCAATCCTTCAGCTTTGATCTCCTCGCTGTCGCGTAAGCTACGATTGCTTGTTTGTTTGTTTCCTCGACGCTGCCTGACTTCGCAGATCTTTTCTAGCGATACCTATCAATTATCGGCGTTTCCCTCTCCCTTTTTACCATGCAGCCTCACTGGGAAACTTTTTCTTTCTTCTCTGCTTGAGTTTATCTCGTTGCGCATCCCGTGGGTCGTTTTCCTCCAAGAGCATGCGCTCTTTTTGGCTGGAGCCTGTCAAAGCAGGCAGTGACATCTTGGTGTTTTGAGGTTTGGAATCTATGAAGCAGCCAACTGAAGAAATGACAGGGAAAGTCTTGTGGCACGTGACCATGTCGTTGGACGGCTTTATCGCTGGGCCAGACGATGGGATGGACTGGATAGCCCGATTTGCCGGCCCGAACCCAGTCGTGGACCAGGTCATCCAGACAACAGGTGCCGTGCTGGGTGGCAGGCGGAGCTACGACGTGGGCCGGAAACCGGGACTGCCGCCAGAGTATCGGAAGGTCTTCGGAGGAGCTTGGAACGGGCCCGTGTTCGTCCTGACGCATCACGCACCTGATGACGAAGAAGATGCGACGATCACTTTCCTCTCAGGTGACATTCGATCCGCAGTCGCAACAGGCTTGCGAGCCGCGGAGGGGAAGAATCTGCTGATCATTGGTGCCAGCCTTGCCCGTCAGTATCTCGAGGCGGGGCTGATTGACGAGATCCTCGTGCATGTGGCGCCCATCTTGCTCGGCGATGGTGTCCACTTCTTTGCCCGAAAGGCGGGCGAACAGGTTGCATTAGAGACGATAGCCGTCTCACGGGCAGGGCAACTTACCAACCTTCGCTTCCGCGTTAGAAAGGCATCAACAGAAGCAACAGGTAAGAAATGAACTGAAAAGGGTTCCACCCCGATTTCTACGTACATGTACGCTAAGGAGTTAGGAAGTACGAATAATTGAAACTCCTTCCTTATTCTTTTTTCTCTCCTTTAAAAATCCACTGAACACCATATTTATCATAAAACTGTCCATACATTCCAAATGGCATATCATGCACCTCTTGAAACCTTTCCTTTTCTGCTCCTTCTGCAAGTTTATCGAAGACCGCTTTTAATTCGTCATACGTTCTACCAATAACAAAGATTGCATAAGTATTCCCTTGTTTTGGTTCAAATGCAGGAGAAGCCATCCAGT
>Ga0207646_10006282_pt1 | contig 12323 bp, 10 predicted proteins | sample KBSK5502metaG_FD_184343 | JGI IMG/M metagenome (GOLD analysis project Ga0207646, IMG submission 184343) | Corn, switchgrass and miscanthus rhizosphere microbial communities from Kellogg Biological Station, Michigan, USA - KBS K5-50-2 metaG... | ecosystem: Host-associated > Plants > Roots >...
CGCCTGTGACGAAGTCCGCCGCACCTCTCCTGCCTGCGGCTGCTCGCTGAGATCCCGCGATTCCTTCAGAAAGCGCGCAACGAAGATCATGTTCAGCACACAAAGTGCCGCCGCCATGATCCCCGGCCCCGCGCGACCCATCTGTAGCGTCGCCGGTCCCGGCATCAGATCGCGCTTGCCCAGGGCGATAGCGAATGATCCGAGCACCGGCCCGAGCGCCACGCCGAGATTGGTGGTCGCCGAAAGCCATCCCAGAGCGCGGGCACGATCCTTCGGATCGGTTGAGTCGGCCACGTACGCCTGGATCACACCCACCGTTCCACCGCCCGCGCCCTGCACGATGCGAGAGAGAAAGAGGACGAGCAGCGAGTGAGCGAAACCGAAAATCAAATAGGCGATCGCCGCCGCGCCTAAAGCGATAAGCAGAGTGGGCCGCCGCCCCACGCGATCGGAAAAGCGGCCCCACATCGGCGCGCTCAGCAGCTGGGCGACGGTAAAGGCAGCGACGATGAATCCGGAGATGATCCCTATACCAAAGTGCATTCCCAGGACGTCGACTCCTGCGCCGCCGAGTGTCTTCACATAAAACGGCAGCAGCGGAATGATCATCAACAGCCCTACCATGTCGACAAACGCCGTGATCATTAAAGTGAAGAGCTTCGCCGGTATCTTCCGCACCTCTTTATAGAAGACATAGAGCAGCGCCAAAGCGATCCCAACGAGCAGGACTCGCACGACTGGCGACTGAAATGACTGGGCAATGTTCTGCTGGATTAGAAGCATTTCAACTTGCGGTCTTGGCATCGAGGCATGTCACGATTAGAGGGACATAATACACCAGAGCCGAGCTAGCCTGTGGAGGAGTCTGTGGAAAAAAGTTTTTCGCTGCGTAATCTCCGCGTGCTTTGCGCCTCTGCGGTGAAGTCGCGCGCAAAAAAAAGTTTCATGCAGAGACGCCGAGGGCGCAGAGAACGCGCAGGTTCCTTTTCCGGAAGACTCCTCCGCAGGCTGCAATCTCAAAAATGACAATGGAAAATATTTCTGCTTGTTTCTATTTTGGCGGCCTGACTCCTGTTCGCTCGGACACGACGATCTTCCAACTGCCTTCCGTCTTTTTCCAGACGTTCAGAAATCTCATCTTAAACGCGAACGGCTTCTTGTCCGCCGTCTCACTTACAACTTCAGCCAGGCCCGTTACTAATACCGCTTCGCGGTAAACCCTACCAATCATCTCTGACATTTTGAAAGACTTCACCGACAGTGAAGGGAGCTGTTTCCCTTTCTGATAAAGGATGACTGACCCGTCAAAGGCAATCATATAAGCGCCCTCGGCGATCAAGTCGTCCCAGTTGCTATCACCCTTAAGAACTTTCTGCCTGCCCACTTCTTCGAGACGCAGAATCTCTTTTTCGGTCGCCTCTCGCTTGTCTGCGTTAACTCGAGGGTTAGAGTTGGTACGGGCCAGAGCATTCATTGGCGTCAACGATAAGCCAACCAACATGCTCACAATCACGGCCCTGAAGTTCGTGGTTTCGATTCTCCTTCACGTTGGGCATATCGATAAACGAAGGAGGCCTCAAGGATACGCTGGCTGGTGTTGCCTCATGTCAAGTACAAGTAAAAATATGTCAAGAGTTGTAAACTGTTTCCTTCTTGGTTGCGGTCCTGCTCCGAGCTTACTTGAGGCGCCTTGTTCCGATCCTGCGCGCTGTTACTCAGCAGTGATGGCAATCACATCCGGCACGGCGCCGCGCCGAGTCTTCCTGCGGAATACGTCAAGGCCATCGATGGCGCTCCGATCGCGAGCCTGGGCATGGGTCTGTCTATCTGCCGCTCGATCATAGAAGCACACGGCGGGTGGCTTTGGGCCGAGGCGAAAATCGGGCCCGGCACCACTTTCAAATTCACCCTCCCGGCCGGCGTGCCTCGCGGGTTGTCTCCGTCAACGAGCCGCCATAACGTTCCCCGTTCTTGGTTTGCTGGTATCCGCGCCAATCCTCGTTAATCTGCGGCCCATTTGGACTCTTTCTTCTGCCACGCTCTTCGCCCTTTGCTCCCTGGTCTCTGCCGTTATAATTTGTCTGCACAATCTTTTGTAATCTGTGGATATGACAAGGAGATGAGTATGAAACTGACAGAGTTCCTACTGGCAGAATTGGATCGTGAAGTCGAGCGCTCGCGCCGCGCCCTGGAGCAGGCGCCTGAGGGCAAATACGATTGGAAGCCGCATGAGAAGTCGATGATCTTCGGATACCTGGCGAACATGGTGGCGACGATTCCCATGTGGATCACCATGGAGATCAATCAGGACGAACTGGACGTAGCTCCGGCGCCAGGTGAGTCAAAGATGGAACAGAAACGCATGGACACGAGCGCGGAGTGGATCGCGGCCCTCGACAAAGCCGCCGCCGGCGCCCGTTCAGCATTCGAGCAGACCACCGACGAGCACCTGAAGACGAACTGGAAGTTACTGGCTCGGGGACAGGTGGTGATGGAGGCGCCACGCTACGAGATGATCCAGGACACGATCAATCATTGGGCGCATCACCGCGGACAGATGACTGTCTATCTGCGTCTGATGGGCGCGAAAGTCCCGGCACTCTACGGCCCATCGGCAGACGATAACAGTTTTCGGTAAGAGGATTGCGTCCGCAGATGCCGCAGATTCCACGGATCAGAAACAAGAGGAGTAAGCAGCAGTCAGAGCCTCGCGTCCCGCGCGTGCTTACGGCGTGCCATTGTGTTCTGTGTAATCTGCGTAATCTGTGGATATCGGATTTCCCCGGCTTATTCCGTGCCTACTTCTTCAGCAACTTGTTCTTATCCAGAAACTGAAGCACGGCTGCGTTAAATTCCTTCGGCTTCTCCATCATGAGGAAATGGCCCACGCCATCCCACATTTGGAATTCAATTTGGGGCGCAATCTTGCGAAACGATTCTTCAACGTTGGGCGGGTAGAAAGGGTTCTTCGCCATGATTGCCAACACCGGAACGTTGATCTTGTCTTCTCCCCAAATCGAAGAGTCGGCCATGCCTTCCATCGCGCTCACGATAACGTGCTGCGGCGTATTCAATGACGAAGCCTTGATTCGCTCACGGGCTTCCGTCGACAGATTCGGCCCACTTATGGCAGTAAGCATTTGGCTTACCGCCTCTTTGTAGTTAGCGCCGCGAAAACCGCCGATCAGACGATCCATCATGGCCTTGTCGGCAAAGGGCCGCAGCGAGCCGTCAACAATAACAATCGCCAGGGTCTTCTGCGGATACTTGCGATAGAACTGCCTGGCTACCGGCGTGCCCATGCTGTGGCCCACTAACACTGCACGCTTCACCTTCGCATCGCGCATCACAGCGTCAACCGCGCGCGCGAACAGATCCATGCTGTAGGTAATTTGTGGTTTATCACTCTGGCCGTGACCCGGAAGATCGATCGCAATCACGCGATTCCGCTTCGCAAAGTCGGAAAACTGATCACGCCAGTTATCCAGGTTGCACGTCCATCCGTGAATCAGCACCAGGGCTTCGCTGCCCTTGCCATAATTCACATAATGTATGCGCGCGCCATCGAGCGTCGTCCATCGCGACTCTGCTGTTTGGCTCTTCTCGTTTCTGTCTGGATTAACGTCAGGTCGCGCTGATGGCGCCATCGCGAAGGCGAAAACTAGAGTTAGGGCGAAGAAGAGCAGGCGATGCAGATGAAATATCCGTGGTGCGAGAGCCTGTGTGATTGTCTTTCTCATAAGAAGCTTCCCCTCCTCCAAGCGTGATCGTTTTTCTAGATCTAGCATGCGCCGCTACGCAGCACAACCTTTCTACAGCTCGGAGTTCTGTGCCGGGCCGCCGCTTCTGACTCGATCTTATCCGCGCTCAGCCGCGTTAATCCGTGGCTGATTTTTCCAGGCATTGCCGCGTCAGCCACCCTTGCAACCTTCATTACTTTCCGGTTTCGAGCCTTTCATTTACTATGCGCCGCGACGATTTGAGTCTGCACAGCGGACGCTGCGCGGACTTGGTTTGTTCTTCCCCTCCCACCGACGGAATGACCTTCCTTCCTCCGTTGCTTACTTGATCTGATAGCGTTAATCTGCGGCTAATTCTTCTCTTCTCGTCCAGGCAACAACGAGCGGGAATCCACCACAACGTTCAAGCTTACGAGGGATAATTACAGAACCTGGAGGGGTAGCGACCGGATCATAGACTAGACTTGAGCGGCACTCGCGATCGGAAGCCAGCTTGTCACGATTACAATCATTGCCCGCCGTCCGGTCGCAAACTAATCATGCGCGCTTCGCGCCCCGTCTTCATGTCCCAGAACTTGATGGTTGTGTCGACGCTGCCGGTCAACAGAAAATGATCATCGCTGGTGAAGACCAGCCCGTCGATATCCCACTTGTGACCTTCAATGGTGAAGAGCTTCTCACCGGTTTGTACATTCCACACAATGGCCTGAACGTACAAATAAGTGGTTTGCTTTGCATCGAGTCCGATGTCACTGGCCGCGATCAGCTTGCCATCGTGGCTGAAGGCAATCGTACTCGACATGTGAGAGACGCCCGCCGTCCTGATCATCGACAGACTCCGCACTTCGCGCCAGGTGGAAGTGTCCCAGAGCTTCACCAACGAATCTCCGAATGATGCCAACAGACGGTAATCGGGACTGAACAGCAACCTAAAAGCGGTGCGCTCGTGCGCCTTCCAAAACCTGAGTTCTTTTCCCGAGGCAACGTCCCATTCGCTGATGGTGCCGTCGCCGTTACCCGCGTAAATCTTCTTTCCATCACGGCTGAACACAAACGAATATGTTGCCATGTCGATATCTGCGGAATTAATGTGCACGAGCGACTTCAGCTCGGCGCCAGTCTTCACGTCCCACAGCTTAAGCATTCCATCATTACCTGAGGCAGCTACCGTCTGGCCATCGGGACTAAACGCGACGGCTTTTACCGAGCAGCGGAAGCCGTCCAGTTGATGCATTTCTCGGCCCGTGGCGACATCCCAAATTCTCGCGGTGCGATCGCGGCTCGAAGAGGCGAGGAGTTTTTCGTCCGGGCTGAAGATTGCCCGGTAGACCACGTTTGTATGCGCGGTCAGAGTCCTTCGCACTCTTCCGGTGGCCATATCCAGAAATCTGATCTTGCCGTCGCCCGCGGCAACGACGAGGGTCTTGCCGTCCCGAGTAAGACTCAAACCACCAACACCGGGTTTCGGATTTGGGGGCAAAGGCGGCGTGGGACGGCAATTCGAAAGTGTAGGCGGAGGTGTCTGGGCCCGACATGACGCAAGGCTAAAGACTAGAAGAAAGGCAATGCAGATCGCGCGGAAGATGAGTCTTAGCATTCGGGATTTCCTTTTGCGGTTAGCATTGCGTGTCAGAAGCCCGACCGTCAGGGACGGCCCCTTGCATTACGATGCCCTCGCTGACGGTTGGGCTACTGACACGCGCTACGGCTTGTGATGCCGGATTCCGGAGATTAGGTGGCTGTAGCGAGAAGAAGGGCTAGGGGCAAACGGCCCGAGATCATTTTCCAACGGGAACCTCACTCCGAAGGAGTGAAATGTTTATAGAAAAGACAGAAACCTTCCTAATTAGTCCGTTGGGAGGAGCGAGAATCAACAGTGAGAGGTTACGCCTCAATCCGATTCCGCTCCTCCGAGCGGAGCCAGAATTCGCGCGCGCTCGGTCTATAAACATGTCACCCCTAGCGGGGTGAAAACAGCGTGTCGCGCTTGAGCGGCAGAGAGGTTTACTGCTTGAGTCCTTTCATGATCTCTGCATGCGCCTGAAGTATTCCGTTGGTCTGTTCCAGCTTTGGTGCGAGTGACCAGTCGCCGTGGTCCCAGGTGCCGCCCAGAATTATCCCGTCGCGCCGTGGGAACATGTAGCCGCTGCTTAGATAGCAGTAGTCAATCTCCGGTTGTGGCAAGAGCACTTCCAGTTGGCCGCGCACCGGTTCCAGTTGCTGATCACCAAAGAGCGCGCGAGCGCCCAGGCCGGTGCAGTTAAAGATTACTGGCTCCGGCAGACGCTTGATCTCTTCACGACCGTGAAATTCCTTTACTACCAATTTGCCTCCGGCGATGTAGAAGTCGCGCAGCAGCGCGTTGAGATATACGGACGGCTCGATCAGCATCGTGTTGTACTGTTTCACATAAGGAAAGCCGAAGTAATTATCCGGATCGCGGTGAATCTCTATTTGCGGATAGAGATCGTTGCCGCCGGTTAGTTCGCGTGTGAGTGACGCCTCGTTGCGGTACAACTCAAAAGTTTCCATCCAGCGCACGCCGTACTCGGGGCCGACGAGATTCTGAAAAGCTCGATTCGATATCCGGCAGGCAGTGCGAAACTGTTCGGTAAACTTCGCGGTCGCGTGTTCAGGATCAAACACGGACGTGGGGGACCAGAAACCTCCGGCGATGTTTGAAGTTGTTTCCGGCGGCAGGTCTTTGGCGTAGATGGTTACCGTGCCGGGACCGTCCTGGAAACGCCGCTGCAACAGGCGCGCAGTTGAAAGACCGTTGACGCCGCAACCGAGTACGGCAAAGTGGCGGGCGGTGTGACGCGAGCGTGAATGGCGCAAGGACCCGGTCGCTAACGCTCCCGGTACTGAGAGGACATCGACTGCCAGCGATGCGGTTCCCCAGGAGAGCGTTATGCCGGCTCCGCCATGCCCATAGTTATGGACGAGAAGTTTGTCTCCGATACGTTCTGCTTCTACCTTAAAACCGTCGGGCCGGTAAGGCCTGAGGCCGACAACTTCACGAATGATGCGATCGCGGGCCACCTTAATAGGCGCGAAGTGGCGTACCGGATTTAATGCGGCAGCGAGACCGCGCGAGCTCGCGACGGTTAGCAGGGCGCCGGTCGCAAGCGCGCCGCGCAGAAATCCTCGACGATTGGTTTGACCCATGCTCGGCGTTTCCACAGCTTACGCAGATTACACAGACTGAGGGAGAGAACGCAAAGAAATTGGAAACAAGAATCGACGCGATCAGCGCGAGCAGGATTGCTTTCACGCTGTCGGGAAGAAATGTCTCCACGGGTTTGCGTTATGGTGAACCATCTCCGAGCCGTCGCAAATGACCAAGACATTCTTAAGAGTCTCGGACAGGTCAGCGTTCATGGAAAATGGAAAGTGATCAAATCTCCATCAGATCTTTCCCCACGATGATGCGACCTTTGAAGTATTTGCGCACACCTTCGGACCACTGTTCATCAGTAATAGATGGATCGTCGCCGGGAACGAAGTGAGAAAGCACAAGAGTTTTTACTCCCGCGCGTTCGGCGATCCTGCCAACATCCTCAGGCAGTGTGTGCGCGGCCATTAAATGCTCGCGCAGCCTCTTGGCATTTGGCAGACGCTTGAGCAGTGCTTCGACACCCGGCAGGTACATCACTTCATGCACCAGCACGTCCGCGCCCTTGGCGAACTCGGCCAGCTCAGGCAGATAAGCGGTGTCGCCGGAGATTACTACCGAGCGATCTTTGGCGTCGAAGCGATACGCATAGGACTGTCTGATCGGCGGATGGCGCACGAGAAAACTGCTGACCTTCACGTCATCATTTTGCATTACCACGCCAGGGCGATTGAACTCGTGAACGAAGATCAATTTACGTGGGTCTTCCCGGCCCTCGTCCGGGATGCGCGTTTCGATGTCAAACTTTTGGTAACTGAAAAAATCCTGGGTCATCTTGCGTAGGCCGGCGGGTCCATAAGCGTCGACGTGGACGGGCAGGCCGGTAATCCACGCGTTGTAGAACAAGGGGCCGTACTCAAGATTGTGATCCGAGTGGTGATGCGTAATGAAGATGTACCGCAATCTGTTAAGCGGAATCCCGGCGGCCAGCAACTGCCGCGTAGTTCCATAGCCGCAATCAACAACGTAGGGAACATCGTTGATTAGGATCAGCGTCGAGGGATTGCTGCGGCCCGACTCGCCCACGCGCGGACCGCCCTTTGTGCCGAGCAGTGTTACGCGTGTGGGTTTCTTTTCCTGACTAATCGCGGAACGAGGGAGCAGAACCGAAATAGAAAGACTTGCGGCCCCTGCCAGAAACTGTCTGCGACTGGGCATGAAATGGATTCTATCGGCGCAGACGCCGTGATTCAATCGAAAACTATTTTTATTTGGCGCAACGGACGGTGATGCTTGCTTTCGGCAGGGAAAACAGAAGGAGGAAAGCCACAATCAGCCACGGATGAGCGCGGATCAGACCAAACAAGAAACAGCGGCGCGGTACAGAACCCCGAGCGGTAGCGAGGGGATGCCACCACTCAGGTTAGTCTATGACCCGGTCGCTACCGCTCCCGGTTCTGTATCTAAGGCCCGCTAAAGGTGTCTGGCGGACTCTGTGGTCCTCTGTGCCTCTGTGGTGAGACTGCCGAAAACATTCACCAAAGAGACACAGTGTTTGCACAGAGAACCACAGAAACGTGTTCTCACCAGGGAGATACCGACCGCAGCTAAGGCTGGGTCCGGGATGTCGTTGGGTTCAGACCTCGATTGAGAAGCATCTTCACTTCGACGCGTCGATTCTGTGCCCGTCCGCTGGCGGTACTGTTGTCGGCGACAGCTTCGGTCTTGCCGTAACCCATCGGGGTCACAAAACGTCTGAGCGGAATCTTATGATTTACCGCCAGGTACTGGACCACTGCTTCCGCGCGTGCACGGCTCAGCCGGAAATTCTTTGCTTCACTGCCAGTTGAATCCGTGTGTCCGGAAACCTCGATCGTATACGCCTTGGCATTTGCGACTTTTGCAGCGAACTCGTCAAGTTGTCTTTTGGCTTCAGGTGAAAGCACCGCGCTGTTTACTCTGAAAGTTACGGCGACGTTTTCCTTCACGTCGTAATCGTCGAGGGCGTCCACACGGTTGTTCACCGCGTTTACCTGCTGTCGGGCTTCGGCAGCGATGGCGTAGAGTTCATCCATCTGACCGGTAATGCGCTGTTGGTTTTCCTCGACCGGGCCGACGCGTGTGTCAGAGGTGATCGCGGCCCTCATGTCTGACTCGTTGAATCGAATCTTGTCTGCCACGAGCTGGCCCTGCGAATTGCCGCGTCCCTCGACCTCGACAATCAGGCCCCGCAGAATATCGGTGACGGGGTATTTCTTGCCGCTGCGAAGAAATCCTCCATTAGTCTTGATGCTGGTGTTGTCGGATATCAGAACCTGATAATCCGCACGGCTCCGGTCGCGGATGGTGAAAGTATCGGCGTCGCGTGAAATGACGACACCCTGGAATTTCATCTTTGATCCACTCGGAACGGACCGCAGACTTACATTCTGGCTGTTGGGTGTTTGGTTGGTTGACACCTGGGCCGAGGCCGCTATCGCCAGAACCAGCAGGCCGCATACCAGAGTCAATGGACGAAATCTATTGATTGCACTGATGCTCATTTATCATCTCCTTCAGTATTTTGGTAGGAATGCACCACAGCACTCCGGGTTTTTTCTCCGGCGGTTTTGGGGAGAGGATTAGCCCGATGCTGCCAGGACACAGGGAAACGAAACTCACGATTCTTACCGAATCTCTCTTGAGTTGTGTTGCAAATAAGCGATCGTTACGTTCTCAAATCGCAGACTGCTTAGGATGTCCGGTGGTACTGCAGTTTGAGAGTAAGACCCAGTTAATGCTGGGAGCGCGGACGTCTCGTCCGCACCGCGCCGGAGCCGCGAAGTCTTCTCAGTGTCCCGATCAATTCGTGGCAATTAGTTTATTCGCGCTTCGCGCTCAGTGCGGACGAGACGTCCGCGCTCCCAGCGAAAAGAAGTTTTTGATCTGAAACCGAAACCAGCCCTGTCGGGCGTTACGGTCGCTGACAATGGAAGGTCAATCACGTTACTTTTACGTAGGATTCGTCACCGCTCTTGTAATTTCTCTACTCGCGCGGCCAATCGCTCGTCGCCAATCTTTTTAGCGAAAGCCGCAAACGCCGGGGTCGGGCCCCGCCAACGCAACTCATCCACATTCTTGAAGAGTGGTGCGTCAATCCGCAGGGTCGCGAGCTGCTTGAAGAGCAACGCGGGCGCGACATTCTCTTTTTTGAGAACCCCGACAGGGAAGTGTTCGACGTGGCCGTGCCGGTTGATGAGAGTCGCGGCGGTCTTTGCGCCCAGGCCCGGAATGCCGGGATAGCCATCGGCAGCGTCACCGACCAACGCCAGGTAATCAGCGATGAACTCAGGCGCCACCCCGAACTTAACGCGCACACCCTCCGCATCGCGAATCACGTCCCTTTTGCGATCGATTTGCACCACGCGCTCACCAACGACGCATTGTGCGAGGTCTTTGTCCGGCGTCCAGATGCAAATTTTTTGCACGCGCTGATCCTTCGCCGCAAGATGAGCCGCAGAGGCAAGCGCATCATCAGCCTCCAACTCAATCATCGGCCACACTACCACGCCCATCGCGGCCAGCGCTTCTTCCAACGGAGTGAACTGCGCGCGCAGAACCCGTTCGATGCCGGCGCCGGTTTTGTAGCCGGGCCAGAGACCGTTGCGGAAAGATTCTATGACGTGATCGGTGGCGACCCCGAGATGCGTCGCGCCGTCCTCGATCATCTTGGCGACCATGTGCAGGACGCCGGACACGGCGCCGAACGGCGGATCGGTTTTCTTAAAGCGCCGGATGCCGTAGAAGTGACGAAACAGTTCGTAGGTGCCGTCGATGAGGTGGACGATCATTAGAATCAGCCGCGGCCAAGCGCGGATTCACGAACCAGCCATAGATGAACACGGATCAGCTCAAGATGAGCAACAAAGAGAAGCAACAAAGAGAAGCAACAAAGAGAAGAGACTGCCTATCAATTTGGGTGAACGTACGTTTGCTTTGTCTAAGCCGCCGTGAATCCGTGTTTACCTGTGGCTGAGCGGCGCGACACGCCAGCGGCGATAAGCGACGAACACAAGGAGGAGTCCCACCACGAATGGCAACAGCGCAGCTCCAATGCCGAGCTTCAATGAAACTGCCACGGCGCCGCCCATAATGATCACCAGCCCGACGGCGGCCAGAGGTGTCACCCAGGTCTTAACCCGGAAGAGTCCGGGCAGGATTAAACCGAGTGCGCCGAGCACTTCGCACACGCCGATGAACTTTATAAACAAACCTGGCAACTGCACCTGATTCGGCGGCCCCATTGAGGTCAGTACGTCGATCGGCAGGATCAGCTTCATTCCACCGGCGAACAGAAAGAGTAGCGCCAGTAGAACCTGAATGATCCACAAAACGATGTTCATGATCGGTCTCCTTCATGGCTTGTGACTTGTTTTCTTCTCTGCGTAAGCTCCGCGACACTTACGTTTCAGCGGTGAGCCGACTTCAAACAGCGCGGAGACGCTGAATGGGCAGAGGGGTGCAGAGAATTTCCGACAGAGACAGTATCGCGTGTCCCAATTCCGGAACGACTAAAAATTCTGGTGCTACGGCTTTGGTGCTGCTTCGGCCACTGATTTCATTTGTGCCAGGCCCTTCTCAAAATCGCCGCCGATCATTTTGTCCATGTTCATAAAGAGGCTGAACGCCTTTCCTATGAAGTTGTTGTCGCCGGACATGGTCCAGGTTACAGCGGTCTGATCGCCCTGGGGCTTAAAGGTGAAGTCGGTGGCGTTGGTGGCGGCGAAAGGCTTGATGAATTCAAGTTTGATCTTGATCAAATCGCTGGGATGGCTGTCGGTAATCGTCATGCGACCTTCACCGACATCTTTGTTGCCAGCCCAGGCGTAGACCGCGCCGGTTCCCGCCGGTGCGCCTTCGAACGTCTGCTTCATCGCTGGATCGATTTTAGCCCAGGGCGACCAGGCGTTCCACCTGTGAAAATCATTTACCTGCGCAAATACCACGGCCGCGGGGGCGTTCATCGTGGCTGAGCGCTCGACGCGATAATGAGACGGCTGGAGCGCAATGACGACGACCAGCACGACCACAACGACGGCGAGACCAATCAGAATCTTCTTAACCATAGGGCTTCTTCTCCTTAGTCCAAGCTTGCAACTTGTCAGGACAGCTCACATCCTAACCAGTTGGGCGGCAAGACGATCAAAGTTTTGCTCGTTTGCTTCGACGGCGTAAGCCTTTACCTTCTCGTATTCAGCAGCGGTTTGGAAGAGCATACGCCAAGGTGCAAGGGTCCCGCCAGCTTGTTCGGCAAAACCGTACTAATGTAAGTCTCCTTCGTGCTCTGATTCGCACCGCGGCTCTAGCCCGGTGGAAAAAGATCGCATGAAAGCCGGAAACCGTTCTAAACGGTCTCCATTCTCGTTCTCGGACAATGGTCAACGGGCTAAAGCCGCGGTGCTAATGAGAAGCGAAGCTGGCTCAAACTG
>Ga0207646_10006283_pt1 | contig 12323 bp, 11 predicted proteins | sample KBSK5502metaG_FD_184343 | JGI IMG/M metagenome (GOLD analysis project Ga0207646, IMG submission 184343) | Corn, switchgrass and miscanthus rhizosphere microbial communities from Kellogg Biological Station, Michigan, USA - KBS K5-50-2 metaG... | ecosystem: Host-associated > Plants > Roots >...
GGGGCGGCGACTGCCGGCCCGCTATCGGCTGCGGCTCGTGCGCGAGACCCGGCCGCCAGAATCGCGATCACCGCGATCACCGCGGCCAGCTCGGCGTCGGTCGGCTCGCCGCGGATCACTTGGAGCAGGGGCCGGCCGGCGGCGGGACCGGCCTGCCTGGCCACACCGGCCACGGGCGATTCGTTGGGCATATTGATCTGCAGGTCCCGCGCCGGCGTCAGTTCCTCGACTTGCCGACGCCGACGCCGAACTGCCTGTGCACCCGCGCCCAGAACGCGTCGCGCAGCCATTCCCGCGCCTCCTGGTACGAGCGCAGCGAGAGGCCGAGTTCCTTCTCGGCGTCGACGAGCAGTTCCTTGTCAATGACCGGCGGCAGGATCGGCCCGGGCAGCAGGTCGCGGATGTTGTCTTCGCCGCGGGTCAGTATCCATTTCTGCGCGACGTGCTCGCCCGCCTCCTCGACCCGCTCGCGCGACGGGCCGAGCCTGGCCGCGGCCAGGTGCGCGGCATTCAGGTGCAGGGCCGAGTTCTGCTTGCCGTGCGAGCGGAACGGGTTCTTGTCCCCGAACAGCTGGGCGGGCGACGGCGCGGTGATCTGGCCCGCGTTCATCGCGTGCGCGGCCGGGGCGTGATCTGACCTGGCCGGCAGGGTTCCGTGCGCGGCCGCGTGCCCGGCCTCGGCGGTCGGCTGCGGCGCGAAGTACGGCTCGATAAACGCGCGCTCGAGCACCTCGACGGTGTCGGACTCCCAGACCAGCCGCTCGGCCTGGTTGGTGCCGTAAGGCGGCTCGACGCCCCACAGGTGGACCCGGACGCCGAAGGCCTGGGCGGCCTCGACCGCCGGGACCATGTCCTCGTCGCCGGCCACCAGGATCGCGTCGGTGATCGCTCGGTGCCTGGCCAGCGCCTCCATGTCCGCCCTGATCTGGGCGTCGACGCCCTTCTGCTGGCCGCGCGCGTTCAGGTTGCCGAGCCGCAGCTTGACCAGCGGCATCTGGGCGATGACGCGCTGGTCGAAGGTGGGGACCCGGTCCCTGGCAGCGTCGTACCAGTACACCCGGAGCAGCTGGCCGCGCACCTGGACGTCGGCCTGCTTGATCAGCGCGGTGATCAGCCGGTCGGCGTCGACCCGGTAGTCGCGCCGCGTCGAGGCGCTGAACAGCAGCTCGCCGGCTGACGCGTAGATGTACCCGACGTCGACCATGATCGCGTACCGGGACAGCAGCGGGAGCGCGGTTTCGGAATCTGTCATGTCCCTTCGACTCTAGTCGGCATGCAGCGGGGTGTCGCGGCCCGAGGACCATTCGCCTGGGCCCCGCCCCAAATTCCGGTACGGCCGCCCCCGGACGCGAGCGACGCCGGCCGTGGCGCCTGCTAGAGGGGGATGTTGCCGTGCTTTTTCGGCGGCAGGGTCTGCCGCTTCGTCCGAAGCGCGCGCAGTGCCCTGATTACCGCGGGCCGGGTCTCGGCGGGCCTGATCACCGCGTCGACATAGCCGCGTTCCGCGGCGACGTACGGGTTCGCGAGCGTGTCCTCGTACTCGGTGACCCTGGTGGCCCTGATCACGGCCTGCTCGTCGTCGCCGGCCGCGCCGGCGAGTTCCCGCCGGTACAAGATGTTCACCGCGCCCTGGGCGCCCATCACGGCGATCTGCGCGGTCGGCCAGGCCAGGTTGATGTCGCCGCCGAGGTGCTTGGAGCCCATGACATCGTAGGCGCCGCCGTAGGCCTTCCTCGTGATGACCGTGATCTTGGGCACGGTCGCCTCGGCGTAGGCATAGATGAGCTTCGCGCCTCGCCTGATGATCCCGCCCCACTCCTGGTCGGTTCCCGGCAGGAAGCCGGGCACGTCGACGAAGGTCAGCACCGGGATGCCGAACGCGTCGCAGGTGCGGACGAATCTGGCCGCCTTCTCCGAGGCGTTGATGTCCAGGCAGCCGGCGAAGTGCATCGGCTGGTTGGCGACCACGCCGACCGGGGTGCCCTCGACCCGGCCGAAGCCGCAGATGATGTTCTTCGCGTAGTCGGCGTGGATCTCGCAGAACTCGCCGTCATCCAGGACGTGCTCGACCACCGCGTGCATGTCGTACGGCTGATTCGCCGAGTCGGGGATCAGCGAGTCAAGCTCGGCGTCGGCCTCGGAGAGCTCCCGGTTCTCGTCAGGATCGGCGGCGACCGCCGGCGGTTCTTCGAGGTTGTTCGACGGCAGGTAGGACAGCAGCTCGCGGGCGAAATCCATGCAATCCTGCTCGTCGGCGGCCTGGTAGTGAGCGACGCCCGACTTGGCGTTGTGCGCGTGGGCGCCGCCGAGGTCCTCGAAGCTGACCTCCTCGCCGGTCACGGTCTTGATGACGTCGGGCCCGGTGATGAACATGTGCGAGATCTGGTCAACCATCAAGGTGAAGTCGGTGATCGCGGGGGAGTAGACCGCGCCGCCGGCGCACGGGCCCATGATCAGCGAGATCTGCGGGATGACGCCGGAGGCCATGACGTTGCGGAAGAAGATCTCCGCGTACAGCCCGAGCGCGACGACGCCCTCCTGGATCCTCGCGCCGCCGCTGTCGTTGATGCCGATGACGGGACAGCCGACCTTCAGCGCATGGTCCATGACCTTGACGATCTTCTCGCCGAACACCTCGCCGAGCGAGCCGCCGAAGACGGTGAAGTCCTGGCTGAACACGCACACCGGCCGGCCGTCGATGGTGCCGAAGCCGGTCACGACCCCGTCGCCGTAGGGGCGGGACTCGGCCATGCCGAAGTCGTGCGCACGATGCCTGGCCAGCTCGTCGAACTCGGTGAACGAGCCGGGGTCGAGCAGGTAGTCGATCCGCTCCCGCGCGGTCATCTTGCCCTTGGCGCGCTGCCGCTCCACCGCGCGCTGCGATCCGGCGTGGATCGCCTCGTAGCGCCGTCTCTCCAGGTCGGCGAGCTTGCCCGCGGTGGTGTGGATGTCGATCGGCCGGTCGTGCGCGGCGGCGACGCCGGCCTGGCCGGCGTCGTTCTGCCCGCCGGCGGCTCGCGACCCTTCCTGATGTGCAGCTTCGGTGGCCATGCCGCACAGGGTAGGCCAGCGGGAGGCCACGCCGCGGCGTCGGCCTGGTCAGGGACCTGGCGTGTCCTGGGCGCTACGCGGTCGCGGCGGGCCGCCGTCGGGGAGGTAATCGTTCTGGAAACCCTCCATGGTGAAGCTCATGGTCTGGTCACGTCCTCGGGGCGTGCTGCCGTGCCGTCCGGCGACGGCGGGAACGGCACGAGGACGGCGGTGATGTTGTCGGCGCCGCCCGCGTCGGTGGCGAACCTGACAAGCGCGGCGGGCAGCGCGCGGCCCGCCAGCTTCACCGCGTCCTGCTCGTAGTTCCACAATCCGTCCGAGCAGAGCAGGACCGCGCCGGCGCCGCCCGGGGCGAACGCGGTCACGTGCGGCTCGGCGTCGGACAGGTCGGCGCCGATCCAGGCGGTCACGATGTGCCCGGCCGGCGAGGCGAGCGCGTCGGCCTCGGAGAGCAGGCCGCGCGCGACAAGCTCCTCGGCTACCGAGTCGTCGCTGGTCAGGCGCCTGGATTCGGCGCCAGGATCCGCGCCGAGCCAGTAGACCCTGCTGTCGCCCAGCCAGCACACGGTGACGTCGGCGCCCGTCACGACCGCGGCCACGAGCGTTGCCGACGGCGCCGTCCCCTGGACTGGTCCGCCGTCGGCAACTAGCGCGGCCAGCGCCTGGCGCGCCGATTCGAACGCGCGCCTGGCCGCCGCGGCGAGGTCGGCGCCGGTGCGGGCGGCCTCGAGCAGCACCCGCATCGCCGCGCTCGCCGCCGCCTTCGAGGCCTCGTCGGCTCGGCTCGACGTGGAGACGCCGTCGCAGACCACCGCGAGCGCGGCGGGCCCGGCTTCGGTCCGCGCCGTGGCCAGCGCCATCGCGTCCTCGTTGCGGCGGTGCCGCAGGCCGCGGTCGGTCACGCCGGCCACCAGCCCGAGATCGATCTCGGCGTGGTCGTCGCCCGACGGGAGCTTCCTGCCGCAGGTCTCGCAGTATCCCTCGGGCGTGACCGCCGATCCCGGACAGGACGGGCACCCGGCACCGGAACCTCTCGCCGCGCTGCTGATGGCCGCCGGGCGGAGCTCGGCACGGCACGCCTCGCAGAAGTTGTCGTCCGGGTGCACCGGCGATCCGCAGGACGGGCACTTGGCCGACGGCGCGGTCATGACCAGGTGCTCCGGCGGAGGTCGTTGGCCAGGTCGACGAGCATCGTGCGGCGCCGGCCATCTGAGGTGAGCTGTGCCGCCGTCGGTCCACGCCCCGCCGGGGCGCTGCCGGAGCAGCCTGCGACCAGGACCAGCGGCACGATCGCCGCCCCGGCCAGCAGCGTGCGGAAACGGATCACGGCCGCTGAATCTCCTATCCGGCCCGGTCCTGCCCGCGCAGGCCTGCCTGGACCCACGCGAATGCGCGGGAGTAGCACCCTACGCCAGCAGATTTGCCGATGCGCATCAAGTCACCGCGATCCGCTTCTGCAAACCCGTGACCCGGCATTCATCTGCCGGACATTTCCGCGCCGCGGGCCGCGCAGTGATCGGATTGCGCCAGATCACCGCCACGCGGGCCGCCTGTGCGAGGACAATGAGCCGCATGGCTGACGCAGGCACCACGCGCGGCGGGGCCGAGCCGCTCAACGCGGCGCGGCTGCGAGCTGCCCTCGGCGGCCCTGCGACGATGTGGACCGACATCAGGGTCGTCGCCGAGACCGGGTCGACCAACGAAGACGCGTTGAAGCAGGCCGTCGACGGGGCGCCTGAGGGCCTGGTCATCGCGGCCGAGTGGCAGACGGCCGGCCGGGGCCGTCAGGGCCGGCGCTGGCTGGCCGGGCCGGGGGCGGCCCTGACCTTCTCGGCGCTGCTGCGGCCTCAGCCGGTGCCGCAGGCGACGCGGGGCTGGATCCCGCTGCTGGCCGGGGTCGCGGCAGCTCGCGGGCTGCGGCAGATGGCCGGGGTCGACGCGCGGCTGAAATGGCCCAACGACGTGCTTGCAGACGGCGGCAAGCTGGCCGGCCTGCTCGCCGAGCAGTGCGGCGACGCGGTCGTCGTGGGCATCGGCGTCAATGTGCTCGGCAGCGAGCCTGACCTGCCGGTCGCCACGGCGACGTCGCTTGAGCGCTGCGGCGCCGGCGGCACCGACCGGACCGCCCTGCTCGCCGCCATCCTGCGGGAACTGGAGCACCGCTACCTGCGCTGGCGCGCGACAGGGCCAGGTGACGCCGTCGCGTCCGGGCTGCAGCGTGAGTACCGGTCGCTGTGCGACACGCTGGGGAGGCAGATCCGTGTGCAGCTTCCCGGCGGCCGCGAGCTGGCCGGGCAGGCGGTCGACGTTGATCCGGCGGGTCAGCTGCTGGTCAGCCCGCACCGCGGCGAGCTGGTCGCGGTCAGCGCGGGAGACGTCGTTCACGTCAGGTGAGCGGAGGCCGCCGCGCGATTTCCTGGCGAACAGGCCGATTGCCCCGGATAGCACGCCACGGCGGTATCGACGCACGCGTCACGGCGATACCTGCCATCATGGGACATGTGGCAGGCGGCGGCTCGTTGACCCCCGGTGAGCAGCTTGTCATTCGCCTGCACCCGCACGGCAAGACGATGGCCGGGCCCGCCGCGATCCTGCTGCTCGTCGTGGCCGGAGCCATCACGCTGATCTTCGTTCTCCCCGCGAATGCAGCGCACCTGTGGCCGATCCGGCTTGCGATCGGGGTCGCCGCGCTGGCCGCCGCCACGATCTGGTTCGTCACGCCGTTCTTGCGCTGGCGGACCACCGTGTACGAGGTCACGACGCGGCGGCTGCGGCTGCGCGAGGGCATCCTGACCAAGACTGGCCGCGACTTTCCGCTCAACAGGATCACGGACGTGTCGTTCTCGCAGGGCGTGCTGGACCGGGTGTTCGGCTGCGGCCGGCTGACCGTCGAGTCGCCCGGCGAGTACGGCCGGCTGGTGCTGACCGAGATTCCCAACGTGCAGCGCGTGCAGAGCGTGCTGTTCGAGTTGGTCGGCGAGGACGAGGCGCGTCACGGCGGGGCTGGCCAGGACGACGGGACCTGACCGCGGCCGCGGAGGCTCGCGCCGGGTTAGCCTGGCATCCCGAAGCGAGCCGCAGGGGCGGCGTCGCCTGGACTAAGGAGCGCCGCTGAGCGAGCCGATGGGCGCGGCGCCGCCTGGACTGAGGAGCGAGGCGCGAGCGACGAGGGAAGGCGGTGCCTCAAAAGCGCCCGGAGACGAGCGAGGCAAATGACAGGGACGAGCGACGAGGGAAGGCGGCGGCCTGAGGCGCCCAGAACGCGAGCGGGGCCAGTACGGCGTTCGGGCGGCGCGCGGCTGCGCCACGAGGACGACGGGTCAGGCGCGGGCGACCTGATCGGCGAGGTCGTGCTCGACCGGCCGGACGCGATGAACGCGCTGAACACCGCGATGCTCGCCGACCTCGCCGAGCACTTCACGGCGCTGGCGGCCGACCCGTCGGTCAGGGTCGTGATCGTGTCGGCGGCGGGGGAACGGGCGTTCTGCGTCGGCGCCGACCTCAAGGAGCGCGCCGCGATGAGCGACGCCCAGATCGTGTCGCAGCGGCCCGCGTTCAGGGCCGCGTTCGCGGCGCTGCTCGCGCTGCCCCAGCCGGCCATCGCCGCCGTGCACGGCTTCGCGCTCGGCGGCGGCTGCGAGCTGGCGCTGAGCTGCGACGTGATCGTGGCGGACGCAACGGCCGTGCTCGGACTTCCCGAAGCCACGGTCGGGCTCGTTCCCGGCTGCGGCGGGACGCAGCTCCTAGCCCGCCGGGTCGGGCCGGGCCGGGCCGCTGAGCTGATCCTGTCGGGCCGCCACGTCGCGGCGGCCGAGGCGGCCGGCATCGGGCTGGCCGACCGGCTGGTGGCTGCCGGGCTCGCGCGGGAGACCGCGTTCGAGCTTGGCAGGCAGATCGCGGCGAACTCGCCGGTCGCTGTTCGGGCGGCGAAGCGCGCGCTGAGGAACGGCGCCGACCTGCCGCTGACGGCCGCGCTCGACGTGGAGGATGCCGCCTGGCGGACGGCGGCCTCATCGGCGGACCGGCGGGAGGGCATCGCCGCGTTCGCCGAGAAGCGCCGGCCGGCCTGGCCGTCGGGACGCTCGGCAGGCGGCCCGCCCGGCGACGGAGGGAGCACCGCAGGTGTCTGATCTTCCCGGCCAGATCTCGCTGCGCGAGGTCGGGCCGCGCGACGGGCTGCAGAACGAGGACCCGGTCCCGACCCAGGCCAAGATCGAACTGATCGACCGGCTGTCGGCCACCGGCATCCGCAGGATCGAGGCGGTCTCGTTCGTCAGGCCCGAGGCGATCCCGCAGATGGCCGACGCGGACGAGGTCTGGCGGCGGATCGGCCGGGCGGCCGGAGTCCGCTACTCCGCGCTGGTCCCGAACCTGCGCGGCGCGCGGCGCGCGCTGGACGCCGGGCTGACCGAGATAGAGGCCGTCGTCTCGGCGTCCGACACGCACAACCGCAAGAACGTGCGCCGGTCGACGGCGGAGTCGCTCGACGACATCGCCCTGATCATCGACCAGGCGCACCAGCGCGGCGTCGGCTGCCAGGTGATCGTCTCGACCGCGTGGGGCTGCCCGTACGAGGGCGACGTGCCGGTGCGGAGGGTGGTCGACGTCGCCGGGCGCGCGGTCGCCGACGGCGCCGACTCGATCTCCTTCGGCGACACCACCGGGATGGCGACTCCCGGCCGAGTCAGGTCGCTGGTCGGCGCGTTCCGGTCGGCGCATCCGGATACGCCGCTGAACCTGCACTTCCACAACACGCGCGGAACGGGTCTGGCCAACGTGCTGGCGGCGCTTGAGCTCGGGGTCGCCGACTTTGACGCCTCGGTCGGCGGTCTCGGCGGCTGCCCGTACGCTCCGGGAGCGACCGGCAACATCGCGACCGAGGAACTCGTGCACATGGTCGAAGATATGGGGATCGGCACCGGGGTCGACCTCGCGGCGATGATCGACGCGGCCGCCGACGCCGAGCGGATCGTCGGCCGCACGCTGCCCTCTCAGGTGCTCAGGGCGGGCCCGCGCACCCGTACGATCCCGGCGTAGCCAGCTCCTCTGGCTGCGCCGTCAGCTCGTCTCCCTGTGGCTGCACGGCCTGCACGTCGATATCGGAAAAACTAGCACGTTCCGGGCGCTAGCGCGTGGCATGAGGGTAGAGAAAAGGCATAGCTGAAGGGTTAGCGTTAAATACGGTACTTTTGTCTTCACTTAAGCCCGAAGTCTTCATCGAACGGCCGCCGCGGGCCGTCGGCGGACGCGTGCGGCGGGTCGGAAGCCGGGCGCCTGCGGCCGGCCGGAACCCGCGGCTAGGTACGCTCTCGATCGTGAGCGACGTGCAGACTCAACCCGATGCCGGCGCAGGTGCCGGCATCGCCAGCCATGACGACCTGCCCAGGGTCAGAGCCGAGATCACCAGGGGCGGGGCGCCGAAGTACCACAAGGCGGCCGAGGCGGCGGGGAAATTGTTCGCCCGCGACCGGATAGCCATCCTGGTCGATCCGGGCAGCCTGGCCGAAGACGGCATCTTCGCCAATGCGAACGCCGAGGGGCTCCCGGCTGACGGCGTCATCACGGGCACGGCGACGGTCGGCGGGCGACCCGTCGCGCTGATGGCCAACGACTCCACGGTCAAGGCCGGGTCCTGGGGCGCTCGCACGGTAGAGAAGATCATCAGGATCATCGAGAAGGCGTACGCGTCCGGCCTGCCGATGATTTACCTGGTGGACTCGGCAGGCGCACGGATCACCGACCAGGTCGAGATGTTTCCCGGCCGGCGCGGCGCAGGGAAGATCTTCCACACCCAGGTCCGCGCCTCTGGGTCGATCCCGCAGGTCTGCGCGTTGTTCGGCCCTTCTGCGGCCGGCGGCGCGTACATCCCGGCGTTCTGCGACTACGTCGCGATGGTCGAGGGGAACGCCTCCATGTACCTGGGCAGCCCGCGGATGGTCGAGATGGTGGTCAAGGAGCAGACCACGCTTGAGGAGATGGGCGGCGCCCGGATGCACTGCACCGTCTCGGGCTGCGGCCACTACCTGGCGAAGACCGAGGCCGACGCGATCGAGGCAGTGCGGCGCTACCTGTCGTACCTGCCCGGCAACTGGCAGCAGCAGCCGCCAGGCGCGCGGCCCTCCGGCCCTGACGACGTCGACCTGCGCAAGCTTGTCCCGGTCAGCGAGCGGCAGGCCTTCGACATGCGCCGCTACGTGCGCGGCATCGTCGACACGGGGTCGCTGTTCGAGATACACGAGCTGTGGGCGCGGGAGCTGGTCACCGGCTTCGCGCGGCTCGACGGGCAGGTGATCGGGGTGGTCGCCAGCAACCCGATGTTCAAGGGCGGCGTGCTCTTCGTCGACTCGGCCGACAAGGGGGCCAGGTTCATCCAGCTCTGCGACGCCTTCAACGTGCCGCTGCTGTTCCTTGCCGACGTGCCGGGGTTCATGGTCGGCACCGCGGTGGAGAAGCAGGGCATCATCAGGCACGGCGCGAAGATGATCAGCGCGGTCTCCGAGGCCACCGTGCCGAAGATCTGCGTCGTGGTCCGCAAGGCCTACGGCGCCGGCCTGTACGCGATGGCCGGCCCTGGCTTCGAGCCGGACGCCACGCTCGCGCTGCCGACCGCCAAGATCGCGGTCATGGGAGCCGAGGCGGCGGTGAATGCGGTCTACTTCAACAAACTCGCGGCGATCGCCGATCCACGGGAGAAGGACCTTCAGGTCCAACAGCTCCGCGGCGCTTATGAGGCGGACATTGACATACTTCGCTTGGCGGGAGAACTCGTCGTAGACGACGTCGTCGAGCCCGAGCAATTGCGCACGGAGCTAATCCGCCGGTTCGCCGCCGCGGGCGGCAAGGACCGCTCCTTCTCGCGCCGCCGCCACGGCGTAACCCCGGTCTGACCCGGTGCCGGGCGGCTGGCCAGCGGCGGCGCCATTCGATCCGCGGGCATGACGCGTCGGCCTCCTGGCCGCGGTGGCGGCGCCCTGCGAGCCGGCGTGGCGGCACCCGGCCGCGTTGCCGGAGCGGTCCCGCGTTTTCGTTGCGCATATTAATTGGATTTGAGAAATTTGCCGAGCCGGCTTGACTAATTCATTGCCGATATTGGGGTGCGTCGGTGCAGGTGAATTGCGGCTGTTCGCCTTAGCATCGGGGGCATGACTAGCGTATTGCTTGCTGAGGACGACCCTTCTATATCCGAGCCGCTGGCCAGGGCTTTGCGGCGTGAGGGCTACGAGGTCGGGGTTTCCGCTGACGGGCCAGGAACCTTTGAGGTCGCGAAGGCCGGCGGCATTGATCTCATCGTGCTGGACATCGGGCTGCCGAGGATGGACGGCCTTGAGGTGTGCCGGCGGCTGCGGCTGGCAGGCCAGGACACGCCGGTGCTGATCCTCACCGCCAGGGTCGAGGAGGTCGATACCGTCATCGGGCTGGACGCGGGCGCCGACGACTATGTCACCAAGCCATTCCGGCTGGCCGAGTTCCTGGCCAGGGTGCGGGCGCTGCTGCGCCGCGGAGCGTCGCCCGCCCAGGTCGTGCAGGGCGTACGGATCGACGGCGATGCGAGGCGCGCGTGGCAGGGCGACCGCGAGCTCGACCTGACCTCGAAGGAGTTCGACCTCCTGCACCTGCTGGTCGCCGAGGCGGGCAAGGTCGTCACGCGCGATCAGATCATGCGGCAGGTCTGGGACAGCAAGTGGTGGGGATCCACGAAAACCCTGGACATGCACGTGTCGTGGCTTCGCCGCAAGCTCGGTGACGACGCGCACAACCCGCACTTCATCACCACCGTGCGCGGCGTCGGGTTCAGGTTCGAACGCGGAGAATAAGCCTTGATGCAGCGCCGTCTGCTGACGTCGATGTTCGGCGTCGCCATCGCGGCCGTCCTGGTGTTCGGGGCGGGTCTGGAGGTGGTGGCGGTCTCGCGCCGGTCGGGTTCGCGGCCGATCGAGCTGTCGCCCATGCAGGTCGGCGTGCTCGGGCTGATCGCGCTGCTGGTCGCCGCCGGGCTGACGATGGCCCAGGCGCGGCGGCTGGCCAGGCCGCTGCAGGACCTGGCCAGGGCGGCGGACCGGATCGGCTCAGGTGACGCGAGGCCGGTCGGCCGGCGGTACGGGATCGGCGAGCTTGACCGCGTCGCGGAGGGCCTGGACAACGCGGCCCAGCGGGTCACCGACCTGATCTCGGCCGAGCAGGACTTCGCCGTCGACGCGTCGCACCAGCTGCGCACCCCGTTGACCGCGCTGTCGATGCGGCTCGAGGAGATGGTCGAGGCGGCCGACGACCCCGACGTGGTCAGGGAGGAAGGCGCCGCCGCGTTGGCCCAGACCGACCGGCTCGCCCAGGTGGTCGGGCAGCTGCTCGGGCGAGCGCGCCGGTCGTCGTCGGGCGCGCCGCAGCTTTCCAGCATCGACGACATCATCACCCAGCAGGTGGTCGAGTGGGAGCCGGCGTTCCGCGCGGAGAACAGGAAGCTCGAGGTGCAGGGCGACAAGGGCCTGCGCGCGTACGTCAGCTCCGGCGGAGTCTCGCAGGTTGTCGCGACGCTGCTGGACAACGCGCTCGTGCACGGCGGCGGGACAGTGAGCATCAGGACCTCGCAGACGCCCAGGTCGGTGGTGATCGAGGTGAAGGACGAGGGGAAGGGCGTCCCTGCCGACCTGGTGCACAGGATCTTCGAGCGGAGCGTGAGCGGTGCCGGGGGAACCGGGCTCGGCCTCGCGCTCGCCAAGTCCGTCGCGTCGTCGGACGGCGGCCAGCTCGTGCTGGTCAGGCCGCGGCCCGCCACGTTCGCCGTGATCTTCCCGCAGCCGGTGCCCGAGCGGCTCGACGAGCCTGTGGTGGCCGGCCCGGCCTGACGCCGGCGTGAATCTGACCTCGTAGGCTACGGCGCGTGGGCGTTGCACAGCCGGCCGCGGCCGCCGGCCATGGCCGCCAGCCGGTCGTCGGCATGGTGGGCGGCGGCCAGCTCGCCAGGATGACGGCGCAGGCGGCGATCGGTCTTGGCGTCGAGTTCCGCGTGCTCGCCGAGACCGCGGCCGACAGCGCCGCCCAGGTCTGCGCGCATACCCAGGTCGGCGACTACCGGGCGGCCGGCGACGTGCTGGCGTTCGGCGCCGGGTGCGACGTGGTCACGTTCGACCACGAGCACGTGCCCGGGAAGCACCTGGCCGAGCTCGAGCGCCTGACCGCGGTGAGGCCAGGTGGCCGGGCCCTGCGCTTCACCCAGGACAAGGCTGCGATGCGAGGCCGGCTGAGCGCGCTCGCGTCGGTGCGGGACCTGGGGG